>Ga0116170_10001754_pt1 | contig 21586 bp, 15 predicted proteins | sample AD_JPNHW1_MetaG_FD_89797 | JGI IMG/M metagenome (GOLD analysis project Ga0116170, IMG submission 89797) | Active sludge microbial communities of municipal wastewater-treating anaerobic digesters from Japan - AD_JPNHW1_MetaG | ecosystem: Engineered > Bioreactor > Anaerobic > Digestate | place...
AGGATATGATGTGGGTAAATGACCAGAATATTTATGATGCCACAGTAGGATCAGACAGGTACCCGGATTATTCAACAGTAGATATCAGAATTTCAAAGGAGATCAGATTTCTCGGTTTGAGCTTTGATGTTCAGAATCTGTTTGATACAGAATTTTTTGATTTCAGCAGGGCTGTTTGCCCCGGGAGGTTCATAACTGCAAGCCTCAGTGTTAAATTCTGACACGATGTGTTTAACGCAGTGCAAATCTGTAAGATAGTTTTATCAGGAAAACGTTACAGGGTCTGTTTTTTGAGAATAGATCCGAGAATTTGTGCCCGGGCATAAAAGATGAGTCTGATGTCACGTAATCGCGTGTCTGGGACCAGACAAGATATGCCGTTGATCCAGGTCTGTATTCCCATTTTACCACCAGGTTGCTTAGAAATTCACTCACTGAAAAGTCGGGCATGGGGAATGAGTAACTTGCATCACCGGCACCTGAACCGTTTTCATATACCGTATAAGTATTCCTGTTGGAAGAATAATAGAGTTCACCTGCCGATGTAGTTGTTTCTTTGATAGAGAAGGTATGAAACCTCTCGGAATAGTTATCGGAGAGAGTGTTTTCAGCGGTTTTAAAATCATAATAGCTGCCGGTGCTTATGAATGGTTGTCCCCAGTACTGGACTGAAAGTTCCGGGGTGATATTATACTCAGCCCTGAAAGACATTGATAGTGTCTTCTGGTCGATGGTTGCAAGTATATATCTTGGCTGGGGGTCGGTTCCGTCAGTATAAGCACGGGTTACATACTGCAATTCGTTATGTTCGAAGTCAACAGATGGAATAGCGCTGAAGGAGAGGGATGATGATGGCCTGTAATTCAACTCAAGCTCAAGGATTTTTGATTCTTCTGACCGGTTCTGGAGACCCATTTTATATGATCCATTTACTTCAACCGAAAACTTTTCTCTGTCGTTGGTCTCTCCGCCGGCAGAAAAATAGAGATATCCCGGAAGTATTATAGAAGGGCCGCCCCTGAGGAGCGAATTTGTTCTTCTGTCTCCTGATAGCTGTATATTTAGAGATGACTCCCACTGGTTTTTGTATTGAGCATCCCACTGTATACTTTCGGAGAGTTGCTGCAGTGTCTTTCCGAAGTCGAGGACATGCATAAGATTCATGGCAAAACTGTTTCGAAGGAAAATGCCGTCAGGCTCAAAAATATTATAGTTAAGCACGATAATCCCAAGATACCTGTCGGCCATCTGCATATAGCCGATATCGTTAAGTTCAAGTTGTGGAGATTTCCATGCAGCCATATACAACGCCTGGAAGTTACCGCCCAGTTTGCCGGCCATAAGACTTCCGCCGGTGCCTGTGAGCGATGTCCTGTCAGGATCAAATGTTATATAATCAGCGTTGGTTCGTGCAAAATTATGTACGGTTGAAAGTTGTGTTCTTGAGATAGCAGCAGCAGTACCCGTCACATTACTGAAGGCAGTGCGTAGCCTTACAATCCAGTTCATCCTTCCAAAATACTGTGTAAAATCTATTCCACCTGTATTTGCTGTGCGGTTCAGGTAGTTTTCTGTAGTGTTATCAAGGAATCTTGTGGTATTGGTAATCATTCCCCCAATAACGGTTCTTCCATCATTAAAATCATTCTGTATTCTTCCCACAGTGTAGTTTGTCATTGGCTCGGCAACAGAATGGCGTTTAATCTTTGTCACCGTGTCAATGATATTTGAATTTACCTGTGCCGTCAGTCCCTCCAGTAAGCCGACAGACAGCCCATTTCCTGTCTTGGATGTCACTTTTACGGCACCAAGTATAGGTGTAGCAAAGGGGGTGTATTCAACTTCGCTGAGACTCAGGGATGGTGAAATTCTTGGAGTACGGCCTATCCTTCTTGAATAAAAGAGGTTGTCGTTTCCAATGCTTCCGCTGCCTATTCCAAGGTTAAAGCTGGTAATATTGTTGCTTTCAACAAAGAAAGGTCTTTTCTCGGCAAAAAATGTCTCAAAGGCTGTCAGGTTCACCTCTGAGGGATCGGCTTCAACCTGTCCGAAGTCGGGATTGACAGTCATAGTAAGGATGGTATTGTTGGTAAGACCCAGTTTCGCATCCAGTCCGGCATTTGCTTTTAAATCTGAACCATCACGCCATGGATTGGCTCTTTCCCCCTCATAAGTTTCTGCTTTTGCTACTCCATAAGGGCTGATGTCAAACTGTTTTCGTGGTTTAATATCCCTGATACCTTCCAGGTTACCAAGCATATGGGCATAGCCCGATGCATTTCGCGGCATCATCTGCCACATATCCTTTTCGTTTAATCTGAATATTTCCCTTTCAACACTTATTCCCCATGTCTGTACATCCTGTTTTGAGAAGCGAAGCTGGGTAAAAGGGATACAGATTTCGGTACTCCATCCCCATGAATACAGATGGGTTTTAACATACCATACCGGATCCCATGTATCATCCTCTTCCATGCCGTCGTCAGATGAGATGAAATCGTGTTTTACTCCAGAGGAGCTGACAAAAAAGCAAAAGCCGGTCTTGAGATCGTGATAGGAGTCAAAAATTACTCCCACTTCATCTCCATCGATATCATCTCTCCTGGTAATGCGGTTGACAATACTATCTGTGGAGGTATCATAGGCTTTGATGGCAACATAGATATTATTGTCGTCGTAAAGTATTTTAAATTCTGTCTTTTGACCCGGTGCATTTCCTTCCACCGGTTCATATTGAATAAAATCCCCTGCCCAGACTCCCATATCCCAGGCAGGCTCATCAACCACACCATCAATGACAGGTGAGGCCTGAACGGATGTGGCAATATAGGTTCTTCTCTCGTATTCTTTCCCGAATAATCCAGCAGGCAGCATGAATGTGAAGATGAATATAAATGAAACGTTTCTCATCGACTGTTTACCGGAATAATTTGTGTACAAATTGCAGATATATCACAAAGATATTTATTAAATAATCACTGCAATGCGTAATTAAAACTAAAAAGCGGTGTGAAAAAAACTTTCTCACACCGCTTCCAATAAGTTCAACAGATATTATCTTAAACCGAAACGATAAGTGAATTTTATAAGGAAAATATCGTCAGGAGTGTTTTGTGAGAACAAATTTCCAACGTTGTTGACCACCGAATTTTCTGCATCGGGGTTATAATAGTTTCTGGTTTGTGACCATACCAGGTATAATGTTGACCCGGGTCTGTATTCCCATCTTACCACGAAGTTTGACAGGAACTGGTCGTAGTTGCATTTAGGATCCGAAAAACCATAGTCGGTGATACCATCACTGTTTTCGTCTATGTCATAGTAACTGTCTGCTGCATTGTATGATATCTGGTTGCCGGTATAGGTGTGAAACCTTCCGGAGAGCTTGTCTGCATGCGGATCAGTAACCATTTTATAGTCTTTATAGTTAATTGTGGCAAGAAATGGCTGTCCCCAGTACTGCAGCGTGAGCTCCGGTGTAATGTTATAATTAAGTCTAAGCGACATCATCAGAATGTCTTCATCAAGTGTTGCCAGTATATATCGAGGATCGCTACCCATGCTTGCCTCTGAAATATACTGTGTCTGATTATAACTTTTTGAAAATGATGGCGCAAAGGTAAGGGAGAATGCCCTGCCTGGTTTGAAGATTGCATCTATTTCAGCTCCATAGTAATTATAGGCATTGTCAATTCCTTTTGTTGTATAGTAATTGACTTCAAAGTATACCTTTTTGGATTGGTTTGTGTTGGCATATATCCAGTAGTTGACTGATGAAGCATTCTTCATGGATGGTCCTCCCCGTAACATTGTATTGGATATTTCGGTGCTGCCCAAATTGCTGCCGATACCCAAATACCACAGGTTTGTAAATTTAGCCGACACGCTTAAGTTACCTCCCATATCAAGATATGTTCCACCCCAGTCCCATTCGGTCCAATAGTTGGAGTTAAGTCTTATTTCACGGAATATGCTGAATGGTTTATTGAACAAATAAGAAGACCATCCTAACAGTTGAATTGCGTCTGCCCTGCGCAGGTAACCAACATCATTGAGATCAAACCCGGGTGATTTCCATAGTCCGAAGAGGATGAATTTCCATTTGCCTCCTGTCTTCCCAAACTGCACGTTACCGGCATTTCCGGACAGTGATGTACGGGATGGGTCCAGTCTGACATATTTTGCATCAGTTCTCTGGTAATAGTGTACTGATGATGTCTGAATGTTTTCAATGGACTCAGCGCTGCCTGAGAGAACACTGAATGCAGTGTTGGCAGACAGGAACCAGTTTTTATCCTTAAAATACTGGGTAAAGTCTATGCCTCCGGTGTTTGCAGATGTAACAAGGCTGTTAATGTCAGTGCCGTCAAAGAACCGGTGAGTGTTGGTATACCCGGCACCGATGAGGGTGTTTCCCTTATTAAGGTCTTTTCTCACACGCGAAACGAAATAGTTGGTAAGAGGCTCTACGGTCTGGTATGAGCGATGTCCCAGAGAATCAATCTCAGCTTTTTCTTCAGCGGTTATAGCTTCAATTACTCCTATTGAGAGTCCATCGGCTGTCTTACCTGTCAATTTTGTGGCACCAATAATTGTCGTTGCATTTGGCGTTTTTGCATACTTATTATTTTCATCATCTTCTTCCGGTGAGAGATGTGGTCTTCTTCCTATCCTGCGTGTATAAAAGAGGTTGTCATTACCCAGATCACCATCTCCGACTCCTACGGAGAAGCTTGTAATATTCTTCCCTTCAACGAAGAAAGGTCTTTTTTCAGAGAAGAAGGTCTCAAATGCACTAAGGTTTACCTCTGAGGGGTCGGCCTCAACCTGTCCAAAGTCAGGGTTAATGGTAAGGTCGAGTGTCATATTGTTTGTGATTCCGAATTTGCCATCAACGCCACCATTGAAATAATTCTTCTTCCCTGTTGCAAAGGGATTACCATCTACTTTCTGGCTGTGTTCAAAACTGCCAACTGCAAACGGTGTGATATCAGCCTGTTTTTTTGGTTTTATACCTTCAAACCCTGATACAGTGCCAAACACATGTATTATCCCGGAATTATTGCGTGGGATATAACTCCAGAACGATTGTTCCTGTTTACGGTACAAAAATCTGACGGCAGTCATGCCCCATGTTCCTCCTTCTGCGATCCTGAAGCGAAGCTGTGTCAGTGGAATTCGCATCTCAACACTATATCCCCATGGTTGTATCTCTGTTTTTGCAAACCAAATTGCATCCCAGGAAGAATCTTCAGAGTTACCGTCGTCAGTTATTATTTCATCAAACTTGGTTCCTGCAGCATTTACAAAGAAGCAGAAGGCTGTTCTGAGATCATGATAGGAGTCAAAAGCAATGCCGGTCCAGTCTCCGTCAAGATTATCACGTCTGGTCACAAACCTGGATATGCTGTCAGGAGATGTATCAAATGCCTTAATGGCAACATATATATTGTTCTCATCAAAGAGAACCTTATACTCTGTTTCCTGTGTTGCCGGTTTTCCGTCGTTGGGTTGAAACTGGATGAAGTCACCGGCCCATTCCCCCTGGGCCCATTCATCGTCATTAATTATACCATCAATTACAGGAGGTGTCTTTGTCAGAGTAACTTTATAGCTCTTCTTGTCCAGGGGTGTCTGAGATTGTGCAAATACGCAGAAAATCAGAGCGCAACAAATAAATATCATTCTTTTCATGTCAGGTCCCATTTTTAAAATCATGGCATTGTAAAGACGAACAAGTTAAATAACTGTTGCAGCCGGAACCATTTTTTTAAAACTTAATAAGGTTTTTTAACAAAAATTACCTGTAATGAAGTTCCCCTGTAAGACGGACCCGAAAAGGGGATGAAAACCCTAAAAAGTTCCGGGTTTTGAGTTCCGGGTTTCGGGTAGACAATGCCATAATAGTTATGGCATTCTTATTCAGTCAAATCAATAAATTCGTATGAATTGCCGCAGTGGTTCAGGAATTTCAGGAAGTCGTCGGTACCCACTATAAGTGAAGCGGTGTTGATATTTGGATGGAAAGAGAGCTTTTTATGGTTCAGCAGATTCCTGTCTATAAAGAGGTGTACATGATGTGTGGTATCGTTTATTAGTCCGAACGGAGAGACCGAACCTGGTGTAAGCCCAAGGTATTGCATCAGTCTTTTATCCGAAGCAAAAGTAAGCTTCCCCTGTCTGAGGCTGTGTTCAAGGTCGTGAATCTTAAGCTGTGAATTATAGTAAAGAATAACCAGGTAGTGCCTGTCTCCCTTATGATTTCTCAGAAAAATGTTTTTGCAATGACCCGAATCAATCCCGGTCCAGTATTTCATTGCCTCCTCCACTGTCGGGGCAGCAGGATGTTCAAGGTATTGGAAACTGATGTTAAGTGATTCAAGGAGTGAATAAAGTTCAGAAGGGCCGTTCATTTTATTACGACGGTTTTGAGATAAACACAAATTTATTACCGGTTGTAGAGGCAAGATCTTCTCCTGCTTCCAGCATATCGGTATCTTCATCCTCGTAATACCATTCAACCAGAACCGGCACATTGTGGTCTTTTATCTCTTTGAGATGAATAAATATATCAAACAGAAACTTTGCTGATGAAGAGTTGAAATAGGAGAGGTTTATTTTAAAGATCAGAGGGTTTTCAGTTGTATATGGATTGTCTTTTATAATTTCTTCGGAAAGTAATTTTATCCAGTCAATTACAGGATAGTACAGGCTTCTTACGTCTTCCGGAGCGGATTTACCTTCAATTACAAATATATTCCTGGAGGTTGAAAGCAATATTTCCGGTGTGTTGTGAGATGGAGTAAGATGCAAGTCTTTCATTATTATTCAATTTATAAATACAAATATGGACTTTTTTTTAAAATGTCAAAATTTTGATTTTGGCTTTTATTCAGCATCGGGTGAGTATCCTATATCTTCCGGGAGATTTGGCTTTTTATATGCTTCAACCGCAAGCCTGTCGCACCGTTCATTTTCAGGGTTTTCGTTATGTCCTTTTATCCAGATAAAATTCACTTTGTGTTTACGATATACAACCAGAAAACGAATCCAGAGGTCAGGATTCTTTTTTTTGGCGAAGTTTTTCTTTTCCCATGAGAAGAGCCATCCTTTGTTTACTGCATCGACCAGGTATTTAGAGTCGGTATAAAGTCTTACCACTGATCCCGGGAATTTGAGAGACTCAAGGGCCACTATGGCAGCAAGAAGCTCCATGCGATTGTTTGTGGTGAGCCTGTATCCTGCTGATTTTTCAAGGCGATGAGGCCCGGACAAAAGGACGATGCCGTATCCGCCGGGGCCGGGGTTACCACTGCAGGCTCCGTCGGTGTATATTGTGATCTCAACCGGCATGTGGGAGGATGATACCGGTATTATGCAGGAACAGTCTCACTGCGATGGCAATAAGGATGATTCCAAAAAACTTCTTAAGGATATGTAAACCTGCTGCTCCAAGCAGACGTTCAAAAGTAGAGGTCATCCGAAGCACAACATAAACCACAACCATGTTCAGCAACAAGGCGATAAGTATGTTTACAGGGTGATATTCAGCCCTGAGAGACAGTATTGTTGTAATAGAACCGGCACCTGCAATAAGCGGGAATGCGATTGGGACTATTGTGCCGCCACCCGGAGCATCGTGTTTAAAAAATTCTACACCCAGAACCATCTCCATACCAAGCAGGAATATTATAAATGAGCCTGCTATAGCAAAAGAGTTTGAATCGATACCGAAAATTCTGAGGAGCTCCTCTCCAAAGATAAGAAAGGCAAGGAATATGGCGAGAGAGACTATGGTAGCCTGACCGGCATCTACGCTGCCAGTTCGTGCCTTTATGTTTAATATAATAGGGATTGAACCTGTTATATCTATAATGGCAAAAAGAACCATAAATGATGCAATGATCTCACGAAAACTGAATGACGCAATAATCTCATGGAAACCTAAGTGCATATCTGAATTTTTTGCAAAGATACGATTTTAGTCAAAAGTCAAAAGTCAAAAGTCGAAGGGCAAAAGAAAAGTCCAAAGTATGAAGACTTTGGACTTTTAACTTTAGACTTTTAACTTTTTTACTGTCTGATATCCATCTCTTTTATAAGATTGCCGGCTCCGGCATAGATATCTATAACCCACAGGACATAACGTATATCCACACAGATGCATCTCTGCAAATCTGTTTCAAAAGCTATATTGCCAGTCATTGCTTCCCAGTTACCGTCAAAGGCAAGGCCGATTAGTTCACCATTAGCGTTGATAACAGGACTGCCTGAGTTACCGCCGGTGATATCGTTATTGGTTATGAAGCAAGCCGGCATATGACCATCAGGCGCTGCATAACGTCCAAATTCCTTCTTGTTGTAAAGATCAATGAGTCTCTGGGGAAGATCAAAGTCGTAATCACCCGGTTTATACTTCTGAAGTATGCCATCCATGGTGGTGTACCAGTTATAATGTACGGCATCGTATGGATAGTAATCTTCGACCTTACCATAAGTAAGTCTCATGGTGAAGTTGGCATCGGGATAAAGTATTTTATCAGGAGCAAATTCCATTATACCTGCAATATACTGACGTTGTCCCCTGGCAAGGTTATCGTTGAAGGCTGCAATTTTTGAATAGAGGTCAGTACTGTTTTTTGTAATTGACAGTGCTGCAACATAAGCAGGGTCCTTACGAAGCTTAAGCAGATCAGGATTAGCAAGGAATGCCTGGAGCTTCTCAGGGGTGACGAATACAGATTTTGCAAAGAGGTAATCTACATATTTGTCGATATCACCCTTAAATTTCTTGTCTATTACTTTAAATACTTCAGGATAGAATTTAGGGTCTATATCATTCCTGAAGAGTTTGAACATAGCCTTTGTGGTCTTGATGTCTGTAGGGTAGTTATAGTTCTTGTAGAACATCTCGGAACCCTTCATCAGCTTGTCGGCCAGTTCTTTTGTTTTTTCAGCGTTGCCATCCTTAAGCGCATCTTCAAGAGCTGTAAACTGGTTGGAGAACGAGATAAGTTCGCAACCTCCCCTGAAGCATTCGTTATAGTACTGAAGTGCGTTAAGCAGTTCAGCTCTTGACTTCACAGCGTTTTCTATCAGGCTGAGAGCGTTTCCATATTTTCTTATCCTTGCTGTATCGGCATTAACCCATTTTGTGAATTCAGCTTCAAAGGCAGCCTTTTTATCGGCGGAGTGAAGCCTGGTAAGACCCTGGTTCTGTCCTATTGAGAACTTCCAGTAGTTAGATGATGATGAGTATTTTGCAGCATACTGAATATTTATTTTCTCGCTCGACTGCATGTCTTTAAGCCAGATATCCTGCTTCTCACCACGGATTTTATCTCTGTTTTTATTAGTAATGTTCATCGCCTCATTCACTTCATAAGAAGTCATATAGCGTGTTGTGGTCCCCGGATATCCCATAACCATTGTGAAGTCGTTCTTCTGAAGGTCTTTGATTGAGACAGGCAGGTAATGCTTTGGTTTAAGCGGAACATTGTTTTCTGAATATTCAGCTGGTTTGCCATCGGGGCTCATATAGACCCTGAACATGCTGAAGTCGCATGTATGGCGTGGCCACATCCAGTTATCAGCGTCATTTCCATACTTGCCCATTGAACTTGGAGGGGCACCCACAAGGCGTACGTCGCTATATACATCATATACAAGCAGATAGAAGTAGTTTCCGCCATAGAATGATGTTACCGTAGCTTTGCTTTTTGAGCCTTTGGTTGTTTCAGCAACTATCTTTGATCTCATGCTGTTGATGGCTTCAGAACGCTGCTGTTCAGTCATTGAAGAATTTACGTTGGAAAGTACCCTGGCAGTAACATCTTCGATGCTGGTAAGGAACAATACGCTGAGGCCAGGGTTAGGCAGTTCTTCTTCGCGTGTCTTAGCCCAGAAGCCATTGGCAAGATAGTCGTGTTCAACGGTGCTGTGGCTTTGGATCTGTCCATAGCCACAATGGTGGTTAGTCAGAAGAAGTCCTTCGGGAGAAACAATCTCACCGGTGCAACCGCCACCAAAAATCACAACCGCATCTTTGAGGCATGCTTTATTAATGCTGTAAATATCTTCAGCTGATAGTTTAAGACCCATTTCAGTCATTGTACCTACATTGAGTCTGTCAATAAGAGGCAAGAGCCACATCCCCTCATCAGCCTTAACCTTAACACTCATTACAGAGAGGAGGGTCAGTAGAACGATAAATGATTTTCTCATAAAAGCAAATAATTAATATGTCTGTTTGAAGTGGGCAAAGATATCAAAAAGAGGGATTAAACAAATGGTTTTAACTTTTTATAAGAATTTGATTTCTGTCTGAGTTTCAATAAGGTTGAAGGATAACCGGTGGTAGGGTGTGGTGCCATGTTCAATAATTCCCCTGCGGTGGGTTCTGGTAGGATAGCCTTTGTTTTTATTCCATCCATAGTATGGATATTGCAGGTGTAATTGCTCCATCATCTCGTCTCTTGTTGTCTTTGCCAGTACAGAGGCGGCAGCTATTGACATATATGTTGCATCGCCATGGATAATGGTTTTATGAGGAATATTTTTATAGGGTACGAATCTATTGCCGTCAATAAGAAGTAGCTGAGGCTGAGTGCCGAGTTGTTCCACGGCTCTGTGCATTGCTAATATTGAAGCCCTGAGTATATTCATCTCGTCTATCTCGGTGTTGCTGCACGAAGCAACGGCCCAGGCTATGGCATTCATTATTATCTCCTCACGCAGTGAACTGCGTACTTTAGCCGAGAGTTTTTTAGAGTCGTTCAGCTGGTGGTTAACATAATCCTTGGGTAAAATGACTGCTGCAGCGACTACAGGTCCGGCAAGGCATCCTCTTCCGGCCTCATCGCAACCGGCTTCAATGAGAGTGGGATCAAAATATTGTGTAAGCATTAGGATCCAGGGCATTAAGGACTGAGTTGTACATCTGTATGGCGGTGTCGTCCCATGAAAAGCGCAGGGAGTTTTTAATACCCTTGTCTCTGAGTATGCGGCGCAGTGCCGGTTCGTTTGCTATCCTGATCATTGCCCTGGCGCAGGCCTCCGTATCAGCGGCGTTCACACAGAGTGCTGCTCCGCCACTTACCTCCGGCAATGATGAATTATCGGATACGATACATGGTGTACCACACCTCATTGCCTCTATCACTGGTATGCCAAAGCCTTCAAACCATGGGATAAACACAAAAGCCAACGCGGCGCCATATGCCTTTCTTAGCTCCTCGCGATCCATCCTACCGGTAAAAATGATGGAGTCCTTATAGGGCGACTCATTCACAGCCCTGTCAAGCTCATCGTTAAGATATAATCTCCCCCCGGCAAGAACAAGAGCGTAGTCCGAACCACTCTCACTGCGGAAACGATCAAAAGCTTTAATGAGAGTACCAACATTTTTCCGGGGTGAAAAATTACTTACAAAAACGAAATAGGGTTTACCTCCCGTAAGACTCTTCCTGTAGTCATCAGCCTCAGCCTCAGATGTGGGGAAAAACATACCTGAAACGCCATTATAAACTACATCGATCTTATATGGCTTTATATCATAAACAGCAGAAATATCATCTGCGGAAAACTTTGATACTGTTGCAATGCGGGTTGCAGACTTTGCATAACGGGGGAAATAGTACCTGTAGAAATGCCTTGAGAAAAAGGGGATATCGTCCGGACGATGAACATGATTCAGATCATGAATCACTGAGATACAAGGGATGCTGCATCTGAGTGGAATTACCCCGTCGGGCCCGATGAATATATCCACCTTAAGCCTTCTGAGGAGATGTTTAAGCAACATCTGATGCCATAATACTGTTATTATCGGGTGCCTGTTGCGTGGAGCCAGATGTATGAACTGTGCATTGTGCAGCACAAATGGCGACTTTTGGTATCTCTTGTCGGAGATCAGGAAGAAGGTATGTTCCGGATGATTACGGACCATCCTGCTTATGAACTCGAAAGTAAACCATGCAATGCCGTCCCGCGGCTGCCCTGATAAAGTCCTGGCACTAATTGCAATTTTCATCCACCCTTTGCGTTTTCAATTACAAAGTTGGTGATTAATTTGTTAATTTGTTGCATAAATAATACCTAAAGGAGAGCAAAGCCTATTGAAACGCAAATTTGTACTCAACATCCTGTTCCTTATTGCTGTAAGCATTATTGTTAAAGCCTTCTGGGTACTTGGAATTGACCGCTCGGTACAAAACCTTGCCGGGGAGGAAGAGTATGGATTTTACTTTTCTCTTTTCAGTTTCTCTGTCCTCTTTACCTTATTGCTTGATCTTGGGATTGCCGGTTTCAACAACAGGGCTGTTTCAACCAATCCTTCAATAATAAAAACATACTTCAGCAATATTCTGATAATTCGTCTTGTTGCCTCAGCCATATATTTCACAATAACACTTCTTGCAGCGCTCCTTCTTAATTATTCAGAAAAGCAGATATTCCTGCTTCTGGTATTGATGATAAACCAGATAATAGCATCAATAACTGTATGGTTAAGATCAAATATAAGCGGATTGCAGCATTTTTTGCTTGACAGCATACTATCCGTCTCGGAGAGATTCATAATGATAGTGGTATGTGCATTGGTTCTTTGGGGAGGAATCACTTCCGCTCCCTTCAGGATCGAATGGTTTGTATACATACAAACCTTCTCTTACATTTTTGTGATGATAGTCTCTTTCTTTATTGTCATCCGGTTAGGCCATATAAAGAGTATGAGTATCGACCTGAAAGTGATGAATTCAATAATCAGGGCGGGGGTACCTTATGCCTTTGTGGCGCTTTTCATGACTCTTTATTGCAGGATGGACAGTGTAATGATTGAGCGTCTGCTTCCTGATGGCAGAATGCAGGCAGGGACGTATGCACAGTCGTTCAGGCTTTTCGACGCTTTTTCAATGATACCCGTGATGTTCGGCGGCATGCTGCTGCCTCTCTTCTCACGTGAGATATCATGTGGCCATGATCTCCGTTCAATTGTTTCCATTGCACTGAAAATGCTGCTTGTACCTGCAGGTATACTCATTTCATCATGCATTCTCTGGCCGGGAGAGATACTCCACCTTTTGTACAGATCCCCCTCAGATGAGTCGGCAACCGTCTTCTGCCTTCTGATGATCACACTGATCCCTGTCTCGCTGGTATATATTTACAGTACTCTCCTTACAGCTTCCGGCAACATGAAAATACTTGCCATCATCACAGGTCTGGCAACTGTTATCAACCTGACCCTGAATTTATTGTTAATTCCACGCTTAACAATCACCGGTTCAGCAATAGCTTCATTAATCTCCCAGTCCTTTGTTGCATGTTTGTGTGTAATAATGGTTAATCAAAAAATGTTTCCGGTACGTGTCACAAGAAACACACTTCTCTTTTGTGCCATGGCAGGAGTGACCCTTATCACAGGCTTTATTTGCCGTTGGTTTCAGGTGTCATGGCTCCCCGGAATGGCATTACAGCTCATTGTGGGGATTACCTGGGTTCTCAGTTTCAGGATGATTGAGCCTTTAAAGGCAATAAGACTTATTTCTGAAAAGGCTTGATTTTTAAAAAAAAAGAGTATATTTGGCTCTTGCATTGTTGATTAACAGTATGAAGAGCTTTTTTTTCGCCTTTTTTATAGCACTATCTACTGTCGGGGCGTTGGCACAGAGTATTTCACACCAGGTTCTCCTGCCTGCAGCAGGAATAACGACAGTTGGATCTGTCTCTTACCAACAGACTGTTGGAGAGACTGCTGTATCAATTTTAACCATACCGGCAAACACGCTTACGCAGGGTTTTCAGCAACCAAGGGTTATTTTTACCAACGACACAACCTTTGACCGTGGTGAGATTGAAGTATACCCGAACCCTGTTACAAAAGACGGTAATAACAAACTATACGTTATTCTGACCAACTCCGAGTCCAGATCCTATATTGTTACCATTTATAACTTTGCAGGGTCCGTAGTTTACTTGTGGAGCTCAAATAGTTATCTTGATCAGGCTTATAGACTTCAGGTGGATGTGAAAGATTTCAGCAGAGGGATATATATTGTGAGAGTTATGAGTACTGACAAACAAATTAATCGTTCATTTAAAATTGAAAAACTGTAAAGCAGAGGATATGAAAATCAACAGACGGTCAGTACTTGCCCTTCTTGTAGGCCTTGTTACAGGTTTAACCTCGTTATCGGCACAGACAGTTCCTGCCGGCATAAATTACCAGGCTGTTGCACGTGACAACACTGGTAAAGAACTGGCAAACACATCCATCAATGTGAAATTTTCAATACTGAAAGACTCACCTCTGGGTTCGCCGGTATATGAGGAGCTCCATTCAAACGTTGTGACCTCCAAATATGGTGTTTTCTCGCTGGTAATCGGAGAAGGGACTGTTACAGGTGGCTCAGCAGCAAATCTCAATGCCATTGACTGGTCAACAGGTAAATATTATCTGAGTGTTGCGGTTAAGTTCGACAATTCATACCTAGAGATGGGGACCATGCAGTTTATGGCAGTTCCGTATGCTCTTTATGCAGGCAAGTCACTTGAGCCGGGGCCGCAGGGCCCGAAAGGCGATCAGGGTGACCCGGCAACCGACGACCAGACACTCTCTTTTGATGGCTCAGCCCTTTCCATTTCCGGTGGAAACATTGTAGATCTGTCAGGCCTTTTGCAGTCACTTACCATAACCAATGCGGCTGATGGTAATTATATAGGTATATCAAGGGGTAACTCCATTAAAGTATCAACGATAGAAGGTGATGGTGATCCCACCAACGAGATCCAGGATCTGGTTATAAACGATAATGTCCTTAAGATCACAAAGAATAACGGAGCAACCAGCTGGGATCTTTCTAAATATCTCGATAATACCGATTCACAGAGCCTGTCATACAATTCAACATCAAATGCTCTGAGCATCTCTGGCAGCACGCCCACTGTTGATCTGTCCGGGCTTAAGCAGTCCCTGACATATGTTGAGTCAACAAAGTCTCTTTCCATTTCAAACGGGAACAGTGTGACACTGGGGACGACGGTTGCATTCAGAGCTGGGATGGCCTCCACTACTGTGGCTTTTCCATCTGATTTGATATTTAACCAATTATCAGGGACTTATTATAATGAGGGGAACTATTATAGTTCAACAACTGGAGCATTTAAAGCACCTTATGATGGCATTTACTGTTTCAATGTTTGTTTGACCTTTACAGCAGCTTCTGTTGGGAGCTCAATTTTAATAAAGGTAGGAGGTGTTCAATATGATACAATATTAGGGCCGATTACTGCTAAAGGAACATATTCAGGAAGCATAATTATCAAATTAGTAGCAAATGAGCTGGTTAATGTTGCATTAATTAATACTGATTTTACTTCAGGTATTGTTTCGGGTAGTTTCTCTGGTTATCGTGTAAATTAAAGCTCTTTTATCTCATATGTAGAGACGCGATTTATCGCGTCTCATTCTGTTGTTTATCGCATCTCATTCTGCAACAACACGGTTTATCGCCTCTCAATTGTTAAATATGCAATTTGTTGTGCATCATTGGGCAAATGCCCTGTTTATCGTGTCTCTTTTTCTATATTAATTATCCTTTTATCTCATCTTCATCAATATCATAATGGACAATTCATATTCATTCACTTATGCCCGGAAATAAACGTAGAATGCCGATACTCTCCAATATGTAAAAACAATTCCTTTTATCTAACATACGTCGATATCTATACAACTAAAATTGATGATTGAATTGAACAGAGACGCGATAAATCGCGTCTCTACATGAGTATTATTTAGGTAAAAGATAAAATAATTCCTGGCTATGGAGCTGCAATCCAGTTGGATGGATTCTCCTTGATATATTTGACAAAACGAAGGTATTCTTCTCTGTTTCTGATTATCCGTTCATAATATCCTGGTTGCCATGCAAAGCCAAACTCTATTTTCCTGATTTCAAAGGTTACCTTACCCTTGCACCATCTCATTACCTTTGATAACCCATTATTTATCATTGGATTTAAACAACCAGAAAAGCCACCTGGATGATAATCAAAATTTAAAAAATCGTCAGCTGATATACCTTTATTATCATCATGAGACGCGATAAATCGCGTCTCTACAAAATGATCCCTGTTTATTTTAATTATACCATGAACATGATTGGGCATTATCACATACGGACCAAGATCAACGAAACGAAATTTGTTTGATATCTCGCGCCAACATTCATTGACGATATGCCCTGTTGAAGAAAGGGCCACTTTATTTTTTATTATTTCTCCAAAATAGCATTCACGTCTGGCAGTGTTTATGGTCACAAAATATAAACAATCAGCATTATAGTCATGCCAAGATGCTCGCAAAGAATCTATACGATATTTATCTTTGAATTTTTCAGACATTTACCCAATTTACCACTGATTTTTTAAATAATGTTCTGTAGAGACGCGATTTATCGCGTCTCAAAAAGAAATCAACAACAAACAATGCTTCTTATGTGTCACCATGATATATCGTACCTGATATGACAGACAATACCATATCCCCTACAGGGAATGGATGATTTGATTTCGTAATCATTCTACAAAGCCGCATGCCCTACTGGCAATGATGGGGTCTGGTTTGTGCCAATGTCTACCGCGTAGCGGTTATGGTATTGTGAGTGCTATCAGAAAACCAGCCCCTGACAAATATATTTCCCCATAGGGGATAAGGTTTTATCTTTTATCTTTTATCTTTCGCCTTTTGTCTTTTGTCTTTAGCCTTTGGACTTTGGACTTTCGCCTTATATCGTATCTTTGTTCCAAATTTCATTCCATGATTACTATTGAACAATCTAAAGAGTTAAGCGGACGACGTGATGCGCTGAGGAGGTATCTTTGACATACCTGGCAAACAAAAGCTGATAGAAGAGAAGGAAGAGATAACCAAGGCTCCCGATTTCTGGAGCGATCCTAAGAAGGCTGAAGAGATGATGAAAGAGATATCCGGCATTAAAAGCTGGACCACAGCCTTTGCAACTGTTGACAATGCAGTGGAGGATTTCAATGTGTTGTATGATTTTTTCAGGGAGGGAGAGGCAACCGAAGAGGAGGTGACCCGGCAGTATAATGCTGCACTCTCTGCCGTTGAAAGACTGGAGTTGCGTAATATGCTCCGGCGCGAGGAAGATCAGTTGGGTGCGGTGTTAAAGATTAATGCAGGCGCCGGAGGAACGGAGAGCAACGACTGGGCACAGATGCTCATGCGAATGTATCTTATGTGGGGAGAGAGGAACGGCTATAAGATAACCGAGGCTGACTTCCAGCCTGGTGATGAGGTGGGTGTCAAATCCGTAACCCTTGAGTTCGAAGGTGAAAAAGCCTATGGATACCTTAAGAGCGAAAATGGCGTTCACCGCCTGGTACGCATTTCCCCTTTCAACGCACAGGGCAAGCGCCAGACAACATTTGCCTCCGTATTTGTTGCACCTCTTGTTGATGACAATATTGTAGTTGAGATCAACCCTGCCGACATAACATGGGAGACATACCGCTCCAGCGGCGCGGGAGGACAGAATGTAAACAAGGTTGAGACAGCTGTCAGGCTGAGACATCAACCTACCGGCATAGTAATTGAAAACCAGGAGTCCAGGTCCCAGCTTCAAAATAAGGAAAACGCAATAAGGCTCCTGAAATCGCATCTGTATGAGCTGGAGCTGAGAAAGAGACAGGAGGAACAGGCAAAAATTGAGGGCGAGAAGAAAAAGATAGAATGGGGCTCACAGATACGCTCTTACGTGCTTCACCCTTATAAAATGGTCAAAGACCTCAGAACCGGTTTTGAGACCGGTAACGTTCAGGCTGTTCTGGATGGCGATATTGACGATTTCATTAAGTCATTCCTGATGGAACAGGGCGCTAAACAGTAACTTATATGATTTATAACAGGTTTTTATACGCTTCAAAAGACTTATTTTTGCATAACCACAAACGTAACATTAATGAGTAAAAAAGAGAGACTATTTGAACAGTTTCCGCCTGTTTCTACCGAGAAGTGGATGGAAAAGATCAATGCCGACCTGAAAGGGGCGGACTTCTCCAGGAAACTGGTGTGGAAAACAAGAGAGGGTTTTGAGGTTATGCCTTTCTACAGGCAGGAAAACACCGAAAACCTGAACTTCATCAATGCGCTTCCCGATGAGTACCCCTATGTAAGAGGAACACGGACAAAGGATAATGAATGGTTTATCAGGCAGGATATCAGGGTAGCCGACTATGGCAAAGCAAACAGGAAGGCACTTGAACTGCTGATGAAGGGAGTCACTTCTCTTGGTTTCATTATTGAAAATCCGGAAACCATTTCTGCAGAAAATATCTCTCTGCTTCTTAAAGATATACATTGCGACTGTGTTGAGCTGAATTTCAGCACAGAAGGCAAGGCAAAGGAGCTCCTCTCTGCATTGAGGACGGCAGTAAAAGCTGCCGGTACCGACACCCGCAAAGTAAGGGGTTGCATAGGTGCTGAGCCACTTACACGTCTTATTGCCAACGGGAAGCTGTGCGTCACTGTTGAGGAAGGCCTGGATTATCTTGCTTCTCTGACAAAAGAGGCAACCGACTTCCCGGGTATGAAAACCGTACAGGTGACCGGTGCACAGTTCAGCAACGCCGGTGCAGGAGTGGTGATGGAGCTTGGATATTCACTGGCCCTGGGCAATGAATATATGTCTGCACTTACCTCTCGTGGCATAGCACCTGCTGAGGCAGCATCGAGAATTAAATTCAGCTTTGGAACAGGGTCAGATTTCTTCCCCGAGTGTGCAAAACTGCGTGCTGCCAGAATGCTGTGGGCAATGATTGTTAAAGGATATAAACCAGGCAATGAGATCTGCGAGGTGATGGACATTCATTCTGTGACAACACGCTGGAATAAAACTGTATATGATCCGTATGTTAACATGCTTCGTACACAGACAGAGGCAATGTCGGCAGTGGTTGGCGGTGCAGACTCGATAACGGTGGAGCCGTTTGATGCAGTGTTTGCCAATCCGGATGAGTTTTCTGAGCGCATAGCACGCAACCAGCAGTTGCTGCTTCTTGAAGAGTCACATCTTGGAAAGGTAGCTGACCCGGGTGCTGGTTCATATTATATCGAAAACCTTACAAAACTTATTGCCGAGAATGCATGGAAGCTTTTCGTTGAGATTGAAGAGGCAGGTGGATTCCTCGAGGCAATAAAGAAGGGTATCGTACAGAAGAACATAAATAATGCAGCGCAGGCCCGCAAGTCTGATGTGGCCCGACGTAAGGAAATAATGCTTGGTACAAACCAGTATCCGAATTTTAATGAACAACTGACTGAGAAAGCTGATATTGGCAAAGCACTTGCAGCAAAAGCGAAACCGTCCGATGCCGTGGTTGATATAATTGCCCCGGTGCGTGGTGCCACTGGCTTTGAAGAGCTGCGTTATGCAACTGAGAAATCAGGCAGGCAGCCAAAAGCATTTATGCTTACCATGGGTAACCTGGCAATGCGTAAGGCAAGGTCTCAGTTTGCATGCAACTTTTTTGCATGTGCGGGATATAAGGTTATTGACAATAACGGTTTTGCCACAGCTGCTGAAGGTGTAAAGGCCGCACTGAACGCAAAAGCAGATGTCATAGTGGTTTGCGGCTCTGACGAAGAGTATGCTGTTAATGCACCTGAGGTTTACAGGGAAGCTGCCGGGAAGGCAATAGTAGTTGTAGCAGGGGCACCAGCCTGCGCTGAAGACCTTAAGGCAGCCGGCATTGAGTATTTTATCAGCATCAAGAGCGATGTTCTTCAGACACTCTGGATGTTCAGTGATAAACTTGGAATTAAAAGGGAGGAATAACGATGAGACCGAAATATACCATAAAAGATATTGAGAGCATATCGGTGCCATCGCACGATACTGACAAATGGGAGAAAGAACATAATATTTCTGCCGGGTGGGAGACACCTGAACGTATACCGGTTAAGAGTGTATATAATGCCGGGGACCTTAAAGGTATGGAGCACCTTAACTACGCTGCCGGTCTTCCTCCATTTCTGAGAGGACCATATTCAGGTATGTATGCAATGCAGCCCTGGACCATCAGGCAGTATGCCGGGTTCTCAACAGCCGAGGAGTCAAATGCATTTTATCGCCGTAATCTTGCTGCAGGACAGAAAGGACTCTCTGTTGCATTTGACCTGGCAACACACCGTGGCTATGACTCAGATCATGAGCGTGTTGTTGGTGACGTAGGTAAAGCCGGCGTGGCTATCGACTCCATCATGGATATGAAGATACTCTTTGACCAGATACCACTAAACAAGATGTCAGTGTCAATGACCATGAACGGAGCCGTTCTTCCTGTGCTGGCATTTTACATAGTGGCTGCCCTGGAACAGGGTGCCAAACTGGAAGAGCTGCAGGGCACTATCCAGAACGACATTCTGAAGGAGTTTATGGTGCGTAACACATACATCTATCCGCCTGCATTCTCCATGCGTATCATTGCCGACGTATTCAAATACACCTCGGAGAAGATGCCAAAGTTCAACTCTATCTCTATCTCGGGGTATCATATGCAGGAGGCAGGTGCCACAGCTGATATAGAGCTTGCCTATACACTGGCCGACGGACTTGAATATCTTCGTACAGGAGTAAACTCAGGGCTTAATATTGATGATTTTGCACCGCGTCTTTCTTTCTTCTGGGCTGTTGGAATGAATTACTTCATGGAAGTGGCTAAGATGAGGGCGGCACGTATGCTCTGGGCTAAGATTGTAAGCCAGTTCAACCCTAAAAACCCGAAATCGCTGGCACTTCGTACACACTGTCAGACATCGGGGTGGAGCCTCACCGAGCAGGATCCTTATAACAACGTAGGAAGAACCTGTATTGAAGCTTTAGCTGCAGCACTCGGACATACACAGAGTCTGCATACAAATGCCCTTGATGAAGCCATTGCCCTGCCAACTGACTTCTCTGCACGAATAGCACGCAACACCCAGATATATCTTCAGGAAGAGACTAATATATGTCGTTCCGTTGACCCATGGGCCGGATCATATTATGTTGAGACTCTCACCAATGAGATTGCTCATAAGGCATGGAAGCTCATTGAGGAGGTAGAGAGCCTTGGAGGCATGGCAAAAGCAATTGAATCGGGTATCCCAAAGATGAGGATCGAAGAAGCGGCTGCACGTACCCAGGCCAAGATTGACTCGGGAGCTCAGACAATTGTTGGGACCAATAAATATCGTCTTGAGAAGGAAGATCCTCTTGAGATACTTGAAGTGGATAACACCGCAGTACGTGAAGCGCAGATCAGGAGGCTTGCCGAGCTGAAAAAGTCACGTAATGAGGCTGAGGTACAAAGAGCCCTTGAAGCCATCACCCATGCTGCTGAAACCGGCGAGGGTAACCTGCTTGAGCTGGCTGTTGATGCTGCCTCAAAACGCGCCACACTGGGCGAGATATCTTATGCATGTGAAAAAATAGCCGGGAGGTATAAAGCTGTGATAAGAACAATTTCCGGAGTCTATTCATCGGAATATAAATCAGACTCCGATTTCGAAGAAGCAAAGAAA
>Ga0116170_10001755_pt1 | contig 21580 bp, 15 predicted proteins | sample AD_JPNHW1_MetaG_FD_89797 | JGI IMG/M metagenome (GOLD analysis project Ga0116170, IMG submission 89797) | Active sludge microbial communities of municipal wastewater-treating anaerobic digesters from Japan - AD_JPNHW1_MetaG | ecosystem: Engineered > Bioreactor > Anaerobic > Digestate | place...
AAACTGGTATAAAAATTACTAAAATTAAAATTTGATGTTTAGTGAATTTCTGACAGAGCTTGAAAGTAAAGAGATACATGTCTCATTTTCAGAAGGTAAAATTAAGTATAGTGGTCCGGAGCAATATATTAATGCTCAACTAATTGATAATCTTAAACATTACAAGGGAAAATTAATCAAATACCTGTGGCCTACCGAATGCAGCAATATGATGCCTATTAATACCGAAGGGAGTAAGGTTCCGTTTATTCTGTTACATGGGGAGAAGATGAATTATCCATTAAGTAACCATTTTGGTATTGATCAACCATTTTACGGATTCTTCCACTATGGTTCTGAGGGAGAAAAAATCTTCCATAAAAAGGTAGAAGCATTTGCCAAAGACTATATCTCTCAATTGCAAAAGATTCAACCAAAAGGACCTTACTATTTGGGAGGATTCTCATTTGGTGGTTTAGTTGCATTTGAAATGGCTGTGCAACTTCAAAAACAAGGATTTGAAGTACCTGTTCTTATTCTGATCGATTGTAAAATTCCTATGTTTAAGGAGCCGGTACATGCCTCTAATGTGTTCTTGAAAATTTCACTTGAGTTCTATAACTATTCAAAATATATCTATTACTGGCTTTTTCATAAAGCCAGAAGATTATACTATGAATTCTTTTTGTTATTTAAGACAAGACTTCATAAAAAGAACAGAAACTATTACATCATGGGCACCTATTCGCAGATTGCTATGAGGTACAAACCAAAAAGCCATTATAATGGCGAAATTTTGCTTTTTAGGAGCCAGCAGAATAACTCTGCCCATGAATATTTGGGATGGGATAACTTATGCGACCATGTAAATATGGTAATAGTTGAAGGTAATCACAAGACTATTTATGAAAGCGAGGAGAGCTACAATGTACTAAGTAAAAATATCGGTGAATGGATAGAAAAGGCAAATGGCTATAACAAAAAAAATGCATCTTAAAATTTATTGTCAGAATATAAAAGAAAAATGGTTGGAAAGTGGTAAAAGTAATTTGGATGTATTTTACGGAATTGCTAATAGTTTTGTAGACCAAATACCTGTTTTGTATAACTACTTGTCAGATTATGAAATGGATAGAGCGAATCGCTTTAGACATGAGTCAGATTACAATTGCTATGTTTCTGTACATTCTCTTTTAAGAATCGAACTTTCAAAAATCCTTGGAACTGAAGCAAGATCAATAAAGATCGTGGAATCTAAAAGTGGAAAGCCCTTCATTTCAGATGAAGTCCTGCCATTTAGCATTTCGCGGACTAAAAATTCATTTGCATTTGTGATTGGGAGGAGTAATCAATTTCTTGGTGTTGATATTGAACAAATTAACCCTGATGTTGAGTTTCCTGGTATTTCCAGGAGCTTTTTTAGCACTAAGGAGCAGCAACGGATTTTTTCTATTGATAGCATTGAGGAGCAGCAACGCTTTTTTTTTGAAATATGGACCAGGAAAGAAGCACTGTTGAAAGCTCTCGGGGTAGGAATAAATACCGAACTAAGCAATGTACAGGTACTTGAAGGTGAAAATATTATTGATATGGAGGTTATTTCTGATTATGCCGACTCGTTTAAAATTATTACAATTATGAATGACAGGGAATCATTAAGCATTGCCTCATCAGTCGATATCGTTCCAAGATTTATCAATATTTCATCAGAGTAGTCTAATGTAGAAGGCTTAACAACTGTTTCAGAATCTACCGGTATACCAAACAACAGAATCTCCTTTCATTTTATCGGATTCGGATATAAAGAAAATACTTATCTTTTCAATATTAATAAATGGGTTATCTTAAATCAAAGGCCGTAGATCTTTTGGGCTTAGTAACAAAAGGTCACGAACGTAGTGTCAGGGCAAAAAAAAACATACTTGCTTCAATTGTAATAAAAGGGTTAAGTATTGCAATAAGTTTGGTTCTGGTTCCATTAACAATTAATTATATAAATTCCTCACGCTATGGTATATGGCTGACATTAAGTTCGATAGTTGCCTGGCTGAGCTTTTTTGATATTGGCCTGACTCAGGGATTACGCAATAAATTTGCAGAAGCAAAAGCAAAAAATGACGACTCAATTGCCCAGATTTATGTAAGTACAACCTATGCACTGCTGGGTATTATTTTCTTAGGTGTCTGGTTTCTTTTTCTAATCATTAATCCATTTTTAAACTGGAGCAATATCCTAAATGTATCAGAAAGCATGCGATCTGAAGTCTCGCTCCTGACAGTAATTATATTTTCTTATTTTTGTATTTCATTTATACTAAGGACAATTACGACGGTTTTAGTCGCAGATCAGCAACCTGCAAAGTCATCGTTGATTGATCTCCTGGGACAAATTTTCTCTTTGATTTTTATTTTAATTCTTGTAAAAACAACTGAAGGCTCTTTACTTAAATTAGGGATTGCCTTATGTGTTTCCCCTCTTCTGGTATTGATTGCAGCAAGCCTGTTTTTATTCAAAGGTGATTATAAGAAATACCGGCCATTAATTTCAAAGGTCGAGTTCTCTTGTGCTAAGGATCTTTTTAATCTGGGATTGGTGTTCTTTGTAATTCAAATTGCCGGAATTGTCCAGTATCAAACAGCTAACATTATTATAGCCCGTAATTTTGGTACAGATGAAGTCACTGCCTATAACATAGTATACAAATATTTCGGGATCTTAAATATGATCTTCAGTATTTTCATTGTTCCATTTTGGTCTGCTTCCACCGAGGCTTATAAGAAAAATGATATTCAGTGGATAAAGAATGGCATAAGAAAATATGATCAGTTAAATATACTGTTGGTTTTTGCCGGATTGGCTATGTTGATCTTCTCAAATACTGCATATCGTTTATGGTTGGGAGAAGGCAAGGTAAATATCCCTTTTTCTCTTTCTTTATGGGGATTTTTGTTTTTTAACGTTACCATTTTTGGTGGAAAGTATGTGAACTTCTTAAATGGAATCAGTGCATTAAGAATTCAGTTTTTATCTTCTTTAGTTAGTCCATTTTTATATATTGCCAGCGCAATTGTTTTGATAAGATATTACCACCTGGGAGTATTTTCACTTTTCATAGCCTCAATTATTGCAAATTTTAATGCGTTTATTTTAGCTCCATTACAGTATTTCAAGATTATTAATAAGAGATCGGCATCTGCTATTTGGTATAAATAACCACTCTATTTAAATGACAAAGATAGTTCACATACAGGCTGGTATATTCACTGCCGGCAGAGCAGCATTAAGACTGCATAATGCTTTTCTGGAAGAAAAGTATGATTCAAGCATTCTCTCGCTATGGCCTGATATAAATGATAACGAGAGAATAAAGCATATGAGGATTCATTCAAATATAATTGGATGGATTGATAGTAAACTGCAGTCCTTTTTGCAACGTGACAATAATAAACAATTTGGACAATTCTCATTTCCGATTCTGGGTACAGATATTTCCAGGATGGATCAATTAAAGGAAGCAGATATTATTTATTTACATTGGGTTCAGGGTGGATTTTTGAACCTTTCAAATATTGAAAAACTGGCAAAGTTGGGTAAACCAATGGTCATCATTATGCATGACATGTGGTCAATTACGGGTGGATGCCATCATAGTTTTATGTGTGAAAAATATAAAACCAGATGTGACCATTGTCAAATGTTTCCTAAAAATAGAATAATTGACTTACCTGCTTTTGAGTTTAACAAAAAGCGGAGATTATATTCAAAATATGATAACCTCTGTTTTGTTTCTCCCAGTAAATGGCTTTATGGTTGCGCAAATCAGGCATCGCTGACAAAAGACAAGCCATTGTTTTATATCCCAAATATTATTGATAATAGCATATTTAAATCATTTGATAAAACTTGTGCGCGGCAAATATTAAATATTCATCCTGATGAAACTGTAATATCATTTGGTGCTGCTTCAATTGACAGTCCTTACAAGGGTTGGACATACCTACAGAAAGCTTTGGAATTACTAAAACAAGGGAATAGCATAGAAAAACCATCAGTTTTAATATTCGGTAGTGGCTATAATAAGAGTATTGCAGATACAATTCCTTTTAAATCACGATTTACCGGTTTCTTAAGAGATGAATATTCGACTTCTCTTGTTTATAATGCATCAGATGTTTTTATTACACCTTCATTGGCTGATAATCAACCTACAACAGTCATGGAGAGCATGTGTTGTGGAACTCCGGTTGTTGGTTTTGATGTCGGAGGTATACCAGACATGATCAAACATAAAGAAAATGGATATCTGGCAAAATATAAAGATACAGAAGATCTGGTTAATGGAGTGAGGTTTTGCCTCGAAAATAATGTAAAAGGAAAAGTATTACCACTTTTTGAAAAGAGTAATGTTATCAGAAAGCATATTGAGTTAATTAATAGTATAAAAATAAGACAATAATTATTAAATGACAGATAACAAGGTGATTAAAAAAGAAAGTGTATTTAGCAACAAGACTAATAGGTCCAATTATTTTTTTTGGCTGGGATTTGTCATTTATTCTTTAAGTTTCACCATCTCAACATCAGGCTCTGTGAATTTTATTGCTTGTCAAATGTTGCAGATTGTTGGACTTCTTTTGTTGGTTTCAGCTTCAATTTTTCTTGTACAATGGAAATTTGATTCTGATTACCTGAGAACAATGTTTTCCCTGTACATCTTTTGGACGTTTACCATTATTATAAGAGGATTCACTTTTGATTATCAATCATTAAAATTCATGCTTTTTGATTCCACTTTTGGGATAATGCTTTATTTTGCACCATTCATATTGTTATTCCCACGGAATCTGGCCTTTTATAAAAAAGCATTTGATGTACTTGTGATTTTAGGTATAGCTTACTTGCTATATGATTTTATTTTTCTTAAAGATCTGTTGGCGCCCGGTAGAAATCTAAGAAGTCAGGCCATTCTTGAGTACTTCTCACAAAACTTGAGTCTTCCATGTGGTTTGTTATTGATAACATATATTTATCATACAAAAAAAAGCAGATTACTGGCATTGTCTGTAATTGTACTTACTTTTTTACTTGCAGCTATAAGGGCCCGCCGGGGGCTAATGTTTATATCAATAAATATCCTTATATTTTCATTTCTTATATACTTCTATGTCCATAAAGTTAAAATAATCGTATTCATATTTTCTTTAATATTAATATCTTCAGTTTATCTCATTGGAGCAAAAATTTATAATGAAAATAAGCACGATCTGTTCGGTTATGTAACAGCACGTTTAGACGAAAATACAAGAACCGGAGTAGAAGCCTATTTTTATAAAGATATGAACTTGGTCAGTTGGACAATTGGCAAGGGAATAAATGGGCTATATTATTGTCCTGGAATAGATGGTAGTGAAAGTGGTCTGTTTACAATTAACAGAGGAGTAATAGAAACTGGTTATTTGCAACTCATTCTGAAAGGAGGGATAATAAGTTTAGGTTTATTATTGCTAATTGCAATCCCTGCTGTCTTTAAAGGGATCTTTTATTCAAAAAATATTCTTTCAAAAGCTGCCGGAATATGGGTCTTATTATTCCTGATAAGCCTTTACCCTTCGGTTCCAGTTAATTTTAGCATGGGATATTTATTAGTATGGATATCAATAGCCATTTGTTATTCTGATGAAATAAGAGAAATGCCTGATACTACTGTTTCTGAATTACTATCGCATTGATATTCAAGAATAACAATGCTGGTATCAAATCCTCTGAAATTAATAGTACAAATATTAATCATAAGTATCACTGAATTTTATGATCATGCCTAAAGTTTTGATTATCGGACAACCTTTTAATAACAATACCGGAGGAGGTATAACATTATCCAACTTATTCAATGGGTGGGACAGAGATAAAATAGCTGTTGTTTGCCTTGGACATTTGCTTTTAGATAACATCGATACTCAAGCATGCAACATCTATTATCAACTTGGATACAAAGAGAATAGATGGCGCTTCCCCTTTAATCTGTTGCAACGGAAGTATTATTCCGGACTTTTAAAATTTGATGAGAACAGATATCAGGACCTTACAATTTCAAAGTCAAAACTCAGAGTTAAAATAATAATGAATTTTCTTAATCCTTTATTAGAATTCTTTGGGTTGTTTCATGCTATTCAAAGAACTGAACCTTCATCAGAATTGATAAAATGGTTAGATGATTATAAGCCCGATGTCATTTATGCCCAGACTGCCACAAGGGAGGGTATATTATTTTGCCTTTCAGTACATTCTTATTTAAAAAAGCCATTAATTTTTCACATGATGGACGATTGGCCATCGACAATTGGTGGTAAAGGACTTTTTAGAAAGTATTGGAATAATCAGATTGATAAAGAATTCAGACTCTTGCTTGACCAGGCCACCATTTTGATGAGCATCAGTGACGAAATGGCCAGGGAATATAAAATAAGGTATAATAAAGACTTTCTTACCTTTCATAATACTATTAATATTGAATTTTGGAAAAAGTATCAAAGGACAAATTATGAATTGAAAGATACTCCGACTATTTTATATGCTGGCAGAATTGGATTAGGAATTGATACTTCACTGGAATTAATGGCAAAGGCAATACAGCAGATAAACAGTGAGCTGAATATGTCTGTTAAGTTCATCTTACAAACTCAGGAAAAGCCTTTATGGATAGATAAATATGAAAATGTTGTACATAATAGTTTTGTTCCCTATAATGATTTACCAAAAACATTTTCAGAAACTGATTTTCTCCTTTTACCCTATGACTTTTCAAAAGAATCCATAAAATATATTAAATACTCAATGCCCACGAAAGCCCCTGAATATATGGTCAGCGGCTCACCTGTAATTATTTTTGCTCCAGGAGAGACTGCAATAGTAAAATATGCAGAACAAGATGGATGGGCAATGGTAATAAAAGAAAATAATCTAAATGCAATATCTGCTGCAATAAAACAACTGATTGAAAATAAGGATATGAGATTAAGAATAGGCCAGAATGCAATTAAAACAGCAGAGAAAAACCATAACTCATTAGAAATAGCAAATCAATTTAAAAAGACAATCTGTTCGTTAGTTGAAAACTAGTTATTATTCATATTCTTCAACATGCAGATGTGTTGTCGCATAAATATTCAAAGCTAAATGTACAGCATAGTTATTGGTATTCCAACTTATAAACGGCCGTTGATGTTGGAAAAATTAATTCTCAATATTAATGTGTGCAGAATTAATAAGTTATTGGTGAAGAACATAAACATTATTGTTATAGACAATGACATTGAAAAAACCGCAGAACAAACTGTCACAAGCCTTAAAGATAAATTGGATGACTTCATCAAATTAAATTACTACAATTATCCGGTAAAAGGTCTCTCAAATGTGAGAAATGAATTATTTGACAGGGCTTTCGATTACAACCCTGATTTTATCGTATGTATTGACGATGATGAATTTCCATCACCTGACTGGTTAAGTCAATTGTTATTGACTATTACGGAGATAAAAGCGGATATTGTCCTTGGACCTGTAATACCGGTATTTGAAAGTAAAGTTTCCCACTATATTTCTTATTGGTTCAGATATAAAAATCTCCCCAATAACCAAAAAATAAATTTCTTCTGGACGGGTAACTTTATTATTTGTTCAGAGTTTCTGCTAAAACACAAAATAAAATTCGACAAACGGTTTAACTATACTGGTTCTGAGGATTCTCACTTTGGTGTTACAGCCTTAAACGCAGGCGCGAATATTTGTTGGGCAAAAAATGCAATTGTCTATGAGACTATTCCTTATAAGAGGGCAAGATTAAAATGGTTGATAAAGAGAAGCTATAACGGCGCCAATACATATTGTTATATTTTGAAACTTGATAAGAAGTATAAAGAACTTTTAAAAAAAGCTTTAATAAGCATTACATATTTTGTATGTGGGACTATGGCTCTTATTGCTTTGCTTTCTCCATTTAAATGGAAGTACTGGGGCATTATTAAGATTTCTGAAAGCATTGGGGGATTTGCAGGATTATTTGGTATGAAATTTAATGAATATGCAAAAGACAGGTGATTTACACACCATAATTGCATTCTGAATTTCTTTAAGCATAATTAATCTGATTTGGGTTATTAAATAAAATAAGTGTCAGGAATCATACATAAAAGCCCATTGATTATTATCGTTTACACCGGCCCCATGGGGAGCGAAAAACCGAAACCCGCTTGCGGGTGAGCTCGGCGAAGCCAAAATCAATTTACTTCCGCATAGCGGAATGGGGTAAATAAATTGATTTTTAAGCTATTTGTGAAATCGTATTTATGATTGACGTTAGTCGTTTTAAATAATAAACATCTTTAACTACTTATAAATTAAAGTAATCATGTGTGGAATAAATGGATTCGTTTCCCTGAATAATTCGATTGATTTCAATATCCGGGATAATGTCAAATCGAAACTTAATCAGATGAATGATTTGATAGCTCACAGAGGCCCTGATTCAGATGGTATATATTTAAGAAAACCAATCTGCTTTGGATTCCGTCGATTAAGTATTATTGATCTGACAGATGATGCTAACCAACCTATGGTGAGTGGAAATGGGGAAATAGTTATAGTGTTTAATGGAGAGATATATAACTATATTGAAATCAGGAAAGAGTTGATTGATAAAGGCTATACCTTTAATACATTGTCTGATACAGAGGTAATAATTAACAGCTATCTTGAATATGGTTATAACTGTGTTGAAAAATTCAATGGAATGTGGGCATTTGCAATTTATGATTTTCGAAAAAACAGATTGTTCTGTTCCAGAGATCGTTTTGGCGTTAAACCATTTTATTATTATTTAAATAATGATTCATTGTTTTTCTCCAGTGAATTGAAATCTCTGCATAAGGTTTGTGATTTAAAAAAGGCAAACATTAGCAAGGTTTATGAATATTTAGCTTATGGTTATAGAATAAATGATGGCGAAACTTTTTTTGAAAATTGCTTTGAACTTTTACCTGGAACAAATCTGATATTTGAAAATGGTCAAATGCAATTCCAAAAATATTGGGAATTAGAAATAAACAGTTATAAACATAATGATTCTTTGAACTTCCATGAAGAATATACCCAGTTGTTCGAAAGTGCTGTCAGATTACGATACAGAAGTGACGTTCCAGTAGGCATACTGCTAAGTGGAGGTTTTGATTCTTCCTCAATCGCAAAAGTGACAGACAATTTAATTGAGAAAGGGGATCTGGAACAAAATGAGATTCATGCATTTATTGCATCTTTTCCTGATTTTAAAGATGATGAAACAGCTATTGCCAGAGAATTTATAAAAACCTGTAAACATATCAGGCTTCATGAGATGATTGTTGACTCCAAAAGAATAGTCGATGACTTTGAAAAAGATGTCTATGGATTTGATCATCCTGTTAGTTCATTTGCAACTATTGCGCACAATAATATTATGAAAAAATGCAATGAGAGAGGGATTAAAGTTGTTCTGAATGGACAGGGAAGTGATGAAGCTTATGCAGGATATGTCAGATATATATCTGGGATCCATTTGCTCGACCAATTATTGTCGCACAATGGAAGTTTTCTCAAAGAATTTCATTCATTGAATTCCAAAAATAACTATTCAGTATCACATCTGCTTTCTCAGATGTTCAAATCAACCCTGAGTCTGCCTTACTCTTCCTTCCTTAGAGCAAAATATATGGAAAAATCTATTTCATGTCTCGACAAGGAATTCGTCAAAATGAACTACCCACATTATAAATCTGATTGGAAATTCTCATTAAAAGGGAATAACTTTAACAGGTACCTGTTAAACCACATCACTCATAAAACGTTAAACAACATACTTCAATATGAAGATGTATCATCAATGATGGAATCGATTGAAATTCGCTCTCCTTTTATGGATTACAGATTGATGGAATTTGCTTTCTCTATTCCTAATGATTTGAGGTTTAAAAATGGCATCACAAAAATAATTCAAAGAGAAACTATCGGGAAATCATTGCCTGACTCAATTACTAAAAACCGGAAAAAAATAGGATTTAATACTCCTTTCACCGATTATATCTCAAATGATCCCAGCTTTAAATCTTATCTTCTTAATACTATTAATTCCGAACACTTTACTTCAAAAAGAATATGGGATGCAAAAAAAATCAAAAAAGTATTTGAAAATGCATCCAAATATCCCGAGTTCCCGTTTTGGAGAATTGTTAATCTTGAGGTATGGTCAAAAGTATACAACATAGATAATCTGTAATAAGCAAACTGTAGTAATAATTTGGATGTCAGTTGTTTTTCGGATTATTTTCCGGAAGAAAAGTTAGTTTTAAATTTTTTGGTGGTTTATAGTACTAAATGAAGGGAGTTATTATCAATGCTGATGATTTTGGATTAAAATCATCTGTTAATAAAGCGATTGTCAACGCTTTCAATAATGGGGTCATTACCAGTACAACATTAATGGCTAATATGCCCGGATTTGATGAAGCTGTTGAACTGGCGCATGAAAATAATATTATTACAAAAATTGGTGTTCATTTGACGTTGACTGAGGGCAGTCCCATAACAAGCGATATTCTGAATACTGGTTTATTTAATAACGGAACCAAATCAAATTTAAAAAAGATCAAAAAGAATCTGTTCTTTTTATCATCAAAAGAAAAAAAATTGGTCTTTAATGAATTCTCTGCCCAGATTGAAAAAATAAGAAATGCCGGGATTCAAATAACTCATATTGACACTCATCATCATATTGATGAAGTGTGGTCAATTACACAGATTATCCTGGCTTTATTAAAAGTGTATAATATTCCTTCAATGAGAATACTTAATAATCTTGATCATTCTACGAGGTATTATAAAACAGTATATAGGAATCTGGTGAATACTTATATAAAAACCACCGGATCAAATAATTCTGATTTTTTTGGAAATCAACTTGAGGCTGTTTCAAGATTAAAAGATGATCGGTTATTTTGCGAAAACAGAAAGCTTGAAATTATGGTCCATCCTGATTATAATGATAATGGGATAATTATTGACAGAATAAAAAATCAGGAACACGGTTTTGAGTATCCTGAAGAATTATTAAAACTCATTTCTTTATAAGCTGATAAAAACAATTCTGAGAAGATCAGAATGGTCTGAATAATTTTAAATCCCGACTGGCAGGAGATCATGCGTGGTAAGGGGTGTTGTTATACAAATGGCGACTTTATTTTTTGAGACTATTTTTTCCCACTGAACAGAATCTTTTCTAATTATCATAATATGAGCAGCATGAGCATTTTTCTCAGACAACTGGTCTCTATTATGCGATACCCCAAACTGTTTATTTTTTCAAAAAGGATGGGGCGTAATAATAGGTTGGGGCCTAAAGGCAGATTTATTCGTCCCAATGAGATTTACATGGGGGACAATATTTATATTGCTCCCAGGTTTCATATATCTGCAAGGAATCTTACCATTGGAAATAATATCCTTATCGGGCCTAATTTGCTTCTTGAGTGTGATGATCATGTTTTTAAAAACATAGGTAGTACAATTTTTTCTACAATGGATAAAAGCAGGAATATCGGTTTTGTTACAATCGAAGATGACGTATGGATTGGAGGGAATGTTACTATTTTAAAAAACGTATCAATTGGTGAAGGTTGTATTGTTGGTGCAGCAAGTGTCGTTACAAAATCGTTACCGCCATACACAATTAGCGTAGGATCCCCCTGTCGCCCAAGAAAGGGCCGGTTTACTGCTGAAGAGCTTGAAAAACATTTAGCTCTCATAAATTCAAAATATACATTAGACACAATTTTAAAACTCTGGGAAAAATGCGGAATAGAATGAAGACTGTTTTGCTTCTATATCCTGATATGCTCTTTTATAAAATTCCTATCTTTAATAAGCTTAGTGTCTTTTTAGAGAAAAAGGGCTACAAGTTAATTATCTGGTACAGACATATCAGTGATCCTAATAACGATTGCACTTTTAATTTTATTGAAAACACACCAATGACTCTGAAAAATTACAGAAAGATCATTGGCGAAAACAATGTTGATGCTGTAATTAATATTTTGTTTAAAAGTGATCCTGGATATTACTTCTATATTACTTCCATTTTTGAAACCAGATTTTTAAATATACCTATAATATTTTATGGGCACGGTATTGATAAACAGAAAGATCAGTGGTGGAGAAACATTCTCTACAACCTGACATATTTTATGTTCGATGGGATAATACTTTATACTCCTGCAGAAAAATCAAAACTCTGGAAACGTTTTCATTCCAAGATTACTTGTGCAAATAATACCCTGGATATAGAAAATGTTAATATTCAGGAAAATAAAGAACAAATCAAATCTCGCTATAATATTAATTCACCGAGAATTGTTTTAACGACAGGTCGTTTGCAGGGAAGGAAAAAAATTGAAATATTAAGAGATATCTTTATTCAAGACTATAGAAATTCACCTGATGTTGGTTGGGTAATCGTTGGCCCCGATCTGAGTGATGAGATCAGGAACTCAATACAAGGAATTAATAATATCTATTATCTCGGGCCTGTTTATGAAAAGAGAAGGATGGCTGAAATCTTCTCAATGTCTGACATATATTGTGTCCCTGGTGCTTTAGGCCTTGGAATTGTTGAAGCTTTGTATTGGGGGCTTCCGGTTTTGACTACGGCTGTAAACCATGGACCTGAGGCATATTATATGCGTCATGGATCTAATTCCCTGATAGCAAGAGACGATCACGAATTAAAGTTGATGCTGGATGATATTCTCTTCGATTCCGGGAAGAGGTTTGAATTTTCAGATAATGCCAAAAAAGTTTTTCAGGAAGAGGCAACTCTAGATAAAATGTTTGAAGGTTTTAGTTTACAATTAAATAGATTTTTCAATGAAACAACTGGTACAAAATATCAAGAAGAAATCATTAACAATTGAGGAATTACCTGTCCCGGTATGTAAAGCTGGCGGAGTTCTGGTAAGAACCATTTATTCGGCGATTAGTGTTGGAACCGAGGTAATGAAACTGAAAAATGCTGATTTGAGTTATCTCCAGATGGCAAAGAAAAAGCCGGAACAGGTTAAAGATGTGATAAATACAATTTCACAACTGGGTCCAATGGCAACTTATCGGAAGGTAATGAATAAGCTTGATTCACTTTCTCCTTTAGGGTATAGTCTTGTTGGCGAAGTCCTTGAGGTAGGAAAAGGGGTCGATTCCTTTAAATGTGGTGATATTGTTGCATGCGGAGGAGCCGGCTATGCAAATCATTCTGAGATAAATTTTGTTCCAAGAAATCTCTGCGCCAAAGTGCCGGAAGGTGTTGATTTAAAGGAGGCTTCATTCACAACTATCGCCTCAATTGCAATGCAGGGATTCAGACAAACACAATCACAAATAGGGGAAAATGTTGCTGTAATCGGGTTGGGCCTTTTAGGCCAGATTCTTATTCAGATAATTCAGGCTAATGGTTGCAGAGCCTTCGGATTTGATATCTCAAAGGGGAAGTGCGATTTAGCTTTAGAAAACGGAGCCTTTTTTGCAGAAATAAACTCTAAAACAAATTTTGAGGAGGAAATAAGCTCCCTCACAAATGGATTTGGATGCGATTCTGTTATAATATCAACTGGAACATCAAGCAATGATCCGATTATTCTTGCTGGAAAGATAGCCAGAGATAAAGCAAAAATAGTTGATATCGGAATTACTAAAATGGATCTGCCATGGGATCTGTATTACCACAAAGAACTTGACTTCAGATTTTCAAGATCTTATGGTCCTGGAAGATATGATAACATATATGAAGAAAAGGGAATCGATTATCCTGTCGGGCATGTCCGTTGGACAGAACAAAGGAATATGATGTCAATTCTACAGCTGATAAAAGACAAAAAGCTTAATCTTGGTAAACTTATTACTCATGAATATGACTTTATCGAATCGGAAAAAGTCTTTTTAGATATTAAGGAGGCAAAGGGAGATTATTTAGGCGTAATTTTAAAATACAGTTCAGACATTGATAAGAAAACCCGGCAGATAAATAAAAGTATAAATGCAGGGAATAAATCTGCGCAGGTTAAGGTTGGAGTTATAGGTGCTGGTAATTATGCCAGTACTATGTTGCTGCCTTTTCTTAAAGACAATGTTGACCTTGTAGGTATTGCCACTGCTACCGGGATAAATGCACAGGACAAGGCTAAAAAGTTTGGATTTAATTATGCTACGACTGATTATAAGGAAATGATCAAGGATCAGCAAATCAATACAATTCTGATCGCGACCCGTCATAATCAGCATGCAGGGATGGTGGTTGAGGCATTAAAAAGCGGGAAGAATGTTTATGTGGAAAAGCCGCTCTCTGTCTCCCTTGGTGAACTTAAGAATATCTCCGGAAGCTTTTCAGACAGTAAAAGTATTCTAATGGTTGGCTATAACAGACGTTTTTCATCTTCTATACAGTATCTTAAAACACAGTTGAAAAAAAATGTTCCGTATTCTGTTTATTACCAGATTAATGCAGGATTTATTCCAATGGACAAATGGTATCAGGATCCGGAGCAGGGGGGGCGTATTATAGGAGAGGTTTGCCATTTTATTGATACTCTGCAGTATCTTTTAGATGCTGACCCGGTAGAAGTATTTGCCAGTACAACTCCTGTAGCAGGTATGCCAGAACAGGATAATACATTTATTACCATTAAATTTAATAATGGTTCTTCATGCGTTTTAGCTTATCTCGCCGACGGAGATAAAAATTATTCTAAAGAAAAGATAATTATTACAGGTGGCGGGACTAACATTGAATTCGACAACTTCAAATCTGTAACCGTATATAAAGATGGAAAATCCTCAAAAAAGAAGTTTTTATTGATTGATAAAGGACAGAAAAATGAAATGTCAGTTCTTTCCGAGTCAGTCAAATCAGGAACGATGCCTGTATCGTTCGATTCCCTTTTATTAAATTCATATGCTTCAATTATGGCTGTGGAAAGCATTAAAACAAAAATCAGTTATAAATTAAGTCCTGAAGACGTCAAATGAATACATGGTATTTAAACAGACTTAAAACCATGTCACTTTCTGAATTCTTTTTCAGAGTAGTGCAGTTTTTTCAGAAGAAAGGGGAACAGTACTTTTTGATGAAGAAACTGCCAATTCCTGAAGTGACCTCTTTTGGGAAGAAAGTTCTTGATATTGAGAACGTGTCAACTGAATTTTTCCCCGATACCATTAATATTTTCGGTAAAGAGTTTAATTACAATAAAGAGACAATCAACTGGCATGAAGATATCTTTTCGGGTCAATGTTTCCCAATGGTTTTCTCTAAAAATATCAATATCAGAGCTAATCCAAATCTGTCGGCAAAAAATGTATGGGAGATAAACCGGCTCCAGTTTCTGCCTCAGATTGCTTTAAATTTCAAAAAGTCAGGGGCAGATTCATATTTGAATAAGTTTATTGAGATCTTATCATCATGGATAAATGATAACCCATATTTGAAGGGGATAAACTGGTATAGTAATATTGAAGTAAATATTCGGCTAATTAACTGGTTCTTCTGTTGGGAAATACTTAATGTTGAAAAATTAATTACTGAAAGAGAAGATTTCAGGCATTTTGTACAGTCTGTATGGATACCATCAATATATCAGCATTGCCTATACTCTTTCCGGAATCCGTCAAGGTTTTCCTCTGCAAATAACCATTTGATTGCTGAATATGCAGGGTTGTATGTCTCTTCATCGCTTTGGAAATTCAAAGATTCAGACAAATGGCTGAAATATGCTAAAAACGGACTGGAAAAGGAGATCCTTTTACAGCATTCTTCCGGTATCAATAGAGAAGAAGCTGCTGAATATATTCAATTTATTACAGATTTCTTTCTTCTCTCATTCATCGTCGGTGAAAACACTAATGTCTCCTTCTCAAAACAGTATAAAGAACATCTTTATGAAATTTTTAATTATATCTTCAATTTCCTTGACTGTAACGGTAATTTTCCCAAATACGGTGATGAAGATGATGGAAAATGTTTCACTTTAGGGTATGATAATAAGTTTAACAACTTCAAATCATTGCTTACTTCCGGGGCAGTAATATTTAAAGATCCCAGACTTAAATCAAAAAGCAACGGTTTCGATTTAAAGAACTGGCTCCTGTTAGGTGACTCAGGAAAAGAGGTATTTAAATCAATTGCAGAAAATATTTATTCTGAAAATTCACAATTCTATAAAAATGAGGGACATTTTATTTTCAGGAAGAAGGAAAACAGAAAAGAGATATACCTTCACTTTGATGCTGCCCCTTTAGGATTTCTATCAATTGCCGCACATGGGCATGCTGATGCTCTTTCGTTTATCCTTCATGTCGACGGACATCCGGTATTTATTGATTCAGGAACTTATACATATCATACCGATCCTGAATGGCGTCATTACTTCATAGGTACTCTGGCTCATAATACTATTCGTATTAACAATAAGGATCAGGCAGTAAACGGCGGACCCACTTTGTGGACGGAACACTATAAAACAAAAATATCTGACGCCAATCTTGGTGAAGATATCGATAGTGTCAAAGCATCCCATAATGGTTATCTCAGTGAAAAGGCAGAACATATTCGCGAAATATTATTCGATAAATCCAAAAATGAAATTCATATTACTGATACTATCCTAATAAAGAATGACATAGCAACAGAGGTTGAAATTCCTTTTCATTTTCATCCTGATGTTAAAATTATGTCTACTGATAAAAATTGTTTTTTGATTTATAATGAGCGCATAAGAAAAACGGTATTTTATATTGATGAGAAACTGAATCCCACTATTATCAAAGGTCAGAGATCACCTCAGATTTTAGGATGGTACTCAGAATCATTTATGAAGAAGGAGTCTACTAATGTCATTTATAGCAAAATAAACATCAACTGTACTACGACATTTAAATATGTAATTAAAATTAATTGAAATGAGAATAAGTATTTTTGGACTTGGCTATGTAGGTTGCGTAAGTCTTGGTTGTCTGGCACAGAACGGACATAGTGTAATTGGTGTTGATCCAAATCAGACCAAAGTTGACCAGATTAATGCTGGAAAAGCCACAATAATAGAAAAAGATATTGAAAGTATTATTGCAGGACAAGTAGCAGCAGGAAATATTATGGCAACCACCGATAATTCTTTAGCTATTAATGGTTCAGACATTTCAATTATAGCTGTGGGAACTCCAAGCACCAATAAAGGGCATCTCGACTTGCAGCATATTTTTAATGTTGCAGAAAATATTGGTGAAGTATTAAAATACAAGAAAACAATGCATATTGTTGCAATCAGGTCCACCGTTATGCCGGGCACTTGCGATAAATTTGCTGATACCCTGGAAAAAATATCCGGCAAAAAACGAAATATTGATTTTGCAGTTGTTGATAATCCGGAATTCTTACGGGAGGGTACAGCAGTTCACGATTATTACAACCCACCCATAACACTCATTGGATCAGATAATAGGGATGCAGCCGAAACCCTTTCATTATTGTATCAGAAACTTCCGGGAGAAATTATTATAACTGACCTGAAGACTGCTGAAATCATGAAGTACGTGAATAACACCTACCATGCACTGAAGATCTCTTTTGGTAATGAAATTGGAAATATTTGTTCAGAATTAGGAATTGATTCTCATAAAGTAATGGAGATATTCTGTAAGGACAAACAACTGAATATCTCCCCGTATTATTTTAAACCCGGATTTGCATATGGAGGATCATGTCTCCCGAAAGATCTGAAAGGATTTCAGACACTGGCTCATGATCTGTATGTGGATGTCCCTGTAATTGATAGCATAAATAGGACTAATGAGATTCAGATTCAGCGTGCAATAAAGATTATTTACAAGTATTGGAATAAGAAATTGGGGTTTCTTGGATTAAGCTTTAAGGCAGGAACAGATGATCTCAGAAACAGCCCCGCAGTTACAGTAATCGAAACATTGCTGGGAAAGGGGTGTGATATTAAGATATACGACAATAATATTAATCTTGCTATGCTGACAGGTACGAATAAGGAATTCATTGACATGCGTATTCCTCACCTGGCAACTTTATTAACCGGTGATCCGGTCAGAATGGTTAATGAATCTGATGTGATAATAATAAATACAAAGGAACCTGAATTTTTAAAATATATTGAGCATTTGCACGATAAGGTAATTATAGACTTTGTTCATCTCGACAAAGAATTATTTCTAAACAACGACTACTTTGGAATTAACTGGTAACATTTCAATGTTTCATAATAAGCATATACTGATAATTGTAGAAAATCTACCTGTTCCCTTCGATAGAAGGGTTTGGCAGGAAGCAACTACGCTTAAAGAAAACGGGGCTAAGGTAAGTATCATCTGTCCAAAGATGAAGGGCTATACTGCTTCATACGAGAGCATTGATGATATAGAAATATACAGACATCCATTACCTCATGAAGCAAGAGGTGCCATGGGATATTTACTGGAATATGGTTATGCACTGTTTTGGGAGTTTGTTATCAGCTGGAAGATTTTTTTTAAGAAGAGGTTTCATGTAATTCATGGCTGTAATCCACCTGATCTGATTTTTTTAGTTGCATTATGGTTTAAACTATTTGGTGTAAAATATGTTTTTGATCATCACGACATAAACCCGGAATTGTATATTGCTAAGTATGGGAAGAAAGGATTTTTCTATAAATTGATGCTTCTGTTTGAACGATTGACTTATGCAACTGCTGATTATAGTATCGCTACAAATGAGTCTTATAAGGAAATTGCAATCAGGAGAGGTAAAATGGATGAAACCAAAATACAGGTAATAAGAAGCGGACCGAAACTCGATCGTCTGAAATTGCTGGCTCCTGATAAAAAATTTTTAAATGGCAGAAAGTATCTGGTTGGTTATGTAGGTGTAATCGGAGAGCAGGAGGGGATAGATCTTCTTCTTGAAAGTGTAAAATATATCGTATCATTTCGACAGGACATCCAGTTTGCTATTGTTGGAGGAGGCACCGATCTTGATAAACTGAAACAATTATGTTCTGAAATGGGACTTGATAAATATGTGGATTTCTATGGAAGGACGCCTGATGACCTTATGATTGCTATTTTAAACTCATCAGATATTTGTGTTAACCCTGACAAACCAACAGAAATGAATAACCTTTCAACTATGAATAAGATCATGGAATATATGGCTTTAAAAAAACCAATAGTCCAGTTCGATCTGAAAGAGGGAAGGTTTTCAGCTCAGGAGGCATCTTTATACGCCATGTGTGGTGACACAAAGGACTTTGCTGAGAAAATAATGCAACTGGTTGATAATCCGGATATGAGGATGAAAATGGCAGAATACGGATATGACAGAGTCATTAATAAACTATCCTGGGATTTTGAATGTGTAAAGTTGGTTAAATTTTATAGTAGAGTCTTTTCCTAGTAACAACATTTACATTATTTTTTGTTTCAGTTGTGATTATTATCACATCAATTTGGCGTAATCTGTAAAGGATAAATCTAAAACAACATCTAATACCCTAAACAAGATGAAAATCAGTATTTTGAAAAAGTTAATATTCATATTTTTTTCTCTTGTAGGAACCTTATTACCCGACTCAGTTTCTGCACAGGGCACTCAAATCCCTTTTAGTTCAATTCCTAAAACGGGAACGGTTCTGGTATACTGCCACCAGGATGATGATGTGATATGGATGCTTCCCTTCTGGAATAAAACCGAGAAATTTATAAGTGGTGCTATACCTTCTACTCCATTATACAGAGACTTGGTTCATCAGCAACAATTATATATGGATGGTCAGGGTTATAATATTGATTATGAAGCAAACTGGATAACTCCATGGACCGACATAACTAACGAGGAATATTTTTGGTATTATTGGAACAATGATCCTGCATATTCATATCTGGCACTTGATCATATTGAAGCAAGGCTGGCCGATGCCACTGAAGAAGTAACAAGAACGGATGTTAACAAAATAAAAGCCAAACTGGAACAATATATTGCAAGTCCGGATGTACTTAGGATAATAACCCATGATAACTGGGGAGAATATGGTAACAAACATCATAAAGGACTTAATCTGGCCGTCAGGGAATTAGCAGTAAAATACCGGAAAGATGTGTGGATGTTAGGTGCAGAGGGGGAATTTAACGATTATCCTATCCCAACAGGTGCAGATATTACTTATACGACAGCCAACTATGATGCTGATCTTTTTGCCGGAATAAGAGATGTTTATTTCAATATAAGTAGTGAAAATAATTATTGGACATGGGACCCTACTACTATACCTTCAGGAGATATTAAATACATTAAAATAGTTGATGACGGAATTGATAAGTCAGATATCTTAACCGGTGAGCAGGTGACTGTAACTGGACCTTATCAGAGCCGGACAGGATCATACATTCTGGATGGAGTAGATGATTACCTTACCCTTTCTGGTAATGTAAATACATCATTTACCATTGGAATGTGGATTATGCCTAATCAAATCAAGGCTATGGATATATCAAAGATGACAGAATACCCATCAGCCTCAAGTTGCGATCGTAGTTTTTATATGCAGAGTAATGGACATGTGACTGCACGTATTAATGATGGTCAATCAAGAACCGTAACCTCAACTACAGGTCTCTCTTCTGGAACATGGACCCATATCCTGATGACTGGAAATGGAAGCAGTCTTAAAATATTTATTAATGGTGTTCTGGAGGGGACTGTAACTGCTGGATCTGCATATACCGGATATGTTTCCCCTGAATTTGTGATTGGACAGCCACAGGAAACCTCATCTTTTTTCAATGGTCAGATTTCTGATGTCAGATTATTCGATCATGTGCTTACTAATGCAGAAATAGCTGCTCTGGCTGGAGTTACGCCATCATTTACAATAACTGCCAGCGCAGGTACAGGGGGCACTATTAATCCCTCAGGAGTAGTGACAGTAAGTCAGGGTGCAAACCGCTCATTTGCAATTACGGCCAATAGTGGTTATAATATCACCAATGTAATTGTCGATGGCAGTTCGGTGGGAATAGTATCTTCTTATACCTTTAATAATGTTGTAAATAATCATACTATTGAGGCTGCATTTTCACCAATATCAACTACTAACCTTACAATTTCCGGTGTAACTGCAAATAATAGAGTCTATAATGGGACAACAACAGCAGCGCTTAATACGGGCAGCGCAACTCTTGTGGGTGTTATAGATGGAGATGATGTTACTCTGGTCTCGTCAGGGGCCACAGGAACCTTTTCCAGCAAAAATGCGGGTACTGGTAAAATAGTCACCACCTCAGGATTTACGATAAGCGGAGCGGATGCCTATAAATATACTCTGACTCAACCAATAACTACGGCAAGTATCACCGCCGCCGGTCTTACAATATCAGGAGTAACAGCCAATAATAAGGTTTATGACAGGACGACCACAGCGGTATTAAATACCGGAAGCGCACATCTGGCAGGTGTTTTTGCTGGTGATGACG
>Ga0116170_10001756_pt1 | contig 21578 bp, 18 predicted proteins | sample AD_JPNHW1_MetaG_FD_89797 | JGI IMG/M metagenome (GOLD analysis project Ga0116170, IMG submission 89797) | Active sludge microbial communities of municipal wastewater-treating anaerobic digesters from Japan - AD_JPNHW1_MetaG | ecosystem: Engineered > Bioreactor > Anaerobic > Digestate | place...
GTGTAGTGTACAAAAACGTCATTGCCTTCTTCAGTTTGAATAAAGCCAAAACCTTTAGCTGCATCAAACCATTTTACTTTTCCTTTCATGTTGTAGAATGTAAAAATTGTAAATTAAAAAAAATTATCGCTGCAAAGGTGCGCATAATACTTGATAATACAAGCAATTAGGTAAATATTTTTTTAAATGAGTTAAAAGTATTTTTATTATTGTCGCATATTTTGCTGAGATCAAATGTGTTATAAAAAAATATAATGATAGAACAATGCTCAAATTATTTTGTTATCAGAAAATAAAGACTTTACTTTGACAAATTTTTTAAATAAATCTATAAAACCCAATAAATGACAATTACAAAGGATAAGGTAGTATCACTTAGCTATGAGCTTAAGGTGAATAATGAGATTATTGACAATGCTGTTGCTGAGTCCCCACTAGTTTTTTTATACGGACATGGTCAACTTTTACCCCTTTTCGAGGAAAAAATTAATGGACTAAAGGTAGGCGATACCTTTGAGTTTATGGTGCCATGCGAAGAAGGTTATGGTAAAGTGAACGAAATGGCTGTAGTTGAATTACCTAAGGAAATTTTTAAAATTGATGGCGAAATCCCTTCAGATTTACTTGAGATAGGACGTTCTCTTCCAATGAGAGACAATGAAGGTAATGCCCTTAATGGTATGATCGTTGAGATTAAGGATGAAGTTGTTGTTATGGATTTTAATCACCCATTAGCAGGACAAGATCTATACTTTACAGGTAAAGTTGTAGATTTACGTGATGCTTCTGCTGAAGAACTTCAACATGGACATATTCATTCAAACAATAATAGTTGCGGCGATAGTTGTGGAAGTGGTTGCGGTGATGATTATACTGAAAATCAGGGTGGTGGTTGCGGTTGTGGATGCGGTTGTAACTAATTCTTGTTCTAAATACTCTTAAAAGGTTAAAGTTTTCTTTAACCTTTTTCTTTTTTTTAAGATACGTTTTTGTAAATAATACGTAGAACAGAAAGTAAATGATTTTATTACATTTGCATTAGTAAAATGATAAAGATGAAAATATTTAATTATAAAACTTTAGCAATCCTAATGGTATCCCTTACAATTCTTATAATTGGATGTAGTAAGGATGATAATAAAGTCGGAAACCAATTCACGTATAGCAATAAAAGTTATGCTATTAGTTATGGGTCTTTAGAGGATATGGGTGAATCACCCCATTCTCCACCAACATATGAATTTGATCTTATTCTAGCTACTAAGGGAATTACATATAATACTAATTATCTCGGAAATTATATTGGTACTGGTAGTTTTATTGAATTAAACCTATTTTCTAGAAACCCAAATGATTTAGATCCTGGAACTTATGTATTCGACGGCTTTGCATCAGGGGATTCCTTAACTTTTGATGGAGGGAGTATTGGTATTAACTATAATTTATCCACTGGTGAACCAGATACTGCATTTTATGAAATTGAAACTGGAGCTATAAACGTAGTCAAAAGAGGGAACTCTTACGAACTGGATTTTAGTTTATATATAGATGGTAAAAAGGAAGTAAAGGGTTACTACCTTGGGGCATTAGAAAAGCATGTTTATATTGACAAGAAGAAAAAAATTAACTTAAAGAATTAATATCACACTTTATACTATTTCCCAAGTAAGGACAATAATCCATTAATAAATGATAAAGGGTGAACCGGATTTCCTGGAATATAGAGATCCGGTTTGTATTTTTCTATAAACGATCTATCTAATGCTGGTGAACCAGCAAAAATTCCACCGCTTATAGCATCAACGCCTATAAGAATGACCATTTTAGGCTCAGGAATGGCATCATAGGTTATTTGAAGGGCTGTCGCCATATTCTGACTTATAGGGCCTGTAATAACAACACCGTCAGCATGACGTGGTGATGCAACAAATTCAATTCCAAACCTACTAACATCAAACTGAACATTATTACTTGCATTTAGCTCCAGTTCGCAGCTGTTATCTCCTGCTGCTGAAACCTGACGCAACTTTAATGAACCTTTAAATAGTTTTCTTATTTCAGGCCTAATAATAGAATCATCTAGCTGGATAGGTTTATCAATCCCCTCAGTAACAATTAACCCTTCTGGAGTATTCGATGCGAGCTTATAATCCTTTGTAAACTTTACTTTTTCGGGGAATTTAAAGGAACACTCACCGCAAAAGTTACATTTGCCGAGGTTAATTCTTACTGGGCTAACCTCAATTGCTCCCAATGGGCACACCGACACGAGAACCTGATTATCAACATTTACTGTAGAAATGATAGGTCTTCCACGGAAAACACCAGGAACCTCAACCGTTTTAACATTTGGAATAAACTGTTTTCCTTGGTGGTATAGTATTTTGATATTATCGAACATTTTTTTAGGCTTTTAGGTGTTAGGCTATAGGCTTTAGGTTAATTAGTATTTGGTCACTTATCACTTCAGTCACTCATCACAATTTATAAATCATGCCCACAATAGGAGAGGTTGAAGCTCTTATTGCAGATAGGAAAATCAGAGATCTCATTATTCCTTACTGCCTGAGCTAATGCTAACCAGTTATGGAATGAAGGATCTTTAACTTTATACAAGGCTAATTCTCCTTTATCATTGGTAATTGCGCAATGGCAAATCTCGCCACGCCAACCTTCAACAAGCGAAAGTGCAAATGCATTTGCTTGAGGCTTCAGATCTGGTTCAACCACTCTCTTAAACTCAGGAACTTTGCTAATTAAACTCTTAATGTAGTTAATCGATTGCCAAATTTCCTCTCTACGGATTTGCGCTCTAGAGTATACATCCCCGTGATGCTTTATTATTGGTTGGTGCTCAAATGTTGTATAAAGATTATGTGGATGTGATAGGCGAATATCACGATTTAAGCCACTCATGCGCGCAGCCATTCCAACTGTTCCAATTGATTTTACTTCATCAAGAGTAACTACACCAGTCCTCTCGAAACGAGAGAGAGCGCTAGGTAGTTTGAATAGTTTAGTGCACATCTCGTTAAAATCGGGTTCGTAAGCAACGAAAACAGACTCTAAGCGTTTAGCCAGCTGATCGTTGTATGGGAAGTTTGTTTTACCAACTCTTATCAACCCTTTAGCCAAACGGTTTCCGCTCCATTCTTGGAAGTAATTAACAATTGGAGTCCTTAAACGACCAAACACAGAACTTCCTAGTTGGTAAGCTATATCGGTGCACAAGGCGCTTAAATCACCTGTATGGATTGCAATACGTTCGAGTTCTAACGCTAACGTTCTTGAGAACTGTAAATCCTCTGGTGATTGATAACCCGCAAGACTTTCCCAAAGGTTGGCAAAAGCAGTTGTGTGCCCAACTGTAGTATCGCCAGCAATGCTTTCTGCAAGAATGGTACGCTCAAGAAGGGATTTTTTTTGCAAGAAAAGTTGTTCTATTCCGCGGTGCTGATAGCCAAGCTGGATTTCGAGGTGCATGATTTGCTCACCATTACAAATAAATCTAAAGTGACCCGGTTCTATAATCCCTGCATGAACAGGGCCAACTCCAACCTCATGAAGCTCCTCACTATCAACGTTATAAAACGGATATTCACTAATTGATTTGGATTTATCAAATCGATTAAAAGGGTACCTAACAGGCTTGAACCATGGATGATCAGTGTATCTTATCCCAAAATTCTCGCTAATTTCGCGTTCAAACTTCTCGAAGTTTAAATTAAACTTTGAGAAAGAGTTCAACGTAGTCCCTTTATTAATAACACATGATGAAAGGTAAATCTGATGCATCGAATCATCGGCAATACAGCAGAAAAGCCTCACTGTATCACCAACGCCAAATCCAAAGTAATTAACACAATGCCTATCGTCTCTATCCTTTAGTAAGTTGATGTTAGTTTCCAGAAACGTTGTGTATGATTGCTCTGGAATATCCTTTAAAGGGATGGTTTGATTATTTTTTATTGCAACAATATAGTTCATAATCAATAGGGTAATAGTTTAACAGCATCTTGTATCATCTGCACAAAAAATACAGGAGGATTATATGCTAAGTACACCGCTAATGCTAATAGAAGGTACTGAGATAAAGATTCCCAAGGGCTTATTTTAGGAATTCTTGATTCGTCAATTTCCAAAGGAGGTGTAAATAAGAGTTTAAAGATATTTGATCCAAAGCCCCATATAATCATTGTAAGAAGGATAAGAACAACTATTAAAATTAAAATTTTATGTGCCTCAAATAGAGATTGGAATATCATAAATTCACTGATAAATAATCCCGATGGAGGCATAGCCGTAGCAGAGATAAAGCCCAATAAAAGTACAATTGCTCCAGCTTTATTGTACTTAAAGTAATTTCCTACATCGTAAATGCTTTTGCTCTGGTACACCCTATAAACCTGATTAAATTGGAAGAATAGGCTTGGTTTCACAAAGGCATGTAGTACAATATGAAGTATTGCAGCATAAACACCTATTCCACCAGCGGCCAAACCAAGCATAACCAAACCCATATGCTCAATGCCTGAATAAGCAAACATACGCTTAATGTTCTTTATGCGAGTCATGTAGACTGTAGCTACAAAAACCGAAAGGAATGCTGCAATAATAATGATTGTATTAGCCCAAACCTTTATTTCAGTATGTGCAATAATAGCATAAAACCTGTAAATACCTATAAAGCCAAGGTTCATTAAAATGCTAGAAAGAAGAGCACCAGCAGGAGCAGGGGCCTTATCTTTTGCATCGATACCAGCTGTGTACATTGGAACTAAACCAAGTTTAGCAGTAAATCCAGTGAAAATAAATAAGAATGCAAGTTTCAGCCAAAAAGGATTTAGTTGAGCATAGTTTTTCTGAAGTGCATCAAAAGATAAATCATCAACTCCTGCATGTTTTAGCGATAGACTTAGGAATAGGATTCCGATAAATACGAAAGTGATACTAATAGCGCATATAAAAACATATTTCCAGGCACCCTCAAGTGCATTTGCATTTCGATGGTGGTAAATTAGAATTGATGCGCTAAGTGTGGTAATCTCAACGAATATCCAGGTTACAGCAATGTGATTTGAGAGGTATGCTGCGCCAGTTGCAGTGAGCAGTAGCGTCATTGCAGCAAAAAACATTCCTCGCGATTTACGTGATTCATCGTGTGTTGCTATGTATCTGTACCCATGGAATAGAGTGGGAATTGCAACTATGCAAAGCGTTGTCAGTAAAAGAAGCCCCAGAGAATCACTTTTAAAGAAACCCAGTTCAATCTGATTTGGATTGGCCAGCTGATAGCAAGTAAATGCTATTAACGATACCCCATAAGCAACTACCAGCGTGTAGTTGATTACCTTATTCCTGTTAAGGTAAAGTAAAGCGCTTATCAGCAGGGCAACTATGAGGAAAATGGTTATCATCGGACTAATTAATCTTTTAAGTTTCTTAATTGGTTAACATCTGGATCCTTCAGCACATCACCAATCTTGTTGAAGAATACTCCAAGGATTAGAACTGAAGCAAAGATATCGAGCATAATACCTAGGTTCACAAGCATCGGCATCTCGTTACCAACAGCTAGAGATAGTATAAATACACCGTTCTCAATGATTAAATAACCCATAACATGGGTTATAATCTTACGACGTGTAGATATGATGTAAAGACCAGTAAATAAGGTTGAAAGAGCAACCACAAAGAATGTCTTATCCAAATTCGTATCGTGAATTGAATTTGAAAGAACAATTGTGGTAACAATTATCAACGTAACAATTATAAGCGATAGAAAGTTAGGTATAAAGGGCTCTGCAACTCGGGTAATCCCATTTCGCTTAATTACGTGATTAAGGAAAATTGGCACTGCTAACGCCTTAAAAACAACAGTTTCAAGTAGAATGAATACAAGATTGGCAACATTAATCTGATTTAGCTCAATAAAGGTTACCCCAAATAAAAGGAATCCCTGAAATGCAAGTATTCTAATGTAGGTCATAAGGCGGTTTGCTATACTTAGGTAGAGCAAACTCATTGCAAATGTTATAAGAAGTATATCTGTCATATCTCAATTACTTTCAAATTAAACAAAGCGTTGGAGTAGGAGTAGAACCCCAAAAAATATTAGTAGCGCAACAGAAGTAAGGATAAACACAAATTGTGGGTTGTGTCCCATCCTGAAGCGAGCAATAAACGACTCAAAAATTCCAATGGCAATAGCAAAGCCAACCTGAACGGCAAGAAATATTGGAATTGTGTACATTAAAGGAAGATCACCAATAAAGAAGTTCGAAATGATTGCACCATACATGGCAAACTTAAGGTTTGTCGCATGTAAAATGAGTCCTAAATCGAATCCGCTATTGTCCAGAATCATCACTTCGTGGATCATTGTAAGCTCCAAATGGGTCTTTGGATCGTCAATTGGCATGCGGCTGTTCTCAATAAGCGCAATTATGCCAAAAACGAAGGTTGCAAGGATTCCCAGCATGTAGGAAATATTTGATCCATAATGTAATGTGGAGAATATAGCATGAAATGAGGTTTGTCCAGTAAGTAGTGCGAAGGAGCCCATTACGATGAAGAATGCGGGCTCTGCAAGCATTGAGAAGAGAGATTCGCGGCTAGCACCCATTCCCTCGAAGCTACTTCCAGTATCGAGAGCTGAAATAATCATAAAAAATTTACCGAATGCTAACAGGTAGGCAAAAAGTATGAAATCGCCTTGGAATGAAATTAACCCTGGATAGTTGCCAAGTGGTACGGCAAGAATTGCCATCAGTATCGATGCAAAATAGAAACTAGGAGCAATCTGAAAGATAATGCTTGTTGTTTTGCTATAAACCGCACCCTTTCGGAAAAGACGAAAAATATCCTTCATTGGCTGAAAAACTCCAGGCCCCTTTCGTCCTGAAGCAATGCTCTTTGTACGAATTATAATTCCTGTAAAAAACAGGCTTGCAACGATTATTAGTAGTAAACTAATCATTCTATAGTTGGTTTAAAAATTTAATAAGCAATAAAAATTTCTCGTATATCTCAGGAATTAAGACTATCAATGTGATGAAAATGAAACCGTAAAGGATGTACGCCTGCACATTACCGTTTTGAAGGAATGTAAAGTGTGATAAAAACCTTCTAATTAAGCCCAGAGGCTTATCGATTAGCCATTCCTCAATCTTATCGTATGGGTGTGTTTCATGATGCGCTTTGTTAGGAAATATTCCAAGAGCATCAGTTTTAAATTTTCTAATTTTAAAAATAGGTTGAACCAGCTTACGATAGGTTCGAATATATGAGCTTGCTGTGTATTGCACTTTATTAGTAGGTCCAACATATCCACAGCCCCATGTCTCATTTACTGACTGAATGGTATTTTTGTTGATAGATCTTCTAACTAAATAAACAAGAATTACAAAGGCAATAAGAATAGCAGCATAAAGGCCAATTAGCGATAAGGTTTTGCCATAATCGGTAATTATCTCTGTATTGATTGGCATTGCTCCTGCATACTGGCTAATAGGCAACGAAATAACATTAAGGAACAGAGAAGGAATCAGGCCAATTACCAGAATAAAGAAAACAATAGGATAAAGTGGAGTAACGCTTGATTTCTCTTCATTATGAACTTCTTCAAGAGAAATATGGCGTGGTGTACCGAGGAAAACAATGCTAAACGCTTTAGTAAAGCATATCATGGCTAGGCCACCAATAAGTACTAACCCAAGAATTGCAAACATCATAAGTACGGTAACCGAGAAACCAAGACCCGTAATACTCTTGAACATCCCTATATATATAAGGAATTCTGAGATAAACCCGTTAAACGGAGGTAAACCACAGATTGCCAACGATCCGATAAGGAATAGAATAGCTGTTCGGGGAAGTTTTCGTATCAGGCCACCCAATGAATCAATATTCAATGAGTGAACATAGCGATAAACATTTCCGGAGGTAAAGAATAGCAACGATTTAAATAGCGAGTGGTTTAACGTATGTAGTAGAGCTCCGCCAAACCCAAGGAAAATTAAAGGTTGGTTGTTGTAACCAATACCTAAGCAGCCTAGGCCAATTCCCATTCCAATTATTCCAATGTTCTCGATACTATGGTATGCAAGCAGTTTCTTTAGGTTATGTTGGATAATTGCAAGCATTACACCGTAAAGCCCGCTAATAACGGATATAATAAGAATGAAATAACCAATGGCAATAAAATCGGTTTTAATCAGTAGAATTATTCTTAGAATGCCATAGATTCCAATCTTTATAATTACTCCAGACATTACACCTGAAACATGTGCAGGCGCAGCCGGGTGGGCAAGGGGCAACCAGGTATGAAATGGGACAAATCCTGCTTTAATAGCAAAGCCAAAGAAGAAAAAGATAAAAAGCCCTACGCTAATTAGTATAGGTACCTGACTTGAATAAGTTGTTATTCCCGTAAAATCGAATGTCCCAGTTTTAATCTTAACCCACATAAACGAAAGGGTTAAGAATAGAATACAGATATGTGATTGGATAAGGAAGTTGATACCCGCTTTAAGTACATCCTTTTTAGTATGCTCAAATATTATTATAATAAACGATGACAGAGCCATAATCTCCCAAACAATAAGAAATGCTAGCCCATTCTGAACAATGCAAATATCGATTAAGGTAGTATAAGCAAGAAGATAAGCAATTGCATGAAGCGAGAGGTTTGCTGTTTGATCTTTATATTGCTTCATGTACTGCATTCCGAAGAATGCACCGGTAAGAAAAGTAAAACTGATTACCAGAATAAACCAAGCCGATAGGTAGTCAACTCTGATAGGGATTGCACCTGTAATATATGAACCTACATAGCTATATTCAACCAAAGAACCTGTAAAAACACTAATTGAAACGATTGAAGCGAGGGCAACCTGAACAGAAATTGCTGTTACTGTAGCAATGCCTTTCCATTTCACCTTTAGCAAAGGCAAAATGATTGCAGCAGCAATAGCAATAAGGTTAAACGCTTCAATCAAATGTTTCATATCAAATTAAATATTGTACATAAGAAAATCAGTATAATAAATAGGATTCCATATAGAACGTAAGCCTGAATCATCCCATTTTGGATAAACTGAAACTGTTTGGTAATAAATCTCAAAATTTTTGTAAGCGGCTCAATTGCATAATGTTCAAAAAGATCAAAATAGTATGATGAAAAAGTTCTCGTTCGCGGAAAAATATTTGTTTTCTCAATCTTTTTGTAGTTCTTCTTCTCGATGAGGAGAAAACTGAATAGATCGGCAAAGGTACGCGAGAAGGAGAGTCCTGTATACTGTATCTTTTGGGTTGAGCCAACGTACCCACATCCCCATGTATCGTCAGTTTTGGAAGGCTTATTACTTGCAAATAGCCAACGTAAAGCGAATATTGACCCTAGAATACCTATAAATATTGCACTTACGAGACCAAGTCCTTTAATTGTTGATTCCATTGGAATCTCCATAGTTGTAAGCCCTTGGTTAACCGTTGGAAAAATACTTGTGATAACCTTTATACTTGCATTGAAGTAAAACCAAGGGAATATTGCAACCGAAAGCATAACAAGTATTATGATAATCTGAGGGAAACGCATGATCGCGCTTACCTCGTGAAGTTTGTGTTCTAACTCTGAGCGATTAGTACCACTGAAAATTACTCCAAAGGTCTTTGTAAAGGTGTGTAGCGACATTCCTCCGACGATTGCAAGTCCTGCTATGGAAACGATTAGCAGTATTAGCTGCGAAAGGCTTGATGTTGACATCCCTTTAACCATTCCGCTATAGATGATGAACTCAGAAACAAAACCGTTGAATGGTGGTAATCCACCAATAGCTAATGCTCCAATAAGAAAGAATATAGCTGTTTGAGGCATATACTTGATTAATCCGCCCAAGCGCTCCATGTTGCGGGTATGTGTTTGTTGATAAATGCTTCCTGCCGAGAAAAAAAGCATTGATTTGAAGAGAGAATGGTTAAGTGTATGTAGTAAAGCTCCGCTAAATCCAAGTATTGTTAGAGCAATATTATATGTTCCAATTCCGAGTAGTCCAACACCAATTCCAATACCAATAATACCTATATTCTCAATCGTGCAGTATGCCAGCATCCGCTTGTAATCGTACTTCGCGGCAGCATTGGCAATACCATAAATTGCAGTGAGAACCGAGAGAATTAGTATAATCTCACCAATTAGTGTGTAATACCCTTGAAGGTTTGAAATAACCCTTATAATACCATAAATTCCAAGTTTAACAATAACCCCCGACATTATTCCCGATACATGCGATGGTGCTGCAGGGTGGGCGTGGGGAAGCCACGAGTGGAAAGGAATAAATCCTGCTTTTATAGCAAAGCCAACCATTAGCAGAACAGCCATCCATATACTACCGTTGTTGGATAGGAAGGTTGCAATTGAAGCAAAGTTAAACGATCCGGTTTTCATATAGAGCCAGATAAACCCAATAGTCAATAGTGCAACACTGATGTGCATCTGAATCATATAGTTTACCCCGGCTTTAAGCGTATCCTTATTTTGGTACTCGAATATTACAAGGACCAGTGACGATAACGACATTATCTCCCAAGCCACAATAAATGCCAAGCCATGCTCAATCATGCATACCCAAAGCATTGATGCATGAAAAATTGCAAGGGATATCCAATGGATTGAAAGGTTTGTTTTAAGGTTTGCATATGATTTTAGATAGCCAATTCCGTAAAGTGACCCATTTATAACAGTTAGGTTGATAATAAGGATAAACCATGCCGAAAGTGCATCGATGCGAATGGTGACTTCGCCAAAGAAACCTGCAAAGTCAAGCGTAGCCGAAATGGGATTGCCAGTAATTGCGTAAAAAGATGGGATAGAGGTAGCAATAGCATTAAGGACAACAATACCCAGTGTAAGTGTGGGTTTAAACCTTTGTGGGGTAATCATTAACCCAACAATACCAACAACCAATGCAACAGCCGTGAATCCTACTAAAAACGGTATATCCATATACTAAAAGTTAACAACCAAAACGATATAAAACCTTATAGGTAAAGCAATTAATTGAAAAGGATGAAAATTCAATCAGAACCGCAAAATTAAACTTTAATATAGTTTTACTATAGAAAACAATAGATATTTTAAATCACATACGACTATGTTGCTTATTTAAAGAGATTTATTGATTATTAGAACAAAATTTGAGGTTTTAAATTTACTCTGTTCTATTCCACTTAATTTAAAAAAGAATTAGATTAAAACCATAAGTGGATTCAAAATTAAGAAGTAATTAATATTGTTTTCAATACATATTTTAAAAATATAGACGTAAAACAAAGAAAAATTATTAGGTTTAATGTGTTATTACAATTTATATCAAACTTAAGTCAATGAAGAGGCTATTACTTTATTGCTTTTTGTTTTTCTGCACTTTAACTCTTGTTTTTTCGCAAGAGAATCTTAAAGTTGTAACAAAGCAATTGCCAAATGGTACTTTTGAATTTGTTGAAAAAAATGCTAAAGGTGATACTCTTGTTATAGGACTACTTTCATCTGTTAATCCTTTTGTAAGAGATGGCGAATTTACTTTTTATGATAGTAATAAAAATCTAGAAGCAAGAGGGAAGTATACAAGTAATATTCCGACAGGAATTTGGAGTTACTTCGATAAGTCTGGGAATATTATTAAGGAAGTTAATTACAATAAGACTCTTGAGTTTTTAAATGCAGATACTATTAAACTTAAAGAAGTTTTTATGGTAGTTGAACAAATGCAATATTTTATAGATGAGAATCCTAATACTTTTAGAAAATATATTGAAGAAAAAATGGTTTACCCAATATATGCTTTAAAGAATAACATATCAGAAAGAGTCTTCGTTCAATTTAATGTTACAAAAAGAGGGAAAGTTTGTAATCTAAGTATTTTAAGAAGTTCAAGTAACATGGATTTAAATATTGAAGCATTAAGAATAGTGTCAGAATCACCATTATGGCACCCTGGCATTCAAAGAAGTGATACTGTTGATGTATCTTATACGTTTCCAATTAGTTTCATTATAAAATAAATTTTCAATTCCACTCATTTATAGATTAATATCTTTAGAAACATAAAGCACTAGAAAAAATATTACTGCAACACTGCATCGCAGCAAAACGTCAACACATTAAAACACTTTCTCACAATCTTTTCTATCTTTGCGCCCCGAAAGGATTTTACAATGAGCTTAGAGAAAGAGATAAAAAGGCGCAGAACCTTCGCAATTATTAGTCACCCCGATGCAGGGAAAACCACTTTAACCGAAAAACTTTTGCTTTTTGGGGGTGCAATCCATGTGGCTGGTGCTGTTAAGAGCAATAAGATCAAAAAAACGGCTACGTCAGACTTTATGGAAATAGAGCGTCAACGTGGTATCTCTGTATCTACAGCTGTTATGGGCTTTGAGTATAAAGACATTAAAATTAACATTCTTGATACTCCAGGTCACGAGGACTTTGCAGTGGATACATACCGCACCCTAACTGCTGTTGACAGTGTAATCATTGTAATTGACCAAGCAAAAGGTGTAGAAACGCAAACCCGCAAGCTTATGGAGGTTTGTCGTATGCGAAATACCCCAGTTATTGTATTCATCAATAAGATGGATCGTAACGGTAAGGATCCATTCGAACTTTTAGATGAGATTGAAAGCGAACTTAAGATAAAAGTACGTCCACTAAGTTGGCCTATAAGTTCAGGTCCTACATTTAAAGGTGTTTACAATCTTTTCGAGCAGAAACTTTGTCTTTTCTTTTCTGAGGATAAGCAGACACTTACAGAGGATGTTATTCAAATTGATGATGTAAATGTCCCTGAATTAGACAACTATATCAAACCTTTTACCGCAAAATTTAGAGAAGAACTTGAACTCGTGAATGGCGTTTATCACGATTTTGAAGTTAATAGGTATTTAAATGGTGAGTTAGCTCCAGTATTCTTTGGAAGCGCTTTGAATAATTTTGGGGTTCGTGAGTTACTAGATTGCTTTATTCAGATTGCACCACATCCAAAGCAAACTATTACAGAGGAAAGAACCCTTTCTCCATTTGAGGAAAAGTTAACCGGTTTTGTGTTTAAGATATTTGCCAATATGGACCCGAACCATCGAGATAGGTTAGCGTTCTTAAAGATTTGTTCTGGTACATTTGAGCGTAATAAAGCCTATCAACACGTCCGTTTAGGGAAGAATATTAAGTTTTCGAGCCCAAATGCATTTATGGCCGACAAAAAATCAATTGTTGATTTTGCTTATCCTGGCGATATTGTTGGTTTACACGATACTGGTAACTTTAAAATTGGTGATACTCTAACTGAAGGAGAGATACTACATTTTAAAGGCATCCCAAGTTTTGCCCCAGAACTATTTAGGTACATCGAGAATGCTGATCCGATGAAATCAAAACAACTTGCAAAAGGTATCGATCAACTAATGGACGAGGGTGTTGCTCAGCTTTTTACACAAAAATCTAATGGTCGAAAAATTATTGGTACCGTTGGCGCACTTCAGTTTGAGGTTATTCAGCATCGCTTAGAGCATGAGTATAGTGCAAAATGTAGGTACGAATCTATTAACTTGCATAAAGCATGCTGGATTGAAAGCAATAATAAATCTCAAATTGAAGATTTTAGAATTCGTAAATTCAATAACCTTGCAGTTGATAAACATGGTAGAGAGGTGTTTCTTGCCGATTCTCCTTACGCCTTGCAGATGGCACAAGAAAAGTTTCCTGATATTAAGTTTTATTTTACATCAGAATTCTAGTAAATACTGATAAAATATTTAGAAAGGGTGAATTATTCACCCTTTTTTTATTAATATTGATTAAACCCTTAGGGACTTTTCGCTTCATATAAGCATCAAATATTAAATTGAATAAGAATGCTTCGAAGATTTATTGTCAACTCATTATTTTTAACAATATCTTTTAATCTAAATGCCTTTTCTAATTCCGATACTTTAAAGGTGAAGAAAAGCATTGAGGCTTATCGTATAAATACTCCAATATCAATTGATGGAAAATTAGATGAATATATTTGGTCAAATGCTAAAGAAGCTAACGACTTTATACAGCACGAACCTTACAATGGATCAGCCCCTTCTGAAAAAACTTCAGTAAAAATTCTTTTCGATGATGATGCTATTTATATTGGTGCTAGGTTATATGATTCTGATCCTTCGAAAATATATAAGGAACTTAGTCAGCGTGATAATATAGATGGCGTTAAAACCGATTTATTAGCTGTCTATATAAGCCCCTATAATGATGGAATAAATTACTTGGAATTTGTTGTATCAGCCTCAGGGGTTCAATCAGACTATAAAGTTAGTGGAGAGGAAGAAGAATCTTCTTGGGATGCGGTTTGGTTAAGTGAAGTATCAAAAGATGAATTTGGTTGGATTGTAGAAATGAAGATTCCATTTTCTGCATTAAGATTCTCAAAGAACAACAATCAAAATTGGGGAATTAATTTTGCCCGTTTAATTAAGCGATATAACGAATGGAGTTCTTGGAATTTTGTAGATAAAAAAATATCAAGTGTTGTAAGCCAATCTGGTGAATTAAAAGGGATAAACAATGTTAAGCCACCAATCCGATTATCGTTAAGTCCATATATTTCTGGATATGCCGAAAAATTTCCTAATACAAAATCGTTGGAGTATAGAATAAGCGGAGGATTGGACTTAAAATATGGCATTAGCGAGGGTTTTACTCTGGATATGACCTTAATTCCTGATTTCGGTCAGGTTAAATCTGACGATCGTATTCTAAATCTAACACCATACGAAGTTAAGTACGATGAACAACGACCTTTCTTTACTGAGGGAACGGAATTATTTAATAAGGGAGGGATTTTTTATTCAAGAAGAATTGGAAAAAAGCCTGTTTATTTTTATGATGTGGCTTCAAAAATAGATACAGCTAAGGAGTATATCGTTGATAACCCCATAGAAACAAAGCTTATTAATGCTACAAAGATAACTGGTAGAACAAAAGATGGTTTAGGTATTGGTTTTTTTAATGCAATGACCTCAAATACATATGCAGAAATAAAGGATACATTAGGAAATCGCCGAAAAATATTAACACAAGGCTTTACAAACTACAATATGGTTGTTCTTGACCAAACCTTAATGAATAATTCATATGTAAGCATTGAAAATACTAACCTTTATCGACCTGATGATTCATATACAGCTAATGTAACTGCTACAGATTTTCTTTTGCGTAATAAGAGTAATAAATATATGTTAAGGGGAATTGGTGCATATAGTCAAATTCATAGCGATTCTGTTTCTAAAGGTTATAGATCGTTCCTAGAGTTTGCTAAGGATGGTGGAAACTTTCAGTTTGAAGTATGGAATAACATCGAGAGTAAGGAGTATAATCCTAACGATATGGGTTATTTACAAAGAGCAAATGAGTTTTCCTATGGTCTAGAAGCAGGGTATCACATATTCAAACCCTTTTGGAAATTACTTAACCTAAATTCAGCTGTTGGTTTTTACCATCAAAGTTTGTTTGAACCGCGACGTTTTCAATCTTCAAATTTTGAATTTAATGTGCGAGCTTCAACTATTAAGCGTTATTTTACTGGGAATATTGATGTTGTTATATATCCTCAAGATATTTATGATTACGATGTTGCTGAAAAGGAGGGGCGAAAATTACTTCTACCAAAACGTTCTTATATTAGTTGGTTTGGATCGCCTGATTATCGTAGAACTGTTGCAATTGATCATAGTGTTAGTTATTGGTTTGCCGAAAGTTTGGGACAAAAAGGGTATAGTTTTAGTATAATGCCAAGATTTAGGTTTAGCGATAAACTATTTATAGTATATGGCTTTACACAAGAATTTGAGTATAACTCAGTTGGAAGAATTGCTCGTGATAGTGTTACAAATGTTTATATGGGTATGAGGGACGTAATTACAATACAAAACTCAATTAATGCTCAATATACTTTTAATGCAAAATCATTTCTTAATCTAAAGTTCAGACATTACTGGAGTAGTTATAAATACAATAGTTATTACTTGCTTAATAACGATGGCACTTTAACACGAAATATCTACGTATCTGATAATGATAATAACACAAATTATTTTAACATAGATTTGGTATATCAATGGAATTTTGCTCCCGGTAGTGTACTATCTCTGGTGTGGAAGAACTCAATTGCTAGTGAAGGCAATACTATTGAGCATAATTACTTTAGAAATATTTCAGACGTTTGGAATACAGACCAGACCAATAGTTTTTCCTTTAAAATTTTATACTATTTAGATTATCAGACTATTAGGAGAAAAAAATAGATTTATACAACATCTACAATTTCAATATGCTGTCCATTAAAAGTAATTGATTCTCCAATTTTCTTTCCCCTTAAAGATTGAAATATTGGAGCAAGTGGCGAAACAACAAAGAAATCTCCCTCAGGTAAATCAATTTTACCTAAACCAATTGATACGTAAATCTTTTGTTTGTTAGTGATTATTAATGTATTAACATCAACTCGATTGTATTTTATTTCTGGGTTGAGTATCTCTAAATGCCCGTACTCTTTTAATGCTTTTTCGTATTGTTCAGCATATAAATCGCGTTTTCGCAAAAGTTGGGTTCTAAACGAATCGTATCTATCCTTAGGTGGGCCATATTCATTTGCTGCTTTTTGTGCATCATCCATGGCAGCTTTTGAATTCTCTAGTAATTCCTTCTGCTTTTCGATACATCTTTGGTAAATCTTAACTTTAAGTTCTAGCAAATCCATAGAGTTAATAATTTATTTCAAGTAAATTTGCGCCATTATTTCTTCAATAAAATTAAGCATTATGGATTATATTAACAAAAGAGGTTTCGCAAGCGATAACAATTCAGGGGTTCATCCTGAAATAATGAAAGCTATAGTAGATGCTAACCATGGGCATACAATAGCCTATGGCGATGATCCTTATACATCTCAGGCAATTTCAAAGTTTAAAGAGTTATTTGGCAATGATATTGAAGTGTTCTTTGTTTTTATAGGTTCAGCAGCAAATGTCCTTGGTTTGAAGGCAGCTACTCAAAACTATAACGCAATTATTTGTACTGATACAGCTCATATTCATGTTGATGAATGTGGTGCTCCCGAACGTTTTACTGGTTGTAAATTGCTTACTGTTTCTTCCCCTGATGGTAAGTTGACTGTCGATTTAGTTAAAAAGCACATGCATGGGTTTGGTTTTCAGCACCATGCTCAACCAAAGGTTATTTCCATTTCACAGGCAACAGAATTGGGTACCCTATATAATGTCGACGAAATAAAGGCTTTGGCTAATTATGCACATCAAAACGAAATGTTACTCCATATGGATGGTGCTCGTTTGGCAAATGCCGCAGTTTCACTTAAGCTAAATTTTAGAGAATTTACAAAAGACGCAGGAGCAGATATTCTTTCATTTGGAGGTACTAAAAATGGTATGATGTACGGTGAGGCAATTGTATTTTTTGATAAAGCTTTTGCGGAAAATTTTATGTACACACGTAAACAGAGTCTTCAATTGGCTTCTAAGATGCGATTTATTACAGCTCAGTTTAACGCTTATCTTTCCAACGATCAGTGGAGAAAAACCGCTACACATTCAAACAAAATGGCTCAAATCCTTGTAGATAAAGTTTGTAAAATCCCAAATGTAAAGATTACCCAAAAGGTTGATGCAAATGGTGTTTTTGCCATAATTCCTCACAGAGTAATTTCAAAACTACAGGAAGAGTATTTCTTTTATGTTTGGGATGAAGATAAATCAGAGGTAAGATGGATGACTTCTTGGGATACAACCGAGGAAGACATTGAAAAATTTGCTAATAAGCTTAAGGAGTTGATACAAAACTAGTTATTTATTTAATTGGCATAATTGTTTAATTGTCAAATATTTACAGTTTTCAGAGTTTTTAATTTTTATCAAATTTTTTTTAATTTTCTGTGAATTCAAACCTTATCTTTTTAGTTTTGTGGCGAAATAAAATTGATATGTTTATTAAATTATTGAAAGTCAGGCATTTTAAGGTATTTATTGTTGTATCCTTTTTTTGTTTACTATTTTTAATCGATTTCACATCTGGTTATTCATCAAAGGATAGATCTGCTCGTTTGAAGATAACTAATTCGATATATCCTAAAAGCTATAAAATAACTAATACTAGATCTGATTTAGAGGTGTACTCTAAGCTTGATCAATCATTTGAGAAATTTATTAAAACATGGGATTTAGCTAGCGCTTCAGTAGCAATTGCTAAGGATGGTAAACTCATGTATGCAAAAGGATTTGGATATATTGATAAGGAGGATAGTATTAAAGCAGAGCCATATAATACCTATAGAATTGCAAGTGTTTCAAAACTGATTACTGCTGTAGCGGTAATGAAATTAGTAGAAGAAAACAAACTTAGCCTTGATAGTAAAGTATTTGGAAAGAATGGTCTTTTAAACGATACTTGTTATTTGCATTATATTGATAAACGAGTTGAGCAAATAACTGTTAAGAACCTCCTAAACCATTCAGGTGGCTGGACGAGCATATGGGGTGATCATATGTTTATTAATGATAAGATTGCCAATTCGTTAAAAAAACCTTTGCCTGTTACCCTTCAAGATATAATTGTATTTGCTCTTTCAAAAAAATTACATTTTCAGCCAGGAACATACAGTTCATATTGCAATATGGGCTTTTCAATATTACAACTTGTCATAGAAAAAGCTTCGGATCAATCATATGAATCGTATGTAAAAGAAAATATTTTTTATCCATTAAATATTAACGATGCACACATCGCTTATAACTTTGATAGCCTAAGGTATCCTAATGAAGCAAGGTACTATGAGATTCCTGAAGCTGAAAAGATTATTGCATTTGATGGATCAAAGGATTCTCTACTAAAGTGTCGAGGTGGAGACGATATAAGAACTTTAGGTGCCGCAGGAGGATGGGTTATTTCTTCGGTTAGCCTTTTAAAATTCTTGTTAGCCATTGATGGTAATGATAAGAATTTCCCAGACATCATTTCAAGGAAATCAACGTTAAGACTAGTTGAACGAGAGGGTGATTATCAACCCTTAGGATGGAAAACAATATATCCTAATGGTAAATGGTGGCGATCAGGTTCATTACCTGGAACATCGGCTTTAGCCGTAGTTAGAAACGATGGATTTTCTTATGTATTCCTTACTAACACAAGTCCTTGGCCTGGAGCTAGGTTCCCCTATGAAATAGATCGCTTATTGACCAGAGACATAAAAATGATTGAAAATTGGCCAGATATTAATCTCTTCTATTCTACGGGCCTGAATGTGAATTAGTTTAACATAAAATTTTTCTGAAGCGCGTCCTCATTTTTCTTAAGTATTTCAAAATATTTGAGGTGCCTTAAAAGGAAGTACTCCATTTTTAATTGATTTCGAAGAGAGTATAATTTGAACTTGTCATCAGATCTTAAATGCAATGATTTTGCTATGTCAAAAAGGTTGTATGAAGGTTGAAGTGGAATTGACCCTAAATATGAGTTCAGCTCTAGATTTAACTTCTTTGTAAGTACAATAAGTTCAGGGTTATTGGTTTCAAAAGAATCATCAACATATTCAATAACTCCACCACCATATAGTTTATTAGGAAGTTCATCATTGTAGTCGAGCAGGTGAAAATTTCTGACACACTTTACAAGAACTACCATCTCGTCAAGGCTATTTTTCGCAACAATACTTAAAAGTTCTACTTCGCTACCATAGCTTGTAATTGTATCATCTTGTATAAATGGAACTCCAAAGTTCATTCCGGATTTCTCACAATCGTTAATAAGCTGTATATACCTCGGTTCAAATATCTTTAAAGGTATTTCCTCTCCGGGTAGGAGAAAAGTTTGCAATGGAAATAAAGCAACATTAGTAACCTGAAAGTTCATTTATTATTTTTTTATTGGTATAAATTTGATAGAAGCAGAGTTTATGCAAAACCTCTTCCCTGAAGGCTTTGGTCCATCATTGAAAATGTGACCTAAATGAGCACCACACTTTTTGCATAAAACCTCTATTCTAATCATGTTATGACTATTATCTTCCTTAAATTCAATATTATTAATGTACTTAGAATCTAAAAAACTTGGCCAGCCACAGCTTGATGCAAATTTTGAATCTGACTCAAAAAGTTCTGTTCCACAGCAAACGCAGCTATAGATTCCTTTTTCAAAGAAATTCCAATACTCACCAGTAAAAGCTCTTTCAGTTCCTTTTTCACGGGTTACATAGTACTGAAAGGAAGTAAGTTTATCCTTCCAGTGATCATTTGAATGTAATGAATCAGTACTCTGGGCCATTGGAATCTGGTAATTTGTTAGAATTGATACTATTAAAACAATAAGTTTCATAAAATGTTTTGTTGAAAGAAAAACGTTAAAGTCTTTGAAAAGTTCATTTTGGTTTATTTTTTGATAATATTTTATATCAATTTTGTAAAATAAAAACCACTAAATACTAATTAATTATGAAACAGATTCTTATAATTACCGGATTTATTATTGCTAACTATTTTTCATATAGTCAGCAGATTGAAGAACGTAAATTAACTTCTTTTGATAAAGTTAACGTGCTAAGCGATGTTAATGTTTATATGAGTAAAGGGAGTGAAGAGAAAGTTAAAGTATCAGCTTATGGAATAGACCTGTCAGATGTTGAGACTATTATTAATGGTAAAACATTACAAATTCAATTAACAAAAGGTGTTCAAAAGAATGCAAGAATTGATATTTATATAACATACAAAGAGGTAAGAGATTTAAGTGTTGCTGCTGCCGGAAAAATAAGTATTCAGGATACTTTAATGGGCGATAAGGTTGTTTTAAATGCAATTACCAACGGAGAAATTGATTCGGAGTTAAAGTTGAAGACTGTTGACATTAATATTGGCCAAGGAGGTGTAGTTAGATTAACTGGAAAAGTTGGTTCAATTGATGCAAAATTAACTACTGGTGGCATTCTTTCAGCTATAAACCTTCAGTCGGATAGTACTTATGTTAAAGTTAGCAGTACTGGGAATGCAAAGGTTACTGCTAATAGTTTGATTGATGCCGATATTCGAACAGGAGGGAACCTTACTTACGCAGGAAAACCTGGACAAAAAAATATTAAAAAGGGTTTTGGAACCTCAGTTACCTCAATAGATGAGTAATAAATTTATTTCAAATTTTTAAACCTTCTTGTATTCTCAAGAAGGTTTTTTTGTTTCTATAATTCATAGATTAACAGATATATATAAATTAATTAACCAAATGGTTAAAATAATTAGTTAATTATTTTGGAATTTTTAAAATGTCCTATATATTTGCCAAGTGGTTTAACCATGTAGTTAAATTAAATAGTTAATAATTATGACTGATCAACAAAAAGATACTGAGCAACTTATACTTCAAGCGGCTCGTAATGTTTTTATTAGAAAGGGGTTAGATGGTGCACGAATGCAAGAAATTGCCGATGAGGCTGGAATAAACAAAGCCCTTTTGCATTACTACTTTCGAA
>Ga0116170_10001757_pt1 | contig 21573 bp, 15 predicted proteins | sample AD_JPNHW1_MetaG_FD_89797 | JGI IMG/M metagenome (GOLD analysis project Ga0116170, IMG submission 89797) | Active sludge microbial communities of municipal wastewater-treating anaerobic digesters from Japan - AD_JPNHW1_MetaG | ecosystem: Engineered > Bioreactor > Anaerobic > Digestate | place...
AAGGCCGCCCGGAATCGCCGTCTCGCCGTCCCGGCGCAGTAAGGGGGCTTTCACGATAACGCCGGCCTTGATCATCCACCTTACGAAACATGCCGTCGATATAACCGTCGGTGTAGGGGGTATATTGCTGATTCCAAATCCCGCAGCCGTTTTTCGTATAGAATAGTATGTTGTCGTGGACGTGGTTATAATACTCGCTGCCGCCCCTCGACGTGGTGCGCCGCCAGATAATCTCGTTCTCGAAGTTGTAGCGGCCGAAGATTTCGTCAGCTATGACCTTGACGTAAGGGCCGACGCTGCGGTCAATGTGGATATATATGCTGCCAACGTCGGATAGCAGCTCTTTCATCAGAGAGAGGCGGGGCGTAATCATTTGCAAATATGACGCCGTGCCGTCCGCCCAGGTATCGGAGTATGCAAATTGCTCCAATATGCTTGGATTTTGCTCGATTTCAGAGTCGGGCAGGACAATCTTTGTTCGATAGTCAGCTTTGCTATCGAACGGAGGATCAATATAAATGAAATCAATCTGGTTACGCAGCGTCTCATGCCGAGAGCCGCCAGCGATCAGTGCAGCCATTGCCAAGAGGTTGTCGCCGTATATCAGGGCGTTCCCCTCATCCAAGTTTATGTCGCCGGCGATTCCGCGCTTCTCGCGGAATAAATCCTGCCACTTGCTATCCTTCGAGGGTACAACCAACTCGCGCGTTTGCAGCCCGAGGCGATAATTGCTCTCGGCCCGCTCCATCACGCGCTCGGCTTCCCGCTTGCCTTCCGCGACGATGGACGGAAGCTGTTCCAGCAAACTCTTCATGCACTATCCCCCTGCCCGCACGGCCATGCGCGGCTCTTGTTCTTGTTGCCGAGGCCTTTAGATCAGCGACGGCTGCGGGTCACCAAAGCAACAAGCTCATTCTGGCGTGAAGAACAAGCCCACGTCGATTTTGTCGCGCAATTCGTGACTTCCGATCGCCACGCACAGCGGCCCCGATTCCGGGCCGCGAAGTGTCGCAAAAGTTTGTCGCAAAACTTCGACTTTTGCGAACGGCTTTTGCAACAAAGATTCCCTTGAAAATTCAGCATCGACGTTGTTGTCGCGAAATGTAGGAATTTTGCGACAACAACAAAAAGCTTCATACCGGACGATCAGTCCGGCTTAATCCCGCTCAACCATGACCGATCTGCGGGAACGGTTTCAAACCCTTGAGCATCTTCGGGGATCACCACCCAAGGCTGCGCACTTCGTAGAAAGACATGATGGCTGGGGCGGAGCCATGATGTGTCATCCAAGGTTCCGGGTTTGAGACTGATTTGTCCAGGACTGCGGTCGGCCTGATGATGGATGTGGGTTCCGCACTCCGGGCAGAAGGAGTTCGTAAAAACTTGCCCGCTTTCGGCTATGCGCTGAAAGGTTTTAAGCATTCCCTTCGTCAAGGCGAAGCTTGCGGCAGGAATCCGCATCGCCATTCCGAACGCGCTGCCTGATTGGGTTTGGCAGATCGTGCAGTGACACGCATAGACCACTATCGGTGCGGCACTGATCGTGTATCGGATGTACCCACATTCACAGCCACCATAATAGGGAGGATGCATCATCAATACCCTGTTATTCTCACCACCTAAGGACAATATTTACATGCTCCTCGGATGGTGGGAAGGCGCCGCATGGCGGACTATCTGTCGCTTAATTCCCGATTAAAGTTGCGGTTCTGCGCTCGAAATTCGCTCCGTCGCAGAATATGGGTTTTCGCGATGGATTGCACGCGGTAGCTTCCGGCAGAACCATAGCGAACGGAAGCCGCCGTGCTCATCGGATATGCCCGCGTTTCGACCGACGACCAGACCCTCGACCAGCAGCGCGCGGCGCTGAAGGCGGCAGGATGCAAGCGCCTCTATGAGGAGAAGGCGTCGGGAGCGAAGCGCGATCGGCCGCAGCTCGCCGCGTTGTTCGACCAGCTCCGCGCCGGCGACGTGGTGACGATCACCCGGCTTGACCGCCTCGCCCGATCGACGCGCGATCTTCTCGACATTGCCGAGCGCCTGGACACGGCCGAGGCCGGCTTGCGCTCCCTGGCCGAGCCGTGGGCAGACACCACCTCGCCGGCCGGCCGCATGGTGCTGACGATCTTCGCCGGCATCGCCGAGTTCGAGCGCTCCTTGATCCATGAGCGGACCTGCTCCGGCCGCGCCGCCGCGAAGGCGAAGGGTGTCCGGTTCGGCCGCCCCCCTGCCCTGTCGGCCGAGCAGATCGCCCTTGCCCGTCAGCTCGTCGAAGCCGGGCAGCGGCCGCGCGCCGTGGCACAGATGCTCAAGGTTCACCCGGCGACCCTCTATCGGGCGTTGGCCGCCGGAAGTCACCTCGCCCTTTTCAGCGTACCAACGGGAACAGTTCTTGTTCCAGCCCGATGACGGACGGTCCGGTGACCTTGCCGATTTGTCCGCCAGGGCCGCCGATTGCCCACTAATGAATTTATTAGGTTGCAGAATCGTGCGAATTGGCAGAACTAGTTACATATGAGTCGAACCGCTGTCCCTGCCAGAGAGAGAGTTGCCGCCCAACGCGAGCGTGTTCGGGCAGCCGGTCGCACTCACCTTTACACAGACCTTCCGAATGAGCTGATCGCGGCAATCGATCGGATCAAGGAAGAACGGGGTGCGTCATCACGCGCACCCATCATCGAGGAAGCCGTGAGGTTACTTATCGAGAAGCAGCAAGGGGCATAACGGCAAAACGCCCGACTGCGGCAAACAGTCGAGCGTTTTAAAAGATCGTCTGACACACCGTAAGGACGGGGCCTATCTCCTCCCCATTTTTACGACAGTGTCCGGAAACCTGCAAGATGGATTCTTGCGGGAACGGGGATGTGTGTCTCTCGTCCACAGCTGTCATGCCCTCCTGATGGAGGACGAAGACGATGTTCATGGAGCAGATCGCTGCCGCGATCGGTTGCGCGCGCGCGCCTGCGCTTGACGCCTTGGCGAAGGCCGTCGCCGGCGCGTGTGTCGAGGGGCAGATTTCCGAAGCAGATTTCGACGTGGCCTTCGCGCTGATCCAGGCCCGCCGGGATCAGTTCCGGCAGGCTTCGGCGCAACTCACGTTCGCGGGCGTGCCGGTGACACCTGGGGGGGATCGCCCTCCCCTTCCCCGGTCTCGGTTCACTCAGCCGCGTTATCAGCCGGCGCGGAGCCATCCCGAGCGGATCGCCCGGCGGCGTCAGATTGCGGCCTCTGGGCCGATGCCGCCGCAGCTCGCGGCCGAGTTCACGACGGGCCAACTCGCGGTTCTGGCGATCGTCGCCGACGAAGCAGGTGCCGAGGGACGGTGCGCGCTCTGCCTGGACCAGATTGCGGCGCGAGCTGGCGTTTGTCGGACGACGGCGCGTGCGGCGTTACGGCTTGCCGAGAAGGCGGGTCTTCTCACCCGCACGGAGCGACGGCAACCAGGTCGGGCGAGCCTGACGACGGTGCTGCGGATCATTTCTCCGGAATGGCGGCTCTGGATCAAGCACGGCGGTCGGCGGGCATCGAAGCCCCGACATGATCTCTTCAAAGAACTAGGGGTCAAAAAAACGTCGCGCACGGACAGACTTCGTCTTTCTCAATACGGACAGCCGCTTTCAGCAGCACCAAGTGGCCCTTCGGGCGGCCTACGGCCGCCGGCTAAAGCCGGCCTCGGTGCTGCGCGGCTGACTTAAACAAACAGTCGCCGCTGTTCGGGCCGCTCACGCGGCCCTGCGGCGGTTCCGGCCCGCGTATAGGCGGGCCGGCAAGCGGCACCCTCATCACCCAAACCGCAACGCTCGCGCCTGCGGCCACCGTCCTATGGGCTTTCGAGAGGAAGAAAGGAGCAAGGGCACTGTCAATATGAAACCATGCTTTCATATCATATTGAAAGCATGTAAACTACTCTGCATGAAAGGATGCAATCATGATTACAATTGCATTTTGCACGCAAAAAGGCGGGACCGGTAAAACGACGATCGCGACAGCGCTTGCGGTCGCAGCGCATCGAGCGGGGAAGAAATCGGCTTTGCTCGACCTCGACCCCCAAACAAACGCTGTCAACTGGTTCGACCGACGCGAAGGGGGCGGTCCGGACGTCGCCTCAATCCAACCAGGCGCTATCCGGCGCTCACTGGACGCCTATCGCAGCCTTGGCATGGATTGGGTGTTCATCGACACGCCCGGCAAGATGGACAGCGCCTCGACCGAAGCGGCCAAGTACGCCGATATGGTTGTGATCCCGACGCAGGCGCAGATTTTCGCTATCGACACCTTGGAGCCGCTGAAGCGGCTGCTGGACATGGCCGGCAACCCGCCCGCATTCGTGGTGCTGAATCAGGTGCATCCGAACGCCGGGGGCAGGGCGGCCGACGATGCGGCCGCGATAGCTGAGCGGTTCAACATGGCGGTTGCCCCCGTTCATATGTCCCGGCTGAAAGCCCATGAAGACGCACCGGCCTTGGGGCAGACGGCGCAAGAGCTAGAGCCGCAAGGGCGTGCAGCGCAGGAAATAGCCGGCCTGTTTGCGTTTCTTTCCGAACAGGCAAGCATGATTTCAAGAAAGCATGAAAGGATGAAATCATGAGCCGTAAGCCGTCCCTCTTGGCGAGCGCCATCAAGACCGCAGAGCCGCCGGCCGCCGCGCCGGCAGTCGAGGACGTTTCGGATACGCCGGTTGAGCCGAAGCGCCGCGCTCGCACCTCGCAGCCGACCGGGAGCTATATTGCCCCGTCGCGGGCCAACAAGACGGCCAAAACGCACTACTTGTTGCCCGCCTATTGGGAAACGCTGGAAGAAGTCAGCTTTCGGACGCGCGATCCACAGGGCAAGCGGATTCCGCAGGAGCGGCTTGTCGCGGAGGCGCTTAACCTATTGTTTGCACGATACAACTTCCCCGTCGTTCGCGAGGGAGGAGAATAAACTGCAAACATGGTGACATGCAAGCATATTTGCCTGCGAGAAAATCGGATTGCGCATTATATCTGTTCAGGTATAAGGTGACCATGAGCCAGGACGAACGCCCGCTTGAGTGGGTCGGCAGTAGTTACAAGGACTTGATGCAGCTTCCGGCCGAGGTTCGGAAGTTCATCGGTTATGCGCTGAACTTCTCGCAGCAAGGCGGACAGCATCCCGCTGCGAAAGTCCTCAAGGGTTTCGGCGGCGCTGGCGTCCTTGAAGTTGTGGAGAATGATGCAGGCGGAACATATCGAGCCGTGTATACGGTCAGGTTCGAGGAGGCAGTTTTCGTGCTGCATTGCTTTCAGAAAAAGAGCAAGAGCGGCATCGCCACACCGAAAGCGGACATGGATGTTGTTCGCGCACGGCTCAAGATGGCCGAAGCGATATCAAAGGAGATGAGAGATGCGCAGCCGCATCGTTAACGGCATCGAGGTCACGTCGGGTTCCGGCAATGTATTTGCCGATCTCGGCCTACCCGATGCCGATAAGCTGAAAGTGAAATCCGGCCTGATGATAGAGATCACTAAGGCGGTGCGTCGGCTCGACCTCACCCAAGAGGAAGCCGGGCGGCGCATGGGGCTTCCACAGCCGAAAGTGTCGTCGCTCCTGCGTGGTGACTTCACGAATCTGTCGGAACGGAAGCTGATGGCGTGCCTGAATAAGCTTGGCTACGACATCGAAATTACTGTGAAGCCGGCCGCTGATCCGGTCGGCCATTTGACGCTGGCGGTTGCGTGATTGTTATGGCCCGTTCTCGGCGGAAAAATCCCGGTTGCGGGTGGACCACAGCGGAGAGTGACAAACCGTTCAAACAGCGTGCGCATCGCTGTGAGCGTGCTGCCGTGCGCAATATCGACCTGACGGCCGACGAGCCGCCCTCAACTCGGACGTTCGGGAATCCTTGGCATGGTGAGAAGGATGGCAAGCAGTGGTTCGATCCACAGCGGCACCCCAAGGAAATGCGCAAATAGGAAGCCGAACGACAAAGCAGGGATAGGAAATCATACTTTCCTGCAATCATGTAAGTGTGAAAGCACTTCATCCCGGCCGTGGCGTTTCCCTGATCGGGCTTGCCACCAGGTCGCGCCGTAGAGAACTGACGGGGCGCACGGGACTTCGTTCCGTGCGCTTAGCGCCGGGGTTGCTTGTCATGTCTCTGTCGCGCCGGAACCGGAGCCGTTGAGATGTTCGGCGCAGATGGCGGCGACGGTCTCTTGCAGCATCTTCACACGGTCGACCAGCCAGGCCAATTCCTCGCCGGTGACTTCGTAGGCCGGGAAATAGCGCGCGCCGACATAGGCGCGATCGAGGCGGGAGAAACATCGTTTGGTGGAGCGGGTATCGCGCGGCCAGACGTCAATCAGCCGGGGGGCGATCCTCTCGGCGTGGGAGCGCAGGACGGACAGGCGGTGCGATTTCGGACTGTAGAGCGTCAGGACGGTCAGGGCGCAATGATAGAGGCGTTCGACGGTCTGATGCAGATCGAAGGCGGCTTCCTTGTCATAGCCCCGCCGAATGGCTTCCTGCGCCAGCTCGAAGCGGCGAGCGGCGTTCGGAAACCAATGGTCGAAATGCCGTTGCGCTTCGGCTCGTGCTTCCTCTGGCGCGAGGCTCTTGGGGGAGGCGAGAGGATACCCCGGCAACTCATAGATCACGATGCCGTCGCGGGCGATGTCCACGAAGAAAGGGCGGCCGTGGGCGAGCTGGTCGTTCAGGTCCGAAAGGGAATGGACGATGAAGTTGACCGGCGTCGTCAGGTGCTTCGTGACGGTCAGTTCGCGTAAGAAGCGTTCGGCGGCCGGGTCCCAATAGTCGTGAGGATCGACGAAGGTTTCCTTGTCGACGACGACGAGCAAATCATAGTCGGAGCGATAACCGCTCTTGCGGTCCTCAACCCAATCGCCGCGCGCGTAGGAGCCGAACAGGATCAGCTTGAGGATGCGTCCGCCTTTTTTCTTTTCGGACAGCTTACCCTTTTGAGCGGCCTCGAACTCATCGAACAGGATGCGGGCAACCCGTTCCAGCTCGCGGCGCTTGTTGTCGGGGAGATGGCCGAGGCGGTCAGGGAGCATCGTATAGCCCCTTGAACTCCTGATCGGCGTAATAGGCGAGCTTGCCGGCGACGATCGGTCGTTTTCCTGCGAGGAACAGCAATTCGAGATGCTGCGGCAGGTTGCGGACCTCGTCTGGGGTGAGCAGGGGGCGTGCGGTATGCTGCTCGCCGTAGGATATGCCGGACTTCTCGGAATCGAGCGCGCGGCTCATGGTCTGGAAGACGACGGTTTCCTGTCCGAGGAGATCGGAGACGAGGCGGGCGCTGTCGTGATCGTTGACGCCGAAGACCTGAAGGACGCCGGCGTTGGAGAGGAAGGTTCCGGCGCGCTGGCCGTAGGTGGCGCGGAGCTGGTGGACGTCCTGCAGGATGGGCCAGAGCTGGACGCCGTAGCCGGCCATCAGGCCCATGGCGCGCTCGACGGGAGCCAGGTGGCCGAGGGCGGCGAACTCGTCGAGCAGGTAGAGGACCGGCGCGGCGGGCTTTGCCGGATCACGGGCCATGTCAGTGAGGCTTTGTGAGACGATGAGGCGCAGCCATCGCGAATAGGTCGAGAGCCGATCGGGCGGCAGGACGAGGAAGACGGACACGTTGCGATGCTTGAGATCGGCGAAGCGGAAATCCGATCGGCCGAGCACGGCGACCATGCGGGGTGAATCGAGGAAATGGGTATGGCGCTGCGCGGCCGACAGCACGCCGGCGGCCTCTCGATCGGATTTGCCGAGGTGACGGTTTGCGGCGCGGGCGACCAGGCCGGCGGCGGCGGTCGACGCCTGCATGTCCTTCAGGAGAGCGGCGAAGGCTTCCGGGGCAAGGGTGAGATATTCGCGCAAGGTCGCGAGGTTGCGCCGGTCGTGTGGGTCCTCGGCGGCGACATGAAGGATCAGGCCGGCGATCAGCGCCTTGGCTTCCTCGTTCCAGTGCGCCTCGCCGGCCATGCCGGGTTCATCGAACACCAGGGCGTCGGCGAGGGTGCTTGCATCCTCGGCGACATCGAGGCCGGCCGGATCGAGGGTGTCGAGCGGATTGAAGGCGGCCGAGGCCATGCCGGTGACGCGGAAGGGATCGAGGACGTGGACGGGTCCGAATTGCTGGCGGGCGCGGCCGGCGATCCCGGCATTCTCGCCCTTGGGGTCGATGCAGATGACGGATCGGTCGGCGGTCAAGAGGTTCGGAATGATGGTTCCGACGCCCTTGCCGGTGCGGGTCGGAGCCATGGTTAGCAGATGGGCCGGACCGTCATAGCGCAGCAGCTTTCCGGTCTTGCCGTCGCGGCCGATCAGCAGGCCGGAATCGGCGCGAGTGAGTGGGGCGACTTCCTTCCCGGTGGCGAAGCGGGCCGAGCCGTGCGTGTCGCCGGACACATTGCCGAAATGCACGATCAGCGGATTGGTGACGAGGCGGAACAGGAAAACGATGGCGAAGAGCGTGAAAACGATGTTGCCGACATACCAGAGCACATCACCCTTGGCGACGCCGAGCGGGCTCGTCGCATAGTCGAGCGCAAATCTCACGGCGAAGACGACGATCAGATAGAAAAGGCCGATTTGGAACACGGCCTTTCCATAGCGAAACGGAGCCGAGAACAGAGCCACGAACGCCCATAGCGGATCGCGGGCCGCCGCGCGCAGCATGTTCTTGAGCGCCGCCCATGCAAGTATCGCCTGACTCATGAAGCCGCCTCTCCGGTCTTCCCGACGATTTCTGCCTTAGGCGTGTTGGCGAGCAAATCATCAAAGAGCTGCTTGTCGCCGTCGCGGGTCAGGAAGCCGGGCAGCTCGCGACGCAACCAATCACCCAGGTTCCGCGAGAACTCGTCCTTTCCGGTTTCGAGGCGATGCAGGACGAGCGCTCCGAGCAGCACCTTGCGGCGGGTATCGTTGGCGCGTTCCTGTTTGCCGAGGCGAGCTTTCAGGGCCGAGCGTTGCGCATCCAGTTCGGCCAAGCGCTGTTCGATGGACTTCCGCGCCATGCCCCAATCTCCTTTTCCGGTTGTCCTTCGAGACTATCATTCCAAACCGCAGTTTCCAATTGTTTGGCTGTTCCACTTGAAATTCTTGCTCCTATATGTGCAAATTCCAACATCAGTTCATTGGTTCAGATGGCTCTGCAACGCAACACCAAGCGTCGAAAGAGCGAAGCGATTGAGTTGAGAAGGGCGCACTTACGAGTTGCTGTGCAACTCAGTGCGCCATCAGCTTGGATGGCTGGCGGGAGTTGGTGAAACGGTATCGAGGCAACAGGGTTGGCGATCTACCATTTCAGCATGAAGCCGGTTTCGCGGGCGAAGGGCCGAAGCGCTGTCGCCTCGATGGCTTATCGTGCCGGGGAGAGACTGACCAACGAGCGCGACGGTATCACGCACGACTACACGGCAAAGCGGGGCGTCGAACATTCTGAGATTGTCTTACCGGAAGGCGTCAAGGCTGATTGGGCGCGCGATCGTTCGACCTTGTGGAATACCGCCGAGTTTGCCGAGGTCCGAAAGGACGCCCGCGTGGCGCGCGAATTCGAGGTTGCCTTGCCGCATGAGCTGTCGGCCGAGGAGCGGCTAGAGGCCGCGCGGGAGCTGGCGCAGGAGTTGGCCGACCGCTACGGCGCGGCTGTGGACTTCGCCATTCATGCGCCGCACGACGCCAGCGACGTTCGCAACCATCATGCTCATGTGATGATGACGACGCGGATGGTGACGGCCGAAGGGCTGGGCGAGAAGACGCTTATCGAGCGGGAGAACAAGTGGCTGTTGTCGAACGGCCTGCCGACGACCGACATGCAGCTTCGCGACCTTCGCCAGCGGTGGGAGGGGATTGCCAACGAGCGGCTTGCGATGGCGGAGCTCGATATTCGGATCGACCATCGTTCGCACATGGAGCGCGGGCTGGAGATCGCGCCGACAGAACACATGGGCGTCCATGCCACACAGATGGAGCGGCGCGGCCTCGACGTGTCGCGGGCGCGGCTGGACGAGGAAGCGGCGAAGCGCAACGCCGATCTGATCCGAGAGAAGCCGGAGCAGGTTCTAACGCTCATCACCGGCGAAAAGAGCGTGTTCGATCGGCGCGACGTGGCGCGGGCGCTGCACCGGTATGTCAACGACGACGCGCAGGCGTTCCAGAATGCCTTTGCGAAAGTGATGGCCTCGCCGGCACTGGTGGAGCTTCAGCCGGAGAAGATCGACTCGGCAACCGGCGAGATCGAGCTTGCCCGCTATTCGACCCGCGAAATGGTCGAGATCGAATCCGGCATGATCGAGAGCGCGCAGCGGATGCACGCGGCGCGTGGTCATGGCGTCGATCGCCGGCATGTCGCCGGTGCGATCGAGCGGCAGAACGCTGCGCTTCAGCGCAGCGCCGGCGATGCTTCCGCCCGGCTGTCGGACGAGCAGCGCCGGGCGATCGAGCATATCACCGGGCCGGAGCGGATTGCCGCCGTGGTCGGTTTCGCCGGCGCTGGCAAGTCCACCATGCTCGCGGCAGCGCGCGAGGCATGGGAGGCCGAGGGCTACACCGTCCACGGTGCGGCGCTGTCGGGCAAGGCGGCCGAGGGGTTGGAGGAATCTTCCGGCATCCAGAGCCGCACGCTGGCGTCCTGGTCGCGCGGTTGGGAGAACGACCGCGGCCAGCTCGGCCGCGGCGACGTGTTCGTGATCGACGAGGCGGGCATGGTCGGGAGCCGGCAGCTCGCCCGGTTCGTCACCGAGGCCGAGGCGCGTGGGGCGAAGATCGTCCTGGTCGGCGATCACGAGCAGCTCCAGGCGATCGGGGCCGGCGCACCGTTCCGGGCGATCACCGAGGAAATCGGCCATGCCGAGCTGTCCGAGATACGCCGGCAGCGGGTGGACTGGCAGCGGGAGGCATCGGTTGCCTTCGCCACGCATCGGACGGCCGAGGGGCTGGCGGCCTATCGGGACCGGGGCGACATCCGGTTCAGCGAGAGCGGCGAAGGGGCGCGCGGCGAGATCGTGCGCGATTACCTCGCCGATCGCGACGAGCGTCCGGACGGCGCCCGGGTTGCGATGGCGCACCGGCGGGTCGATGTGCGCGCCATCAACGACGCGATCCGGACGGAGCTACAGGACCGGGGCGAGCTGGCGCGGGGCAACGTGCCCGCCGTGGGCTCGGACGCCGGCGCGCTGACCTTCCAGACCAATGACGGAGCCCGCGAGTTCGCGCCCGGCGACCGCATCGTGTTCCTTGAGAACAACCGCGACCTCGGGGTGAAGAACGGGATGCTCGGGACGGTCGAGCATGTCGAGGCGGGGAGGATCGTCGCGCAGCTCGACGGCCGGGACGGCGAGAGCGTCAGCGTGCCGATGGGCGACTATCAGGCGGTCGACCACGGCTATGCGACGACGATCCACAAGAACCAGGGGGCGACGGTCGACCGCGCCTATGTGCTGGCGTCGGGGACGATGGACCGGCATCTGACCTATGTCGCCATGACGCGGCATCGCGATGGGGTGCAGCTCTACGCCGGCCAGGACGAGTTCAGCAAATCCGATCTTGGCCGGCAGGCCGGCCGCCTGGTCGAACATGGGGCCGCGCCGTTCGAGCACCAGGCCGGGAACGGCGACAGCTATTTCGTGACGCTGGAAAACGGGAAGGGCGAGCGGCACACGACATGGGGCGTCGGGCTGGAAAAGGCGATGAAGGACGCCGCGCCGGAGATCGGCGCGACGATCGGCCTTCAGCATATGGGGTCCACCCCCGTCACCTTGCCGGACGGCACCGAGACGCACCGCAACACATGGCAGGTTCGGGACGCCGGCGAGCTGGCCTACAGCCAGCTTGAAAACCGTCTGTCGCGATCGGGCGCGAAGGAAACTACCCTCGACTACACCCGCGACTTTGCCGAGCGGCGGGGGATCGCGGAGCACATGGGCGTCCGCAGCGAGATCGAGATTCCAGCCGAGCGCGCAGGGCTACGTGCGGAGCGGGTGTCGACGGCCGAGCGTTCGCCGCTTGCGGCCGAGGTTCGGCGTGAGGGGCCACATCAGGAGGCGGAACGCGGCGTGGCGGCCGAGGCGATGCCGGAGGTTGCCGCCGATCGACCGCGCCGTGGGATGTTCGAGGGGCTGAAGCTGTCGCGCGAGCCGTCGCCGGCGACGAAGCATCCGGAGCAGGATCGGACCACGTTGGCAAAGGCAGGGCAGGAAAAAGCCCTTCAGCCCCGTCGCGGCATGTTCGAGGGGTTGAGGCTTTATGTCGGGCCGAACGCCGGCCGTGGGCGCGAGGAGATGTCACCGGCGCTGCAACCGGATCGGAAGGAGGGGGTGCGTGCCACTCTCGCCGATGAGACACCGGAGCGCGACCGGCTGGCGGAGCGGTTGCGGACGCCCTCGGCCTTCGAGGCGGCCGTCGACCGCTATGCGCAGGTGTATAGCGCCCTCGACAGACATCTCTCTCAGGGGCTCCCTTTCCTCGAAGGGCAGAAGCAGGAACTCGCCGCTGCCGGGCAGCAGCTCGACCAGGCGCGTCCTGACGCCTGCGATCTGATGCTGTCGGCACTGCGCCACGATCCGGATACGCGGCAGGCCATGGCCCTGCTTTCCGGTCGGGAGCGCGTCGACCAGCTCACCGCCGGCATGGAGCGGGAGCAGGCGGCGCTCGCCGATCCGAGGGTTCGGGCCGACCGCTTCGTCGAGCGCTGGCAGGAGTTGAAGAGGGAGCATGACAACCTCTATGGCTGGCAGCACGAGGCGGCGCGCGGCAAGGTGGAAGGCGAGATGCGCGCCCTCGGCAAGAGCCTCGAACGGGATCCACAGGTGGACTCCCTGTTGCGTGACCGGGGCCAGGAACTCGGAATCGGCTATGTGCGGCGCGACGTCAGTCTGACGCAGGAGCTGGAACACAGCCTGGCGCGGGGCCACAGCCTCGGGCTCGGGATGTAAGGAGAAGAGATGACGGACGGGGTTCGGGAAGACATCGCGACCAGGACAGAGGACGACGGCGCCGGCGATCCAGCCGTCGCTTTCGAGGCGCTACGGCAGACGATCGAGCGACGGGGTATCGAGATTGGCGCCGAGATGACGGTGATCCGCAAGGGGGTGGAAGCGGCCTTCGACCGGTTCGACAAGATCACTGTGCCACCGGACTATGGTGCCGACCTCGGGCGCATCGTCCAACAACTCGGGGAGATGACGGAACGGCTCGCCGGCGTCGAGCAGTCGCCCGTTCTGCAGCAAGGGGCGGACCATTATACCCGTGCGCTCGAACGCAGCGGCGAGGGCTTGGTTCGCGGTGCGGTGCAGCAGCTCCAGCACCAGGCCGCCGCCCTCGAACGGGCCGGGCGGATGCTCGCGGCCCATACCAACAGCGCCAACGATTGGGAGGTTCAGCGCCGGCACCTTTGGTTGACTATGGTGGTTGGCATTCTGGCCGGCGTAGTCCTTGGGGCGTTCGTGACCTTGTTCGTGCCGCGCATTCTGCCGGCGTCGATCCAGCTCTTCGTTGCGACGACCGTTACGAATGCCGCCGATGGTTGGAATGCTGGGGCGATGCTGATGAACGCCACCAATCCCAATGGATGGGCGGCGATCGTGTCTGACCAACAGTTCGCTCAGGACAACCGGGGTGCGATTTCCTCGATCACGGCGTGCGTCGAGGCTGCTGCCAAGGCCGGCAAGGAACAGAAGTGCTCTTACACCGTTGCCGTGCCGGATAAGTAGTAGATCAATGCTCCCGATCGCGGGGCGGCATGGGATCGTTGCCGCCACCCAGCGTGTCCTTGCTGCGAATCTGCCCGTCGCGACCCTTGACTGCCAGATCACCGCCGCCAGCATTGATGAGCTTGTCGCGACCCGAGGCGATGGCCTCGGCCTGTGTGTCGAAGACGAAGCCGCGTTCGGCGGTATTGCGCTTGTCGATCCACTTGTGGTCCGAGGCGCGGCGATAAACGGTTCTGTCGTTATTCCTGCTCATGGTCAAAGACCCCTGTTATCGACATCAATGTCGCTTTCAATGACTGCGGATTCGACGAAGGCGCCGAGCTGGTCGCGCAGCTCGTTGTAAACATCGTCGTTCTCGTCTCCCGTGCTGAGCGACAGGACGAACACAGTTTCCAGTGCGGGGACTTCATCAGCCCCGGTATAGCCATAGAGGAACAGGTCGCGCGCATAGACGCGGGCGTAGATACGCAGTGCGTCTCCATCGAAGCCCACGCTTTGGAAGTCGTTGCGGTGATGGCGGATCGGGCTCCATTTGTGGTCGATCACCCGTGCTTCCTGTTCCGTGATCTTCTCCGTGTCGAGAGACCCGAGTAGATTGTGGAATTTCGGGGCCCCCTTTTTGGTGAGGCCGCGCTGATGCTGGAGTGCGGTCGCGAGGCGGACGCTGAAATAGTTGGGACCGGCATAATCCGTCACCATCGGATGCGGATTGAGGATGGCCGTCAGTGTGCCCGCCCCCCGGAGTTTGCCGGTTTTCCGCAAGGACTGCGGAATCGGCAGCTCCCAATAGAAGGCCGCGCCGGGACGTAGCGAGGCCGTCCATTGCAGCGTCACGAAACCGGGCCGGCACTCCCAGGGCAGGGAGTCGGCTGTGGGTGTGCCGAAGCCCAGCGACGGATCGAAGGTTTCACCGTCTGAATTGTGCAGCAGGAGCGCTTTCACGAGGTCCGGCGACGGCTCGCGGACGTGCTGCATGGTATGCGCGGCGAGCGGTGAGGTCAGCGCCGTCGAGAAACTTGATCCCGAAATCACCGAGCCGCCGAGGGCACGCACATGGGAGAAATGCGAAAGGTCCGGCTTCAACATGCTCGCCGGTCCTGGCCCGGCCAGGCTGACGGGGCATTCTCCGGCCGGCGCGCCGTTGTCGCCATGCAGGCGACCGCCGACTGTCACGGCGGCCTCGCAATCGGCCGGCGGCTGCAAACGCGCACCGGGCTTGTTGCCGATCGAGATTACCGGCAGCACCCGATGCTTGCGGGCTAGCAGGGCGATGTCATGGCCGAGCGGGCTGACGGAATCGAGCGCGCAGGGCTCCGGCTGGTTGAGCGAGAAGTTCCAGACCTGCGTGCCGGGATTCGCCGCCATGACGCCATCGAGATAGGCGATGAAGTCCTGCGGATCGACGAAGGCGTGCGCGCCCCTCCGGGCGACCGCCTGCACCGTCCCGACTTGGCAATAGAGCGGCGGCAGCGTGAGATTGTTGTTCCAGTCGTGCCCCTGGACGATGAGCGAGGTGACGCGATTGCCGTGGAGCGTATCGGCAGCCCCGTCGCGAATAAGCGCCGGCGCGCGCCAAGCTTCCGCCGCGAGGTAGGAAGCTGCCGTCATGCCGCCATCAACCACCCCCACGATCGGAAGCGACGCCATGTCGGCCGGCAGAGGGCGGTCGGGTTCTCGACCCTCCCCCGGCGAGGTGGAACTGATCGGCTGTACCGGCTCGATCCGGAAGACAGTGCCGGAGGCGACGAGCTGCTGCAGGGCATCGCGCGTCGGCACGATGACCGTGGTGCGCGAACGCCGCCGCAGGCGGTATTCGCGCACGGCCATGTTGATCCGGTCTCCGCCACCTGCTGCCGCACGCAGGTTGCGGCGCAGGCTCGCCGGCACATCGGCGTCCAGCTCCTCCATTACGGATTCCAACAGCGGCGGCGGCGGCGCGATCGTGCCGTCCCGCAAGGCCGTGAAAGTCTCGATCAGTCGTTCCGCTGCTTCCCGGCCGCGCAGCGGCATCAGCCAGACGACGAAGGCGCGGCCGTCTTTCGATTCAGGTGCGGCCTCCCAGGCGGCATCAAGGGAGCTGGCCGCGTCTTCCTCGGCGAAGAAGCGCACCGATTCTACGCGGGAAATATCCACCTCGTCCTTGGCAAGGCTGGTGCGTTGCACGAGCCGCGCATAGGCGGGGAGCTGGTCCGCCGCTATCTCGACGAGATAGCCGACGCGCCAGGGCGCGATCAGCCTTGCGTCGCGCGTTGCCTGGAACAGGTCGGAGGGCGTCCAGGTCGGCGCAAGCGAGTCGTCGAACATTGCTGCGTAGAGAACGACCCGGCCGTCGAAGCGCGGCCGCCGCGCGGCTTCTGCCGCAAGATTGGCGAATTGCGTGGCCAGCGCCCGGCGCTGCTCTTCCAGCCGCTCGGCTTTGATGCCGTGGGCGTTCTTGCCGCCGCCGCTGATTCCTTCGGGCTTCGGGTCCTTGGTGAAGCGCAGGACCGGATTCAGCAGCGGGTGGCGTGGTGCATCAGCCATCGTTCGCCTCCTTCAGATAGCGGTGGACCATCTGACGGCTGACGCCGACGATTTTGGCGGTGTCGGCTTGGCTGATCCGGCCCTTTCCGTGCAGCAGCACAGTCAACGCCTTCTTCTCCGCCGTGCCCATGTCTCGGTCGTCGAGCAGCCGGGGACTGCCGGCGCGGGACGCGCCGACGGCGAACAGGATTTGCGCTAGGCTCGGCTCCCGGTTGCCGAGGATGGAGCGCCGCCGTGCCGCAAGGGCGATATTCTCGATATCGGCCCCATTCAGCCCGTCCGAGACGCGAGCCAGCAGCCGCGCATCGTCCTTGCGCTCTTCCGTACCCTGAAACAGGAAGTGCAGCCAGAGGCTGCCGCGCACGTCTTCGTCAGGCAGCCCTAGCTCGACTTTGTAGGGAAAGCGCCGCCAGATGGCGGGATCGAGAAGATGGGGATGGTTGGTCGCACCGACCGTCACCACGTCGTCGGTGAGCGAGTCGAGGCCCTGGAGCACTGTGTTAACGACCCGCTTCAGCTCCCCCAACTCGTGCCGGTCGTCGCGCAGCTTTGCGATGGCGTCCATTTCGTCGAGGAACAGCACCGCGTTCCGTGCCGGGACGAAATCGAAAATACCCCGGATGTTCTTGGCGGTCTCGCCGAGACGCGAGGAGATCAGCGAGTCGAGCCGAGCGATGTAGAAGGGACGCTTGAGGGTGGCCGCGATATGGCCCGCCAGCAGGGTTTTTCCCGTGCCGGGCGGCCCGTAGACCAGCAGTCCGAGCCTCGCGGAAACTCCCTTCTCCGCCAGAAGGCCGATGTTGCGGGCGTCCTCGATGAACTGCGAAATCGTATGGCCCGCCTCGCCGGCCAGCATGATCGGTGTCGTCGGCCACTGGCCTTCTTCGACGAGCGGGAGACGCGAGCCCGCGTCGCGTGGAAGCGCTTCCGCATAGCCAGAGGCCTGCAAGGGTACGCCGCGCTTGCGGAGCAGACTCTGGAGCGCCTTAGCGCCCTCAAGGTCATTCTGTTCGGCCAGGCGCTTGGCAATCTGGCCGCCGATCCGGCGAACGCCCGTGTAATCCGCCGACATGGCGGACTCGATGAGTGCGATTATAAGCGATTTGTCAACTTGCATACCCAGTATGGTGCCATTTCAGGTCCGCAATGTCAACTGATAACATAAGAATGTAAACCTGACCGTCAGAACGCGAATTTCGCCTGAACCCGGTTCTCGACCGGGCGTAGTCGGGCATAGGCCAGCAGCTCGGCGATCGAGCCGCTCTTGTCTCGCCAGCTATAGAACGTGTCCTCGCCGAGCAGCACGTAATGCCACTCGGCCCTGTCACGCGCCTCGGCCGGCAGGCCGTTGATCCGGTCGCACCAGGCAACAGCGGCTTTGCGCTTCCGCAGCACGTTCGGGCTGGTGAGCTGACCCTGCGCCTTGGTCTCCACGAGGTAGACCGCACTACCGGCGCGCACGAAGAAGTCGGGAGAATAGAAGGCAGGAAGCCCGTCCTCCTTGATGTAGCGCAGCCGCGCGAAGGTGTGTTTCTGCTCGTTGATCTTGCAGAAGGCCTCGACGCTGGCGTCCCGCTCGCAGGTTTCCATGAAGGCGAGTTCGAGGCCGCCGTTCCGCGCGGGATAGGGCAGCCGCAGGTAGATCGCCTTCTCGACCGCGAGCGAGGCGCTTTCGCGCATGGCGAGCTTCGACACTTCCGACAGCCGCCGGTGCGCGACCTCGGCATCCGCCACGATCACGCTGTCCTCGGCTTCGAGGATGGCCCGCGCCCAGACCTTGATGACATGCTCCGTCACCGGGTCGATCAGCAGCACACGCCAGTTTTCATCGGCGAGCGGGTCCAGCTCGCGGCCGAAGAGGTGCCGGCGGATGAAGGTGTCTATCCCCTCGGCCAACTCGGCCCGGTTGATCTGGATATAGGGGAACTTGCTCGCGTTGGCGAAGGCCTTGGAGCTGGCCGTGGTGTCGGTCAGCGTGACGGCCTCGGTGATCCGGCGCGTGATCCGCGCCAGGTAATCGTTGTATCCCGTGGCCGTCATGACGCCGCCATGCACCCGGTAATCCCCGAAGCGGGTCCGGGCCTGCACGTCCTCGGAATGGAACCGCTCACCGTGACCGAGCTGGTTCTTGAGCTGTTCGAGGGTGAAGGCCCCGAAGGGCGCGAGGGCGGCCGGGTCGATATGAGTGTCTTCCAGCTCTTCGACCTGTTCGCGCAGGATGAAGGGAATGGCGAAGTCGAAATCCTCGAAACCGGGGCGTAGCCCGACCGAGATCAGATCGCCCGTGCCGCTGGTGTTCTTGTCATCCTCGTCGTCGGCTTCCGCCGCGAGGCCTTCCTGGATCAGCTCGTCATAGAAGCTCTGGAACGCCGGATGCTCGACGATCGAGAGAATGTCGATCATGTTGGTGGGCGTCCGGCCGGAGCGAATGAGCTGGCGGTTCTCCCGCTTGATGTCGTCGTATTCGTTGCCGCGCCACATGAGGCGCAGGCCCCTTCCGATCGTCTGTTCGAGCAGGATGCCGGCGCTCGACGCGCGCAGCGGGACGATGACGCAGATATTGTTCACGTCGAAGCCCTCGCGCAGCATGAGCACGCTGACGATTACGCGCGGGGATTTGTGCCGGTCCACGTCGAACAGCCGCTCGCGCAGCACTTTCCATTCGTCGGGCTTCAGCTCGCCCTTGCGGTTGGAATCGACGCGCAGCACCTCATCGTCCGAGAGGCCTTCGAGCTGCATGAACTCGGCGACGAGCGGCGTCACCGTCGTATCCTCGCAGACCACCAGCATCTTCGGATGCTTCTCGGGATCGAGCCCGGCGAAATCCGCTTCCAGCTTGCGGAGCTTGGTGAGCCCCGCGCGGAGCATGATCCGCTGGCCTTCGGACAGGATCGGATTACCGTTTTCGTCGCGGTCCGCCTTGAAATCCAGCTCGTCATGGCTGAGCGCGCCGATTTCCGAGCGTTTGTCGAGAACGAGCGACTTGACGAGGCCGGCCCGCATCGCCGTCTTCAGGTCGAAATCGACGACGATGTGCGGGAAATAGGACTTCCGGCTGTTCCTGCCGGTGCCGACCTCATTGTAGGGCGTCGCCGAAAAGTCCACCTGCACGAAGCGGCGGCCCTTCGGCTCGGCGATCAGGCTGAGGCTCTTCTGCCATTCGACCTCCGTCACCTCCCCTTCCCGCTTGAACTCGTGGATATGGTGCGCTTCGTCGTTGAAGACGGCGAGCGACGGCAAATCCTTGAGGTAGGAGAGGATGCCGCCGCGCTCATAGCGGCGGTTCAGCACGTTCAGATCGTTGCCCTGGCTCGTGCCGGGCGTCAGCGGCAGTACGCTTTGCACGACCGCCTTGGGATCGGCCGCCGCGCCGGGCGTCTCGATTTCTTCGTCTTCCGGGGACTCGCTTTCCTCCGAGAGCACATGCCAGTTGGCGATTGCGATGATGCCGCCGGCCGTGACCTTCCGGCCGATATCCTCCTTCGGGCAGACGGCCCCCTGCACGAAGCGGAACACCTCGTCCCGATAGGCCTCCGGGATGAATAGCTCCTGGAAGACCGCGAGGTCCGAGATCGAGAAGTCGCGCTTGCCCTCGCGCTCCTTGCCCATGAAGGCGTCGAGCAGCCGGTCGTAAACGATTAGGCCGGGGGCAACGACGAGGAAGTTCTTGGTGAACCGGGGATCGTCCGGCGCGCGGTTGGCGTTGAGCACCTGCCAGATCATGACCGCTTGCAGCACCCAGGTCTTGCCGGTGCCGGTCGCCATTTTCAGGCAGTATTTCGGATAGGCGTTCTTCGGCGCGCGGATTGCCTCGGAATCCCGCGTGCTCGCCAGCATCACTTCCGGCGCGGCCGCCTGGTAGAGGTCTTGCAGCGTCGAGACGCCCAACACCTCATGCGTGTAGATCACGTTGAGCAAGGCCTGGCGCTGGCCGGGGTGGAAATTGAACAGGCGGGTTTCCTGAAACTCTGCCTGGAACCACCATTTCAGCAGTTCGGCCGTGATCTCCGAAACCTGATCGAGGATCGGGGCCTCGCCGTTTTCGAGCCCGACGCAGGCCTCCTCGACCTTGGCCGTCAGGCCATGGGCGAGAGAAAGATCGTTGATGCTCGCCATCACGCCACCTCAACCGTCGCTTCGGCCTCGAAGCCGAACACATCGACCACGCGGACGCAGACGCGGCGCGGCCCGTCTTTCTTCGGCAGGCCATCCAGCCGGGCCGTGCGGACGACGCGGTAGGGATCGCTGTCGTTGTCCGTGTTGCCCCGGTAATCCTGCCAGACCGAGCGGAACACCTCGCCGTCATAGTCGGGATCGACGCTCCAGTATTCGATCAACGCCAGCGGGTCGGCATTGACGACCTTTTGCAGCTTGTCGCGGTTCGCCTCATCGAGATTCAGCGCCTCCGGCGACAGCAGCACATAGTTGGCGATCGCGATGGAAAGGGATTCCTTGTTCCCCTTCCGGTCGCGGGAGACCGCGCCGAGCTTGAGATACTGGAGCGAGGCGAAGCGCACTTCGTCGGCCTTGAGCTTGTGGCCTTTCTTCTTCAGCCGGTCGAGCAGGTCCGGCGGAATCACCAGCACTTCGAGCCGGTCCCCCTGCCCCAGCGCCTCGATATCGTGGCCGATCGTCGGCGAGAAGTTCCAGCCGAGGATCACCACCTTGTCCCAGCCGCCCATGAGGTTGTCGCGGATTTCGATCGCGCGGCGCAGCGTGGCGAGGCCGGTCATTTTGTTCGGGCTGTCGGCGAGGATGAGCGTCTTGCTCCCCTGAAGCCGGCCCATGTTCTTGTTCGGGTTTTCCTCGACCGGCAGCGGCAGCGCACCATAGAGGCCGAGAACGATGTCGGCGAGGTCGCCGATGCGGAACTTCGCGCCCATCGTCGAGCGGAGCTGTTCCACCTGGTAGTCGCCGATATGCTGGTAGAGGAAGGGCTTGGCATCTTGGTCGATCAGGCGCTTGCGAGTAATCATGCAGGCCGGCTTGCCGAGATCGCTTGCGATCCAGCGGCGCCCTAGACGCTCGGCGACGGCGGCTGTCGTGCCGGAGCCAACGAAGAAATCAGCGATGATCGAATCCGCGTTCGTTGACGACACTATGAGCCGTTCGATAAGCCGTTCCGGCTTTCGAGTGTCATATTCGGGGCCGGCTTCGAGGCCGATATCCGTCCACATGGATTGAAGCTCGACGCCCGGCAGATCGTCCACATATTGCACGACGTTGGGGCGGCCAGCGCCTTCCTTCGCCCAGACGATCCGCCCCTGCGCTTCGAGTTCGTCGAGCGACCTTTGGATGCTGCATTGCGCCTCCGCCGAAATCAGGTGGCGCAGAAAACCCGGAACGGCCCAATGGCGGCCTTTTCCCA
>Ga0116170_10001758_pt1 | contig 21564 bp, 22 predicted proteins | sample AD_JPNHW1_MetaG_FD_89797 | JGI IMG/M metagenome (GOLD analysis project Ga0116170, IMG submission 89797) | Active sludge microbial communities of municipal wastewater-treating anaerobic digesters from Japan - AD_JPNHW1_MetaG | ecosystem: Engineered > Bioreactor > Anaerobic > Digestate | place...
CTGACCGTTGGTATCAGAAGGAGAGCACACCCGACTTTCCTGCCTCGGATTATTTCAAGGCAGAGATGGCAGACGGCAACCAATGGTTGATAAAACATGACCTTGATAATGATAAATGGTATCTGGTGGTCAGCTCTCATTGACTGCATCTGTACAAATTACAGAAGTTTTTCAGATGATCAGAATAAAAATAGAATCGCCCATTTTGAGCAATTCTAGCTATCTCAAAAATATTTCCTATCTTTCTCTGTCCGTAGCATTTCTGAATTTTGGGAAAACTATTCAGAAACAAATATCATATAGGGTCTAACAGATACAAGGGATATGATTATTCATCGCCCGGGAGATATTTTGTTACAATATGTACACAAAACAAGATGTGTGTTTTTGGAAAGATCATAAATGGCAGAATGATTCTTTCAAAAATAGGGGAAATTGTAAATGATGAATGGTTGAAAACACCTGAAATCAGGCGGGATATGAATATCACCCTGGATGAATTTGTTTTGATGCCGGATCATTTTCATGAAATAATTATTATTGGTGAAAACCGGTATAACCAATGTAATAATAATGGTCAACCATGTGGAGACGCGATGCATCGCGTCTCCACCAAATCCCAATCAAAATCCATCAATGAAATTCATTTGGTCCGCAATCCAAAAATCTGGCATCAATAATGCGGGGATTTAAATCGGCTGTCACCATCCGTGCCCGTAAAATTGACAATGGGTTTTCCTGGCAATCCAAATATTATGACCATATTATCAGAACAAACATTGAATTATTCAGAATTAAGAATTATATCATTAACAATCCCGGCAAATGGAAAGGGTGATTCATATCACATATACCTGTAATAAAGCAGAGAGAATATATTATGTATTCTGAATAATGTCTGTTATGGAACTACTGTACCTGTCAAGCACCATGTTTGGCTTAAGTCTTTATGTAGCCGGATAAAATCACTGGTTCCAAAATCAAACGGGCAATATGATAGTTCTTCGTTATTATCCCCTATCTTATTTATCTGTAATTCTGTTCTGTTGCCCGTACCGACAACGCCGAGAACTTCTCCCGCTTCAACATCATCACCTTTTGATACAGTCAGGTTCAATACATGATCGTAAATAAGCCTGTAGACAGAATTTGAGGAGGTCTTGATCCAGATTTCATAATCGGGAAAGTTGTCATTTAACCTTATATCCTCAATGTATCCCCTGCAAACCGAACGGACCTGAACCGAGGAATTATTAACCACGTATTCAAATGCCGGATTTTTTTGTGTGGCTGAAAGGTCTGCCCCAAAAGCAATAAAGGAAGTTACAGTGGAAATATCAACAGGAGTAACTGAAAAAACAGGAGGAGTTTCGTCAGGCTTATCATTATTCTTCTTACACCCCGAAACAGCCATCATGAAAATTAGTATCACCGGAATTATCTGCGTCTTACAGATTCTCATTTCAACCTTTTTTATTTACAATAACAAGATAGTCAAAATATGTGAATTTTTAATAATGTTGGATATGAATCATGCATAAAAGAAAATCACAAATCTGAATGAGTTCCGTTGATTATTCTGATATCATGCAGGAATTTTTCTAATGCCTGCATGTCTAATTTTGAAACATCGTTTTTTTCGCCCGATATCTTTTTCATTATTATCCGGTATAGCGGATTCATTTTTTCAAAGTATAGTTCGTACCCCATAAACGCTTTGGCTTTGGCATGCTGTCTGAGTTTCTCAGGATATGCTTTATTAAATTCTCTTATAGCTGCATCACCTGATGCAAGGCAACAAAGATATATTCCCAGCTCTTTTGACAGCAAGGAGTCTTCATTCTTTTTACAGAACCGTGCCATTCTGGATTGTATTCTTCCTGCATGGATCGATCCGCCAATTATAATACGATTGAATTGGCTGATATCAGGATTCCTCTGCCTTTTTAGGTTGTAAAGAGCAACCTGTTCTCCGCCAAGGGAATCTTTGATCATGTTGGCGACCTTTTCTGTAGTGCCATGTCTGCTTATAAATATTATTGCAGTGCTTGTGTATAGAGTATTATCCTGCGCATTGCTGTTGCACAATCCAAAAAACAAAGCCAGAATGACCAGTCCTCTCATTTGTCTTTTGTCTTTCACTTCTTTTGTGTAAAAGAATCTTACCATAGTTGTCATATCACATATTTTGTTTCCTTTGATTTATTTTTGACCCATTGGTCCAGTTAATATAAGAAATATATGATCAATAACTCTTCTGTTCATAAAGAGAAGTCAAAAATCTTCAGCTTGCTGAAACCTTACAGGTGGCAGGTTTTATTGCTTATCATATTCACTCTGACAGGCAATGCAACAAACCTTGTAATCCCCAAAATAATATCTCATGGTATTGATTCATATGGAGCAGCAACTTATTCGGGCAGACAAACAATCACTACATTTCTTTTAGCCACCGTGATTATCTTCCTCTTTTCTTACCTGCAGACAGTGGTGCAGACCTATACCTCGGAAAGAGTTGCCTTCGACCTTCGGAAAAAACTATCTGATAAGATATCGGGACAAAGCCTCGCCTTTATCCAGCAGTCAGGTCCAGCCAGGTTGCTTACCAACCTGACATCGGATATGGACTCGGTAAAAATGTTTGTTTCGCATGCAGTCGCTGCCATTGTCTCGTCCGTTTTTATCATTGCCGGAACATGTGTCTTGCTTCTCTCAATCAACTGGAAGCTGGCACTGGCAGTGATGGCGATCATCCCACTGATTGCTCTTGTTTTCAGTGTGCTTTTCAGAAGGGTCAGAGTGTTGTTTCGTCGTTCACGGGAAGTGATCGACTGGCTGAACAAGGTAATCAATGAAAGCATAATGGGTTCTGCCATCATTCGTGTTATCAATTCGCAACAAACTGAGTACAAAAAATTCATTTATGCCAGTAAAGAAGCCCGTAGTATCGGCATCTCAATCCTTACAATTTTTTCGACGCTTATGCCGCTAATAATGTTTCTGGGGAATATTGCCACACTGATCATTCTGGCTATGGGTGGCCATTTCGTCATTAACGGAAACCTTTCTCTCGGCGATTTTGCCGCTTTCAACAGTTATGTAGCCATTCTTATTTTCCCAATTATGGTAATTGGCTTTATGAGTAACATTATTGCACAATCGACAGCCTCATACGAAAGGATAGAAAGTGTTATAACTGCTCCTGAATATAAAGATTCCGGTACTATCGACCGCCTGTTAACAGGTAAGATCGAGATGAAAAACGTTACCGTGATGTATGGCGAAAAAAGTGTGTTGAAAGATGTCACAATTAAGATAGAACCCGGTTCGCAAACAGCCATTATTGGTCCCACAGCTGCCGGTAAAAGCCAGCTGCTTTACCTTCTTACCGGTTTGATTAAACCTTCCTCCGGAGAGGTTTTGTTCGACAATAACCGGCTTGACGAATATAACAAAGAGGCATTTTACAAACAGATCGGGTTTGTCTTTCAGGACAGCATACTGTTCAACATGACCCTTCGGGAGAACATTGCTTTCAGCGAAACAGTAACAGATCAGGCGCTGGAAAAGGCAATTGAAACTGCCGAACTGAAAGATTTCATCGACACTCTGCCACAACACCTTGATGCGCTGGTTTCCGAAAGAGGTACAACCCTTTCAGGCGGACAAAAGCAACGGATCATGCTTGCAAGGGCTCTGGCATTGAATCCGGGGATTTTGTTGCTCGACGACTTCACTGCCCGCATCGACAGACAGACAGAAAAGAAGATTCTTGGTAATGTACGCAGAAATTACCCTGACCTGACACTTATTTCGGTGACACAAAAGATCTCTGCAGTGAAAAATTTTGAACAGATTGTACTGCTGATGGAGGGTGAAGTGATTGCATCCGGAAAACACGAGGTGCTTAAAGAGACTTGCCCTGAATACATTCAGATTTATAATTCACAAAAAAGCACCAGACATTATGAATTATAATTTGAATACCATATCACAGGAGCAGGTAGAAAAGAAATCGACCTGGAGATCGTTGAAAACACTAATCTCTGACATGGTGGGAGAAAAACGATTATTGATAGTCTCTTTTATTGCTATGTTTATTGCCGCGACACTTAGCCTGTTAGGACCTGTTATGATTGGATATACCATCGATAACTATATCCAGACAAAGCAGTTACAGGGGGTTTTTCTATTCAGTGGCATTTTGCTGGTGATGTATATCATTTCTCTTTTTGCAGGATACATTCAGTCGAAGCTGATGGGGACTCTCGGGCATAACATGTTATATAACCTGCGAAACTCGGTTTTTGAAAAAATACAGGCTTTACCGCTCGACTTTTTTAACCAAAATAAAGCCGGCGATCTGATCTCACGTATCAATAACGATACAGATAAGATCAACCAGTTCTTTTCACAATCGCTGATGCAATTCCTTCGTCTTATCCTGGTTATGATCGGGGCTGCTATCTTTCTGGTTTCAATAAACTTAGAGCTGGGATTGGCGGCTTTGGCTCCGGCGGTGCTTATATGGGTTTTCACAAAACTTGTTTCATCGTGGGTTAAAGGTCGTAATGCCGAAAACCTGAAAAGCACAGGAATGCTTAGTGCCGAGGTGCAGGAGAGCCTTAATAATTTTAAAGTTATTGTAGCTTTTAACCGTCGCGATTATTTCCGGCGCCGTTTCAGCGAAGTGAACAGCAATAATTACAAGACTGCAGTGAAGGCCGGTATCTCAAACAACATTATTTCTCCTGTTTACACGCTCTTTTCTAACATAGCGCAGATGATTGTTCTGGCTTTCGGGATTTATCTTATAAGCCAGGGACACTTCACTGTAGGTTTGCTTATCAGTTTCATCACCTATGTAAACAACTTTTATCACCCGTTGCAACAGATGGCTGCTCTCTGGACCAACTTCCAGCTGGCGCTTGCAGCCTGGGACCGTATACTGAAAATACTTAACCTTGAAAACGACCTGCCTGTTGTTGAAGCCAAAAAGACATTCCATACTGACTCACTGATGTCGTTCCGGTGTGTTTCATTTTCCTATCCCAATGGGAATGAGGTGTTGCATCATATCACTTTTGAGCTCGGGCGGGGAAAGACATACGCGTTTGTTGGTCCTACCGGAGGAGGTAAGACCACCACAGCCTCACTCCTATCCCGCCTGTACGATGCCACAAGCGGCTTTGTTCTGCTCGGGGGAAGGGACATCAGAAGCTATACGCCTGAAGAAAGAGCGAAAAAGATAGGATTCATTTTGCAGGAACCGTTTCTTTTCAGTGGCACCGTGCGCGAGAATATCCTGTATGGGAATGAAGAACTTTCCAACTGTGAGAACTGTGAGCTATCTGAAATTCTCCATAATTCGGGACTTGAGATGCTTATTCAGCGGTTCGATAAGGGGCTTGATACACAGGTCGACTTATCCGGCGGCGATATAAGCCTGGGGCAGAAGCAGCTCATTGCCTTCATGAGGGCTGTCCTCAGAAAGCCCGAGTTGCTTATTCTTGATGAAGCCACAGCAAATATTGACACTGTTACCGAGCAGATGCTCGATGAGATTCTGCTTAAGCTGCCTTCAACTACAACAAAGGTGATCATTGCCCACCGGTTAAATACCATTGCCAACGCCGACGAGATATATTTCGTGAACTCCGGCAAAGTTATCCATGCCGGCTCCCTCGACGAAGCTGTTGAGATGCTCATGCATGGGAAGATGGTGAGCTAAGAGAAAACTCTCTTTTCGAATCTCATACTCAGGTAAAATGTAACCGTCAAAAAAAGGAAGGAATGTTGAAGAATGAGGAATGTTAAGAATTAGTTGTTCCGTATTGCATTGATTTTAAGGTTAATAATTCAATGCATCAGAAAACCTTTAAACGAATTATGGAGTGTGAAGATTGTTAAACCGTTTTTTAGCTTCATCAAGCCCGCATTGTTTTGCCACCGTGGCGGTTTAACCCGGTTGGCATCCATTTAAGGATTCGTAATGCAATACAATGATAATGATTTTTGTGACAGGTTTACCGGAATGTTAATGGGAAATACTCAATTAGTGACATTCTCCATTTAAATGAATTTTGGAGATCGGTTGTATGCGACGGCTCTACTTTTTGATTGTCATTAGGCTATTGATTTCAGACTTTTCGTAACTTGTATACCTTGCTGCATTTCTGAATCATGGGAGAATTATTCAGGAACAAATATCATATTGGTTCGATAAGATTACAGGGGTATGATTATTCATTGCCGGGAAGGTATTTTGTTACCATATGTACACAAAACAAGATGTGTGTTTTTGGGAGGATCATAAACGGTATAATGATTCTTTCAGAAATCGGTGAAATTGCAAATGATGAATGGTTAAAAACACCATCAATCAGACAGGATATGAATATTACCCTGGATGAATTTGTTGTGATGCCGGACCATTTTCATGCAATAATTATTATTGGTGAAAACCGGTATAACAAATGTAATAATAATGGTCAACCATGGAATCAGAAGATTTCCCCGGGATCTGTTCTCAGAAACTCCTGCCATGGTATACCTTTATCACCAATAAGAAGGAGCCTGTGGGGTTTAAACAGACGGCTGAATGATTCCATTCCTGACCGACTGCCCATGGTTCCGCTTTTAATTTCAATGGCTGTAACTCTTTGATCGCGAACCACAACAAAGTCAACTTCATTATTCCCGTTTCGCCAGTAGTAAAGATCAAAAAGGCTTTTGACATATCCATCGATAAGATGTGAGCCTATTGCAGACTCCACCACCCGTCCCCATTTTTCGGACTGCTTTAATGTTTCCTCAAAAGTGGAGGCTGAGAGTGAGCTCAAAAGCGCGGTATTGTGAACGATAAACTTCGGACTTGATGATCTCTGTCTGACAAGGCTTCCGGAATATTTTTCCAGTCCTGTCAACAATCCGGCAGAAGAAAGCAGCCTGAGATAATGTGCCAGAGTTACTGTATTACCTGCATCCTGTAATTGTCCCAGTATCTTTGTAAATGATAGTTCCTGCCCGGAGTATCTTCAGCCCAGCTCAAACAACCTGCGCATAAGAGCCGGTTTATCAACCCTGGTAAGCATCAGGATATCCTTTGAGATGCTAGTCTCAATTAGAGCGTCTGATATATATCTCTTCCATCGCTGTTCATCGGTTATCAGGGAAGCTGAACCCGGATAACCACCGAACCAGGCATAATGATCTGCATCCCATCCGAATGCCTGATGCATCTCATTGAAGGACCAATGGTTCATATAAGTAACCTCGAACCTGCCTGCCAGCGATTCTGTCAGGCCCTGTTGTACAAGAAGCCGCGATGAACCTGACAATATAACTTTTAATGGAATCTTTTCCACAGTATCTTCATCCCAAAGCCGTTTTACAACACTGCTCCAGTCGGTTATTTTCTGTATCTCATCTATTGCAAGAATAAAATCTTTTTCAGGATTGCTCTTTAACCTCATTCTTGCAGTATGCCAGTGTTTCTCAAGCCATGTCTCACCGTTGCCTTCAATACTGTCTGCACTAATGTAATGTGATGTTACAGGTAAAATATCAAGAAGCTGAATAATTAGTGTAGTCTTCCCTACCTATCGTGGACCAAGAACTACCTGGATGAACTTTCGATCTTCCTTAATTTTCTTTTTAACTTCCACTAAATGAGGTCTCTGATACATATTTTTATTTTTACTCATTATTATGAGTAAAATTACTCAATGTATTTAGTAAATACAAAATATCCCGGGACAAATCGCACAAAATGGGCGATTTTATCTATTTCAAATTTATTTCTATCTTTCTGTTTCCACTGCATTTCTGAATCATGGGAAAATTATTCTGTCCCGCATCCGCACCTACATAAAAAAACAACCCCTCAAAATGGGGGAAATGATTGTATCAACCCTTCTGTCCATTTCCTAGCTTCCTGAAAAGATTATGGCTGGCTCTTCAGAAGTGGATGTAAGGGTTATCAGCCAACCTGACAACAACGGTTATTCAGCGATGTCTGACCAGGCAAACTACAAGCGTTTCGGATACAAGAGCCGAACGCATTTTTCCGGTCAGGGCCACCACATCTTTTAGCTCAAATATTTTTAAGACATGAAGTTTTTCAATATATTCCTGCATACATTTTGTTTCTTATTTTACGCAGAAATACACAATAATCTGTATTTCCATGCAAAATAAGAAATACAAAGAGTTGTTGATTAGTGAATAATCCTGCCCAAACTGAACCACTTATTCCTGAGCAAATCAGTCCGGAATAAACAGCACTAACCCGGATCATGAAAAATAGTCTTAAATAAAATTATTGTTGACTATTAAAAATAATTCTGTGACGCTCGAGATAATCAAGATTATATTGACTTAATTTTTTAATCATTTCTGTGCCAGATACCCCTATCTTTTTAAATGAATTGAAATCAATCGCTTTTGACAACACAATCTTACCACTGTTTTCAAAAGTGATCAGTTATCCTTTGCTGATTATAAACAAATGGACAGGCTGGTGTTTTTACTGGGCTATATAAAAAGCGAAAACCCGCCCGGGTGCGCTGATCTTACGGGAAGCGTGGCAGGTATTATTGAAGCTAATTTAGGGTTTTTATCTTAAGCTCTAATGGTTAAGTGTACTTTATTTTAAATATTTTCCTGCTCTTCTTCAAAATAATCAGAAAACAAACCTTCTTCTTCAGGCTGCTGAACTCTGGGAATTGTTTTTCCCATAGCTCTTTCTATCTTTTGTAAAATTCTCTCCTTGCGATCATTATAGAAACCATAAAAATTATCATTGTACAAATATTCGGGGGCCACTACATGAGACTTAAGCATAGTCTCAAAATCCTCTTCTTCTATTCTGATCCTGCCTTTTAAACGTGCCAAATATTTACTTGGTGCATCACCACTTACGAACCTGTTGGTATGTCCTGAAAGAGGTGTTTTGTTTATAATGCAATCAAAATCGGCCCGGGGTATGTCATTCTCTTTTTTCTCACACCATGCGACAGGGAATATATGGTGAATATCGATCGATTCTGAAAAATATGTGATAAAATCGATTTTTGTGGCTGAAAGCCAGTCCTTAGTGTTTTCATCCATTAATAAAGCATAGACTCCTTTATAGGCAGCACTATTTCTTGTATGTAAAGTATGCAGGCGTGATGGTGAAAAATTTGCATCGTATATAGTTTTTGGTTCCTGCCCATTAGATTCTATCCAGTCAACAACCTGAACCATATCAAGGGCATATCTTGTTTCATTGGCCGATCCGTACAACTCGCCAAATACGCCACACCAGAACCAGCGCATGAGTTTGTTCTTGTTTCCGACATTCTCAATCTCATTTCCAATCTTTGCCAGTATAGCAGCCATAGGAACCAACTGAGTACTATAGGGAATATCGCGGGAACTGAAAATATGATTTTCTAAAAGGATCTTTGAAGCTTTGATGAATCCTGCAACTATCTGATCGCGGTATTTCCTATAATCTGACAAAGACAAGTTTAGCATCTCTCTTCTTTTGGCGCTTACTGCCGGCAAATTCTCATTAAATCCTTTTATCTCGAGTTCTTTCCTCTTTTGATAAGTTGAGTATATAGTAATTGCCTGGATTATATCTATATTGCTTGTCTTGTCAAGAACCTTGTATGGCTTAAAGGCATTTTTGATCTTTGCCCAATCTGTCTTCAGATCAAATTCTTCGGAAGCAAAGGAGGCTGTCAGCAATTCAAATACTGATAATGAAACACCCCCGGTGTTAACTTTTTCAAAGACCTGACATACTGCTTCCTTCGGATTTATTTTTTTCATCACTATCACAGGGAGCATATAGCCGGTGAATCCCTTTATAATTCTTCTTTCAAACTCATTCCAGAATTTTATCTTCTCCTTGTCATAATCCCAGTATTCTGAGAACTTTGTCCTCCACTCGTCATAATCATCGACCATACAGACAGGATACATCAGATTTTGGAACTCAAACTTTTCGTCTGATAAATCAAGAACCACATCCCGGCCAATGTTCTCTGTGACTATTTTATTCTCATTAATGGAAAATATGGCTTCTTCCAGGTCCGTCCCAGGATCCAGTGCCTTAACCATATCAATATAATACCATCTGTTGATGTCGTAACCTTTATCATTTCTGGTTTTTACTACCTTATTAGTAATGATTGCCTGGTAAAGCGATGTCAAACGCTGTTGTCCATCCAATATTAGAAGATCTGGTTCCTGACCTTTTATATCCGGTGCACCCTCAACTGGTTTTGATTTAAAGCGAATTGATTCATTTCCGGTTTCCAACAGCATTACTGCACCTATGGGAAAAGACTTTGCCACACTGGCAATAATGCCTTTAATACGATTATCGTCCCATACCCATCCGCGTTGGAAATCGGGTAATTGTATTTTGCCTTTATTTATGTCTTTCAGAAGATCATACAGACTCGTTTTTGTTGAATCAAAAGTTTCCACAGATTTAGAATTTTAAAGCAGAATTATCCCCAAACTTAATAAAACCAATTCAATTGTATGAACAAAAATGCTATGCCTGCTCTTTTTATGACAGTGCAATGGATTTTGAGTCAGACAAGTTTTTGACATTTTGGCAATTCCTTCAACGGTACAGTAATTCAGACAACCATATTTAGGCCTTTATTAAACCATAAGAACTTTTCTCTCTTCAGAAGTATTCCCATCAGTGGCTATTCTAAGTGAATATAAATATTCATAACCGAGATTTGTTAATAGACACATGGTTAACTATTCAACAGTGTATTCTATGATTCGGGCTATAATTAAAATAGACTTAACTGCAAAGGAACATTTTCGGGTGGATAGAATACACCGATAATAATGAAAGGATTTGGCGCTACATTATGAAATTTAAAGGTCGTTCCCATAAAAAAATACAAGTCGCGTTCAAAACACATGTAGTTGTAAAACTTATCCTTCACTTTATGGCACGCCATCTCCTCGTCATCTTTACATTCCTTAAGACAATTCCAGTATAATGCTCCAAGCTCCCAGTCTTCAATCATTAATGTACGTTCAACATCATCCTCAGTAGTAAAAACATAAGAAAACTTATAAGAGAGTTTATTTACTACTGTGAATATTGTTCTGGCTTCTTCTTCAAATAAATTACCCTGAGCCTGGTTTGAAATAATCTTTTCAATTTTTTCTTTATCCCAATCACGTTCACAAGGTTCCCAAATAAAATCCAGAACTTTTTTTGGTTTTACAACAGCAAGTGAAGTTCCATTCTCTTTGGCGCTCTTTATTAAATCCGTAAGGTTCGTATTAACATTTCGCAGAGTGATCTCTCTGCGAATTTCCCAATTGTCTTTTGTGTCAACCTTTTCAAGTAATCTTATTTCTTTGTCTAAATCGGCTGGACGGTAACTCTCAGGGCGAAAATCAGATTCATTTTTGATAAGATCAAGCTCTATCCATTGCCATTTTTTGTAACGTTTCTGGTAATCCAGTTTCCGGAACGGAACAGGATAAATACGAATCCAGGAGCCATCTTCCAGAAAACCAGCAGTGCAAACCAACTCGTCATACTTACCCGATAAAGAAGGATAGGTTTTTACTGTTATTAGAACTTTTGTCAAAGCCATTCAGATAGCTTTAAAAGTATAAGAAATATCCGGCAAATGCATCAATGCGTTCGCTACCCGGGTACGATGACACTGCATGGGGTTCTTTTCAAAACAGGTAAGCGCTACACGTTTTTCAACGTCAATCATCTCTCTTATTCTAAGCAATACCTTGTGGTTGTTTTTTAAAGTGGTCTTTTCATAGTTGTCAAACAAAACATCATAATCTTTCTGCGACTTGAGCTCCTGACGTTTTTCTGATTCTATTCCAAGCTCAGGAATATGTATATATTTTATTCCTACACCGTCACATGCTTTCTGCAACTGGCTTTTTGAAAAGCCGTATTTCTGACTGAATGCATTTTTACGAACATCGCATAATACATGCACATCATTAATTATCAGCTTATTGGTATAAGTCTCCAGAGAAATACCTTCATAACCTATTGTAAACAGTTCAGGAACATCTGATTTTCTTTTCTGATTCTCGATCTCAGAAATCTCAACTGGGGTTAAAAGTTGGTTTGCGATACTGCTTTTTGTCGCATAATACGGATAATTAAGGTATGTATAACGGATAAGATCATTCTGGGATAGATTTCCAAAAGTCTCTTTTATCTCAGTCATTGCCTGTCTGTCAAACATATCCAACATCAACAGGTAATTATCTGCTTCTTTTAGCTTTATAAAACGTCCGCCGGATTGTTCAGCAATCTCCAGGTAACCGTATGTCTGCAAGGTTATCAGATCCTGGTTTGCCTGGAACGAAAAACAGCCATACCTGTAAGGGACAAAATCAAATGACTTAACGCTTTGTTTACGGGTAAACAGGAACAGGTACTTCTGCAGACTTTTTGCAGTTAGCTGTCCGTCAAACAGATATAAAAGAGCTAATAATATTTTTCGCCTGTAATATAACATATTGCAAAAATACAAAATAAACGACTTCACTTAATTCACTATATGACCGACTTTTTACAAAAATTAATAGTAAGCATGCAAAACCTCTTTTCATATTATTAGTTTATGTTATTGTTTATCTGCGTTTTGCGTTCCATAATTATCAATTTTTTAGCGATAAGCTTTTTATGCTACTGAAAACAAATTATTTATATATTTAGAATTCTATACTGTCGAAGCAAAAATGGGAATCAGAGGATAGAATAAACCAAGTCGAAATTTTCTGCTATGGTTTATAGCAAGCCTACTTTTACCTGAATATAAGAATTGTGAACTTAACATTTTACATTTATGCCGAAAGGGTTGCCAATTAACGTTAAAAAATGTCTTGAAAAAGCAGTTGATAGTTCATTGCTTGCTGTTGAGATGTATAATAAACCGGCTATCAGATTTAAGTCTGGAGGTTATATTGTATTAATGATCATAGCCTGGACATCACTGTATCATGCAGTATTCTTTAAAAAGAAGATTAAACCATTTTACAGACGACCTGAAAGCAATAGATTTCTTGTAATAGATGGCGATTATAAATACTGGGAATTAAAAACATGCCTGGAAAAGTTTTTCGGAAGCAATACTCGCGATCCTGTAAGAAAGAATTTGGAATTTTTTATAAACCTTCGGAATAAAGTTGAGCATAAATCGTTGCCTGAAATTGACTCAAACATCTTTGGTGAATGCCAGTCGATGCTGTTCAATTTCGATAAATTCATTGAGATTGAATTTGGTGAAAAATACTGCATTAGGGAATCACTTTCATTTTCTCTTCAGCTTTATCCATCCAAGGAGTCACTTTCAATAGCAATAAAAACTAACTCGGTGGCAGGAGATGTTTTAAACTTTATAAATAATTACAGGTCATCTATTTCTACAGACATCATCGATAGTGGAAAATATTCCTTTAAAGCTTTCTTAATACAGATTTCAAACCATAATAGCAAGGACGCCCTTCCAGTACAATTCATCCAATGGGATAAACTTTCAGAAGAAGAAAAAAATGCTGCCAAAAAAGTAATTGCACTGGTTCAACAAAAAAATACTGAAATACCTGTAATAAATGCTGGCTTTATTAAGCCTAAAGAAGTAGTACAAAGAGTCCAGTCTGGACTTGGAAATAGAAAAGTCGGCAGAAATGGCAAAACTGTTGACTATTTTAATATGAATACACATTCCAGGGCCTGGAAAAGATATAATATCAGGCCTGATAAAAAAGCAAAATCGCCATCGAAAACAAATAAGAAGTATTGTATTTATGATAAGGCTCATGACGATTATCTATATAGCGAAGAATGGATCAACTTTTTAATAGAAAAATTGGCAAATGAAGATGAGTATAATTCCTTATCTAATAATAACGGTTCTACCTCTATCAAACAGGAACGCCTTTACATATAACATTTTGATCGGAAAGATAACTAAATAGTAGACGGAAGAAAAATATAGCTTATAATGGCAATTTGGACTTTTAATATTGCTAATTTTCACATCTGATTAAAAAAGCTTTTAAATGGCATTTAACGAAAACACCCGTGTAAAAATTCCAACAATACTTCACCTCTGCCGGTTGGGATATAAATATCTGTCTCTCTCCAGGGAAAAATGGGATAAGAATACTAATATATTCACCGGAATATTCAATGAAAGCATCCGTCGGATAAATCCTGATCTGGAACAGGGCGAGATTAAAAAAGTGTACGACAACATTTCTCTTGCTTTGGACAATGATGACCTTGGTGAGGCTTTTTATAATATGATTACAGCCACATCAGGAATCAGGCTCATAGATTTCAACGATTTCTCAAACAATTCATTCCATGTAGTTACTGAGCTGCCTTATAAAAATGGCGATGATGAATTCCGCCCTGATATTACTTTGCTTATAAACGGGATGCCCCTGGCCTTTATTGAAGTAAAAAAGCCAAACAACAAAGAAGGCGTGCTGGCTGAAAGAGACCGCATAAATGTCAGATTCAGAAATAAAAAATTCAAAAGATTCATAAACCTGTCACAGTTTCTTGTTTTTTCAAATAATATGGAGTATGATCCTGACGCTATGGAACCGATACAAGGGGCATTCTATTCATCAACATCATATTCTTATGTAAACTTCAATTATTTCAGGGAAGAAGAAAAGTTTGACCTTCCATCTCTGTTAAAACCGGAGGATGATCTGCTTGAGAACTTCATCCTGAAAGATAACAACCTTCAGGCTATCAAATACTCTCCTGAATTTATCACTAACAAAGAACCAGGTACTCCGACAAACAGGATACTTACATCACTGTTTTGCAAAGACAGGCTCTCAATGATACTGAGATATTGTATAGCTTATGTTCATGAATCATCAGGCATTGAAAAACATATCACTCGCTATCAGCAGCTGTTTGCAACAAAAGCCATTGAGCGTACCATTGATAAAGGGATAAAAAAAGGTATTATCTGGCACACACAGGGAAGCGGAAAAACGGCTTTGGCATTTTATAATGTCCATTACCTCACTGACCATTTTCAGAAAAAATCTGTAGTGCCTAAGTTTTACTTCATCGTCGATCGTCTTGATCTGATGACACAGGCTAAAATGGAATTTAACAGCCGTGGCCTTATCGTTCATACCGTCAACTCTAGGGATGAGCTTTTGCACGATTTCAGACTCCGACAGGCTGTGCATAACACTTCGGGAAAAAGAGAGATCACAGTGGTCAACATTCAGAAATTCAAAGATGAAGGTGATGTTCTTAAAGCTTCTGACTATGATATTAACTCTCAGCGCATTTATTTTCTTGATGAAGTTCACCGCAGTTATGATCCCAGAGGAAGTTTTCTGGCAAACCTGATAAACTCCGACAGGGATGCAATAATGATTGGGTTAACAGGCACTCCCCTGATTGGCACTGACAGAAATTCGCGAGCGATATTTGGCGACTATATCCATAAATATTACTACAATGCCTCTATTGCCGATGGTTACACTTTAAGGCTTATAAGGGAGGATATAGAAACTGTTTACAAAATCCAACTTAAGGAGGCTCTGAAAGATATTGAAATAGTTAAAGGCGATGCCGATAAAAAATTAGTATATGCACATGCCCGATTCGCAGAACCAATGCTTGACTATATTATTAACGACTTCATTAAAAGCCGGGTACGGTTTGGCGATAACTCAATAGGGGCTATGGTTGTCTGCGATAGCTCTGAACAGGCCAGGAAACTGTTTGAGATATTTGTCAGTAAATATAATCCCACCCAAAAGGTCTATGAAGAGGTCCGTCCTTATTCTGCCGCCGCAGAACCATCAGCTGAATATAAAAACTATATCCGGATTATGGCTTCGGGGCTTAAGGCTTCATTGATACTGCATGACGTAGGATCAAAAGATGACCGCAAACAGGAGATTGAAAATTTCAAGTCCGGTAAGACCGATCTGCTCTTTGTTTACAACATGCTCCTGACAGGCTTTGATGCCAAACGATTAAAAAAGCTTTACCTTGGCCGTATTATCAAAGATCATAATCTGCTTCAGACACTGACACGTGTAAACCGGCCATATAAAAAATTCAAATATGGTTACGTTGTCGACTTTGCAGATATAAGCAGTGAGTTTGATAAGACAAACAAGGCATACTTTGAGGAACTTCAAAGTGAACTGGGCGATGAGATGCAGCACTACTCCAACCTTTTTATGACAAAAGAGGAAATTGAAAAGGAGATAAAGGATATCAAGGAAAAACTTTTTCACTATAACCTGAATAACGCTGAGATATTTTCACAACAAATAAGCCAGATAGAGGACCGGGAAAAAGTGCTCGAAATAAAAAAAGCGCTTGAAAGTGCAAGAGACCTGTATAATATCATTCGCATGTATGGGCACTTTGAACTTCTTGAAAAAATTGATTTTAAAAAACTGAGCGAGCTTTATAACGAAGCCTCAAGACATCTCGATCTTCTAAATCTGAAAGACTCTGTTCAGAACAACGTTGACACTACAAACCTGCTAAATGTTGCTCTTGAAAATGTAATGTTCATGTTCAGAAAAATATCAGAAGAGGAACTGATAATAGCTGACCGTCTTAAGGAGATGTTAAGAAAAACGCGTGAGGTTTTGGGATGCAATTTTGATAAAAATGACCCGGAATTTATTTCTTTGTACGACGAATTAAAGCGATTGTTCGATAAGAAAAATCTCGATGAGATAACGCAGGAAGAGATGAAAAATAATATAGGTTCGCTTCAACAGATATTTGATAAGGTTGCAGAATTAAACCGCAGGAACAACCTTTTGAAGGCAAAATATGAAAATGATGAAAAATATGCCAGGGTACACAAAAGAATAATGGAACGAAACGGGCTGTCGAACCGTGAAAGTGAAATATGCGATGCACTGAATGATATAAAAACACAGACAGACGAGAAGGTGCTTATTAATACCCGGATGCTCAACAATGAAGGCTATTTTGGGAAAATGCTTATCCAAATGGTAATAAATAATTTTACAAAAAATAAGATAGAACTTGACCCCGACTCGGCAAAATACATTAACAACTGCCTGGTCAAAGAGTACATGAATGAATATCAGGGAGAACAATTATGGTAGTACAGGATTTTACAGCGCAGACGAAAGAGCTGATAGATAATCTGAAAGGTGTCTGCACTTCGTATGGATTGGGTAACGACGGAAATGAATTCAAGATCATTACTCAGGTCTTTCTTTATAAATTCATGAACGATAAATTCGGTTATGAAGTAAAACAGATTGATCCAAAACTAAATAAAGCAGACAAATGGGAAAAGGAAGTTGCAAAATTCAGTAACAAACAATATGAGATGTTGCTCATGAGAATGAGCCCCGACAGCGCCAGACTTAAAAGAGAACATTATCTTTCGTATGTCTACAACAGGCAGGATGGAGAAGAGTTTGCCAAATTCTTTGACGACACCCTGCGCGATATAGCTATCTTTAACAATGAAATTTTCTCTGTAAAAACAGGCACAGGGGCCAGAATCACACTGTTTGACGAACTAAGCAACTATGTGACCGACAGCTCCAAACGCGACAGCTTCTGTAAAGCTATTGTAAACCAGTTGATTAACTTTAGCTTTGAGGGTATTTTCAGCCAGAAATTTGATTTTTTCTCCACTATCTTTGAATATCTTATAAAAGACTATAACAAGGACGGAGGCGGCAAATATGCCGAGTACTACACACCTCATGCCGTTGCAAAGATTATGGCTGCGATACTTGTAAATAATCCGGTGAATAACGTTACCTGTTATGATCCGGCGGCGGGATCGGGTACCCTGCTCATGAGCCTGGCACATGCTATTGGCGAAGACAGGTGTACGATCTACTCGCAGGACATTTCCCAGAAGAGCAGCACTATGCTAAGGCTTAACCTGATACTAAACAATCTTGTCCATTCAATTCAGAATGTGATACAGGGGAATACGCTGACTGAACCCTATCACAGAAAGGGAAATGAGCTGATAACCTTTGATTATGTTGTCTCAAATCCGCCATTTAAGCTCGATTTCAGCGATTACCGCGACGATCTGGATAACAAAAATAACAAGGAGCGCTTTTTTGCCGGCATACCTAAAGTGCCAAAAAAGGAGAAAGACAAGATGGCTGTTTACCTGCTCTTTATCCAGCATATAATGTTCTCGCTCAAAGACAAAGGCAAAGCAGCTATTGTAGTACCTACAGGCTTTCTGACAGCCCAGAGCGGTATTGAGAAAAAGATACGCGAACAGCTGGTCGAAAAACGTATGTTACGGGGAGTTGTGAGCATGCCAAGTAACATTTTTGCAACCACCGGCACTAATGTCTCGGTAGTGTTTATTGACAAAGCCAATACCACAGGTGAGATTGTCCTGATGGATGCCTCAAAGCTGGGAACAACGGTAAAAGAAGGAAAGAACCAGAAAACACTTCTTTCAGACGATGAGGAAAAACTTATTGTTGATACTTTTAATGCTGGCAAACCTTCTGACGATTTTGCAGTTGTGGTATCATATGAGCAGATAAAAGAAAAAAATTATTCATTCAGCGCCGGGCAGTATTTTGAGGTGAAGATTGAATATGTTGATATTACCCCGGAAGAGTTTGAAGCAAAAATGAATGAATACAAGGCAAACCTGAAAAATCTCTTTGAAGAATCGAAAGAGCTTGAAATAAAGATTCATAGGCAGTTGGAGGAGTTGAAATATGAGTAATCCACTTATTAGACTGGATACACTCATTGACGAGATTTCAATGGGTCCATTTGGCTCAGATATCAAGGTTGAAAATTTTGTTGATTATGGAGTACCAGTGTTAAATGGAGCAAATTTGACAGGATTTAAACTTACTGAAGATGAATTCAAATATGTTACCAAAGAAAAGGCTAAAACATACAAAAAAGCAATCGCAAAAAAAGGAGATATTGTTATTACTCATCGAGGAACATTAGGACAAATATCCTATATTCCAAATGATTCGAAGTTTGAGGAGTATGTGATTTCTCAAAGCCAATTTAGAGTCTCATTTAAAAAAAACAAAATTGATCCAGCTTTTTTTGTATATTACTTTCATACATCAGAAGGCCAAAAAAGATTACTTGCAAACAAGTGCCATGTAGGTGTTCCTGCGCTGGCTCAGGCAACTACAAATTTTAAACTTATAAAAATTCCACTACCTGATTTATTTACCCAACAAAAGATCGCCGCTGTTCTTTCATCTCTTGATTCCAAGATTGCCCTCAACAACCGCATCAATAACGAATTGGAGTCGATGGCAAAGACGTTATATGATTACTGGTTTGTTCAGTTTGACTTTCCTACTCCCGCTGAATATGCGGCATCGATTGGCAGGCCTGAGATGGCAGGGAAACCCTACAAATCAAGCGGCGGCAAAATGGTATGGAATAAGGAGCTGAAAAGAGAGATACCGGAGGGGTGGAAGGCAAAACCTCTTTCAGAAATAACAAATGTTAGTATTGAGTCTGAAAGTCCCATGAATTATCCTAATAAAGAATACAAGCATTATAGTATTCCTGAATTTGATTTATCTGGCACTTATAAAATTGAAAAAGGTAAAGAAATTAAAAGCAATAAATTTAAAATAGAGAAAGGAGACATTTTAGTCTCAAAACTTAATCCATGGTTCAATCGAGTGATTCATGCAGCAGTTGAAGAAGATTTGATTTGTTCTACTGAGTTTGTTGTTTGGAGAACTCATAATATTGGAGTTAAAAATTATTTATTTATGACTGCTCGTGATATAAACTTTATTAAGTACTGTACGAAATCCGCATCTGGTACCTCTAACAGTCATAAAAGGGTAAATCCCTCTGTTATGATGAAATATAAAATTGCTTATAATTACAATTTTGCCAATTTGTTCGGCAATAAACTTGAGTCAACAATTAAACGGTTGTCAATGAATAAAGTTCAAAACCAGCACCTTTCCTCTCTTCGTGACTGGCTTCTTCCGATGCTGATGAACGGGCAGGTGAGGGTGGCAGAGACAGCAGATAAGGAGGAAAAAATATATGAAAAATGTTAAAATTAGCATAAAAGCGAATTAATTTGGATAATTAACTTAAAAGTGAATATATTTGCACACATAGAACGTTTAAAAGACTTTCAATTCAGAAAAGTAAGGTTCTTTTCAGTCCGTATAGAAGGTACCGAAGTAAATGAGTTCTTCGATTTCCTTAACCGGATGGAGGATATAGAAGCTGTGTCAGAAGATCTTTCAAACCTGCTTGTATGGATTGAAGAAATAGGCGAAAATCATGGAGCAATTAAAGACCGCTTTTTCAGAAATGAATCCATCACTACAGATGTGCAGGCGCTACCACCATCGAAAAAGCAGATGGAAGCCTATGAGATCCTGGTAGAGGATTTACGACTATATTGCCTGGTACTAAATGAACATGTCGTTTTTCTCTTCAATGGAGGAATAAAAACAACAAAAAACGCAAAAGATTGTCCGAATGTTGGCCCTTACATAAAACAGGCTAACCAAATTGTCGTCAAACTCGATAAACTGTTAAAGAGCAGTGAGATCAGATGGAATAAAGGCCAAACAGATATTTTATTCGATAAAGATCTTGAAATAGAGCTATGAGTAAAGATAAATCAAAAGTAGTTGAACGTTTAAGGGCAAAGATCCTTCCGGAAAACCGGATATTTGTCAGAAAGAATCTGGAGATATCAGAACAGGTTTACGCATTGTTAAAAGAACGAGGCTGGTCGCAGAAAGAGTTGGCTGCCAGGCTTGGTAAGTCCGAAAGCGAAGTAAGCAAACTGCTCTCCGGGTTACATAACCTTACACTTAAAAGCATTGCAAAGCTTGAAGCAGAGCTTGGAAGTGATATTATTACTACCCCATTAGAGGCATGTAAAAAGTATAAGACCACGGAATACATACCTTTTAGAATTTTTGTACCAATTCCGAAACCAGATGTTGATTATTCAGGTACATATGTAGAGGAAAGCCGTATTGATTATGACCCCATATACCAAAAAATTGCCGTATGAATAAAGTACATCCTGAGTTGATTACTCTGCTGGCGGTAAAGATATTCAAATCAAATATAACTGCTTCTGACGAGTACATAAACAAACCGGTCAAACCTGCCGGAGCAATAATAAATGTTGGCCAGAACACTGCGTTTAATCTTGAAAAGAAGAACATCCGCATAAGACTTAATATAGGTCTGGAGGCTACCAATTCAAAGGAAGAGCTTATAGGCGTTAAAGGCGATTATGTCATTGAATTCCATCTTCATGTTGATAATCTTGAAGAATTTATCACAGAAGACGGAGAAAAAAAACTCATTAGCGGTACTCTAGGTGGAGCATTAAGCGGCATTGTATATTCGACAGCCAGAGGCATCATTTATGAGCGTACCGCTGCAACACCTTTTGAGGGGGTTATACTGCCTGTTATTGATCCAAATTTGTTGTTGCAAAAAGATGCTGCTGTTTAGTGTTACTGGTTTTGGTAAGA
>Ga0116170_10001760_pt1 | contig 21553 bp, 21 predicted proteins | sample AD_JPNHW1_MetaG_FD_89797 | JGI IMG/M metagenome (GOLD analysis project Ga0116170, IMG submission 89797) | Active sludge microbial communities of municipal wastewater-treating anaerobic digesters from Japan - AD_JPNHW1_MetaG | ecosystem: Engineered > Bioreactor > Anaerobic > Digestate | place...
GGTTTCGATTTTGCTTGTGGCATGTTTTGAAAACGCAAGCAGGATATCATCGGGGTGAATTCCCGAGCCGTTGTCGGCAATTCTTAAATCCCTGCATTCGTTTGAGACTTCAACAGAAATTTTTGTCGCACTCGCATCGATTGAATTTTCCACAAGTTCTTTAACAACAGAACAAGGGCGTTCAATTACTTCGCCTGCTGCGATTTGGTTTATAAGATGTTTAGATAACTGTTTAATTCGTTTCATTTTATCTTTTTCATTTACCCCCTCATACAAAAATTGTACATTAACAGCTAATTTTCTTCAAATATCAATTAAATTAATGATTACAATCTTAACATATTTTTTTATACTTCTATTATGGCAAGATATAGCACAAAAAGTAATTTAGCACCCAAAAAAGTCGAAAAGCATTTAATCCCCGACTTAAAAGTCGTTGACAAAAATGCGATAAAAACGACTGCTTACAGCGACATTAATCTTAAAAAGTGGCGTGATTATTCGCATATAAAAACTGATACTCTTTGGGAGTTTCCTTCAAGATTGAAAGAAGGAGGACATTCTAACGAATATCACGGAAATTATATTCCTCAAATCGCTCAACAGCTTTATGAAAGATTTACTAAAAAAGGCGATGTCATACTGGATTTGTTTTTGGGTTCCGGCACCTCGGGTATTGAAGCCGTTAATATGAAAAGACGCTGCATCGGCGTTGAATTAAAAGAAGAATTGGCGCAAAAAGTGTCAGAAAAATTCAGCGAAAAGCAGCTTGTAACTGATGTGAACATAATTTGTGCCGATTCAACTTCAAAAGAAGCTAAAGAAAAAATTCAGGCAAGACTTGATATTATGGGCAAAAAACAGGCGCAGTTTCTTGTACTTCACCCGCCTTATGACGATATAATAAAGTTTTCCGATAAAAAAGAAGATTTATCAAATTGTTCAAGCACCGAAGAATTTTATAATCTTTTTGAAAAAGTTGCAAAAAACGGCTATGATTTGCTTGAAAAAGGACGTTTTGCGGTATTGATAATAGGGGACAGTTATAAAAATTCACAAATTCAGCCTTTGGGATTTGAGTGTATGAGAAGAATGAATAATTTAGGATTTATAACAAAATCCATTATTGTAAAAGACATTCAGGGCAACGAAAAAGCAAAAGGCAAAACGGCAAACCTTTGGCGATACAGGGCTTTAGCGGGCGGTTTTTACATTTTTAAACATGAATACGTTATGATTATGCAAAAGGTTTAAACTATTTTTGCCAAATAAATTGAAACGAGGGTAAAATAGACAATAAGTCCTACCACGTCTATTGCAGTTGCAATCATTGGTCCTGATGCTACTGCAGGGTCGATTTTCATGTTTTTGAGTGCAAAAGGAGTGAAAGTTCCTATAACTGTTGCCATTGTCATATTGATAAGCATTGCAAGCCCGACGACCAACCCTAAGTAGATATTGTCTCTCCATCCCCATGTGACAAGCATTACAAGCAGCCCAAAGACTGAGCCTATTAAAAATCCTATAAACGTTTCTCTAAAAATATGCTTAAAAGCTGAACTTAAAGTAACCTGTCCGGTTGAAAGTCCGCGCACCATAAGCGTAATGCTTTGTGTTCCGATATTTCCGCCCAACCCTGCTAAAAGTGGCATAAATATTGCGATTATCGGAACGGCATGTAAAGTCGATTCATAATGGTTTCCGACCTGTACTGCTATAAATTCTCCGATAAGAGTTATAAAAAGCCACGGAGTTCTCGCCCTGATTGCTTTTAGAAGATTTCCTGATAAGATTTCATCCTCGTCAACAACATCGGTAGAAATACCTGAAGATGTATAGATTTCTTCTGTGGTTTCTTCTTCAACAATGTCTTGGGCATCGTCCCAGGTAATCATCCCTTTAAGGCGGTTATATAAATCTACGACAGGAAGAGCATTGTACTGATATTTCATAAAAATATCGGCAATATAGTCCTGATAATCATCAACATGAAGCTTAACAATGTCTGTAATCATTATTTCTTCGACTTTTTGACCGATAGGAGAGGTCAAAAGTTTGCGAAGCGAAATTACCCCTAGAAGGTGATTTTGTTTGTCAACGACATAAATATAATAAAGTTCAATATTGTCTTCCTGCGCTTTTTCTCTGATGTGAGAAAGCACATCTTGAACCGTCATATCGACATTTACCGTCATAACAACAGGAGTCATGATACCGCCGGCGGTGTCTTCGTTATAGGTTAAAAGTTCTCTTACCTCAGATGAAAACTTGCGAGGTAATTTGTCAAGGTAAGTTTCGCTCTCATCTTCTTCCATATCTCCCAAGACGTCTGCCGCAGAGTCGTGAGGCATCTTTGAAATTACCCTTGAAGCAAGTTCTTCATCAATGTCACCTAAAATTTCAACTTGAAGTTGCGGTGATAAGTATTCCAACAAATCGGCAGCTTTTTCTTCATCTAACGTTTTGAAGCACAAAAGCCTTTCCTCAGGCTTCAGTTCAGGGAAAAAGTCCGCCAAATCAGCAGAGTGATAGCCTTCCAGCTCCTCTCTGAGTTGCTCGAGGTTTTCGTCATCTATGATTTCGCGAATGCGCTCTGTTATGTTCTCTACGTTAAGCATATTTCCACCTTATAAATTGATTATATATTAAACATTTTTTTTGGGATATAATTATTAGTTGAAAAGGTGAACAGGTTAAAAGGTGAATAGTTAATGCTTAAAGATTTTTTTCTTGAAGAAGTTGAAAATGCCGTTGAAAAAGCGGTAAAAGAAAATAAACTGGGTGAGATGAAAAGCTATGAAAAAGGCACGCTTTCTGTCGAAAAGCCCAAAAATTCCGAGTTCGGAGATTTTGCGATAAATGTTTCAGCACTGGCGCGATTTGCCAGGCTGTTGCCTGCGCAAATCGCGCACGAAATAGTTTCTGCTTTAAAACCCCAAAATGGCACAGTAACAGTTGTGGGCGGATTTATTAATTTTAAGGCAGGAGAGGAGCTTTTAAAAAAAACAATTGAAGAACTTTTTAAGCAGAAAGAAAATTACGGCAAGCCAAAAAAAATAAATAAAGAAAAAATCTTGCTTGAGTACGTTTCGGCTAATCCTACAGGTCCTTTTCACATAGGACACGGGCGTTGGGCAGCTATGGGAAGTGCTTTGGCTAATTTGCTTAAATTTTATGGGCATGATGTTACGCAGGAATTTTACATTAACGATGCAGGCTCTCAAATTGAAAAACTGGGAAAATCTCTTGAAATAAGAATTAAACAGGAACTGGGAGAAAAAATAGATTTTCCGCAAGACGAAACCGAAAGAAAAAATTATTATACCGGCGATTATTTAATTCCGATTGCTAAAAAATATTTAACCGAAAACACCCCTCACCCCAGCCCTTACCTCTCACAAAACGATACTCAATCGTTTTGTTCGGCAGAGTCGCAAGGGGAGAGGGAGAACTATGTCTCTTCACCCTTCACCCTTCACCCTTCACTTTTATCAGATTATGCTAAAAAAGAAATGTTAGCATTGCAAAAAAAATTATTAAAAGAATTCAGAGTTGATTTTGATATTTTTTACTCGGAACTTGACTTACACAATTCGGGAAAAGTCGATGAGACGGTTGAAAAACTTAATAAAATGGGTAAATTATATGAAAAAGACGGCGCACTTTGGTTTAAATCTTCTGATTACGGCGACGACCAAGACAGGGTTATAAAAAAGGCGGACGGCTCAAACACTTATTTGACGGCAGATATAGCCTATCACCTTGATAAACTTGAGCGCGGATTTGACAGAATGATTAATATATGGGGTGCAGACCACCATGGATATGTGGCAAGGGTTAAGGCTTCAATAGAAGCTTTGGGCTATAACCCAGAAAGTCTTGAAGTACTTTTGGGGCAGCTTGTAAATCTTGTAATCAACGGCGAAGAAGTCCGCATGGGCAAGCGCAAAAACATGGTTACGCTTGATGAATTAATCGAAGAAGTCGGAGTTGATGCGACACGTTTTTGGATGTGTATGAGAAATATCGACAATACTTTGGACTTTGATATTGAACTTGCAAAAACATCTTCTGATGAAAATCCGGTTTTTTACGTTCAATATGCACATGCAAGGGCTTGTTCGATTTTAAGAAATGCAATTTTAGAAAAAATCGACACTCAAACAGGTGAAAAAACATCGCCGCCGATTTCTCAATCAGAACTTGACAGTTTGATAAAAAACTTTGATAAAACAATTTTAAATCCGATTTTTGAAGAAAAAGAAACACTGGAGAGTGCAAAAAGATTGATTTTGAAGCTTGAAGAATATAAATTTTTAATCAAAACAGCAGCAGAAAATAGGGCGGTTTATGCGCTTTGCCGTTATGCTCAGGAGTTAGCCGGCGATTTCCACTCTTTTTATACCGTTTCAAGAGTTATATCAGAGGACAAAGCATTAATGAAGGCAAGATTGTCGCTTGTTATAGCTGTAAAAACAGTTCTTGCAAATGTATTAAAACTTCTTGCTGTTAGCGCGCCCGAGAGTATGTGAGTGCTATGTAAGGTTAAACACAGGGGTTATTTCGCCGACTTTTTCCAAGTGAAGGGTTAAAATATTTCTTTGATTTTGGAATTTGATAAGAGGATTTTCAAGCATATCTTTATCCAGCCATTTCAGTTGTTTTAAGGCTTCAATAAGCACAATGGAGCGTGCTTTCATATCGCAGTCCATTATTTTTACCATTATACCTTCTTTTTTCTTTAAATTTATCACTATGCACAAGCCGCCTGCGCCTATTTTTGCTATTAAATCGGGATTGGCGCACATTATTGCGGTGTCAATCCTTTCTTCTCCGCCTATAAAATAAGGTTTGTTTAAGAAAGCATTTTTAATTTTTTCATATTTTTTGTCAAAAAACAGATTTAAATAACCTTTGATCATATTTTCCAAAGGCATGGCAAATATCGGGACTCCGCAGCCGTCTTTTGTCGAAGTATATTCTTTTTTGACTTCACACAAATCATATATTTTTTTCTTAATTGCAATTTGAAGCGGGTGGTCAATATTATAATAATCATTTACCTCCCAGCCCATTTTTTTGCAGATGCTAAGCATCATTGCATGTTTTCCCGAGCAGTTGTTTTGCAGGACACTTTCTTTCAACCCTTCGATTAAAAGTTTTTTCTGAGCGGACCTGCTAAAGGGAACATGCGTTGAACATTTTAGGTTTTCTTTTGATAGATTTATTTTATTAAGCAGTCCTTCAATAGTTTGGGTGTGACATAGTTCTCCGGCATGGGAAGCGCAGCAGACAGCAATTTCTTCATCCGTCATATTAAAAGTTTTATCTATTTCATAATCAATCAAAAGCGAGGCTTGAAGAGGTTTTGCGCAGGAGCGTAAATAAAACGGGTAATTTTTGTCATTACCGATTTTTTGGATGTTTTTGCCGACTTTCACGACAAAGCCGAGATGTTCCTGTTCAATGAGTCCGTCTCTTATGTATTCAATAAGTTTTGCAGGTGTGTAATTATCCATTTTTCTTTACAAATGCTAAAATTCTGTTTAATTGTTCTTTTAAAACCCTGTTTTGTTCGGTAAGTTTTTCTATTTCTTCTTTATGGGCTTTTGTTTGAGTTAAATCCCGTAAAAAATTGTCAGGAACGATTGAAGTATCAAGTATAAATCTTTTTGACGCCTCTTCTTTAATTAAAAGCAGTGATGCGGTATCTTTTTCGGTAACATAACCTAAAGAAATTAGAACTTCTGCCATTTTCATAGGCTTTTCGGTATTTAAGGATTCTTTTTGCGTGTTAATGGCTCTTTCCAACTGTTCCATGGAAATTCTTTCTGCCCTTTTAAAATATTCTCCGGTTCTGAATTTCCCCGCCATAAATCCCGCCATTGCGTGAATATAAGGCGACTCAGGTGTTTTAATATAATTTTGTTCAAGGCAGAAAATATAATATTTTGCGACTTCTTCCATTGTCCAAAAGTTATTCATGGATATTTCAAGTATGCTTAAGCCTTCGTTTGCATTGCTTAAAAAATTATAAATATTATCATCCAACCCGCTTTTTCTTTCGTTGAGCTCTGTTTTCCCGATAAATGAAAGTATCGGAATGTGAAGATGAAATATTTCTTTTTCGCTTCTTTTGATAAAATCAGTGCTTAAAGAACTTGCCAAATCTTTTTCCAGATATAGATAAATTATTTGTTTTACCCATAAAGGAAAGGATAATAATTTATCCATAAAAAGCATAAACATGTTTTTTTTCAAAATAAAACCTCCAAAAGTCTTCTATTTTTTAAATTATATATTATAATGTAGTTATAAATCAAGATTGTAAAGTTCAATTTAACTTTGGGGTTTTAAATGGGTTTAGACGGATTTTCAATGAGTAATTTGGGTTTGCCGGAAAGGCTTACTTCCGCACAAATGGCGGAAAGAGCTGAGCAGCTTGCCTTGGAAGGTTCAGAGTATAAAGTAAAAGATATTACGCAACTGGCAAGTCAAAACGGTGTTCAAAGAAAAGAAAATGAATCGAGCGGGTTTACACCGGGCTATAGCGGAAGTTTTCGCAAGAAAAAAGACGGTGAAGAAACGCCTGAAGAAAAAGAAAAAAATCAGGAAGTTTTAAATCAGGTTAATTTTGAAGAAAAAGATTCAAAAGATTTTTCTGTTAGAATAAACCCTGAAACAGAAAACATAGAACTTTACAGCCTAAGAAATCAAAAAGTAATAGAAACGATAGGAGCAGATGATTTAAGAGATTTAATCTTAAAGCTTGATGATGCTTCGGGCGTTTTTGTAAACAAAAAAATATAAAAGGAACAATTATTATGAACAATCTTGTTAATCCTTATTTAAAACAATATCAGAAGAATCAAGTCGAAACGGCATCTCCTGAGCAGGTACTGATTTTACTCTATGACGGTGCAATACAGTATCTTAACAAAGCAAAAATCGCAATCGGGATGAATGATATTGAACAAATTCAAAAAAATCTGACAGGATGTGAAAGAATTATACTTGAATTTATGAGCACTTTGGACATAAAAAACGGCGGCTCTTTGGCTCAAAATCTTTATAAGCTTTACGATTACCTTTACAATACTCTTGTAGAAATAAACGTGAGCAAGGATGAGAAAAAACTTGAGGAAGTTTTAAGACACCTGACAGGTTTAAGGGAAACCTGGAATAAAGCCATTGCAATGGCTAATGCCGAAAGACAAAGTAACTTAAATGATTTTAAAAGAGTTGATATAAAAGACGATCAAGATTACGAAGAAGGCGAATATTTTGACCAAGATGACGAAGAACAAGAAGATGAATAAGAGGCTGCTTTATGACACAATTTTCACAGTTAAAACTTTTATATAATCAATTTTTCCGGTTATCTGATGAAATAAAATCCATGATTGTCAATGATGAATTTAATGAGGCTATTTCTGTTGTTCAGCGCAAAGACGCCCTTATAAAAGCTATTATAGAAGCAAAAAAAACTCTTGAAATAAAAGAAGAAGAAAAATCTGAAATGGAAGCTTTAGAAAAAGATTTGAAAGAAAAAGAACTTGCAAATATAAATTTGCTCAAAGACTTACAGCATGAAGTTGCACAACAGTTGGGTAAGACAAACAAGAGTTTAAAATTGAACAGTGCTTATTCTGCGCAAAATGACGAAAATAGCGGCTCCATGCTTGATTTTTCAGAATAAAAGGAAATAAATTTTGAATGAAGAATTTGTAAAAGAGAAAAAAAAGGCCGCAAAATTATCAATAGTTTCAAATAGTTTTTTGATAGTTTTGAAATTTGTTGCCGGTTTTATCTCAGGAAGTATAGGAATAATTTCTGAGGCTATTCACTCGGGAACAGATCTTTTGGCTTCGTTTATAGCTTATTTTTCTATTTCAAAATCATCTCAGCCGGCAGATAAAGAACATCCTTACGGGCATGATAAATATGAGGATTTTGCCGGTTTTGTGGAAGGGCTTTTGATAATTTTTGCAGCTTTTTATATAATTCATGAAGCGGTCAAGAAAATTTTAAACCCCGAATTAATAGAATTGGATGTCGATTTAGGGCTTTTAATAATGGGTATTTCTATAATCGCAAACTTTTTTGTAAGCGGATATCTTTTTAAAGTTGCTCAAAAAACTACTTCTATGGCCTTGCACGCAGACGGTGAACATCTAAGGACTGATGTTTATTCGTCTTTGGCGGTATTCTTGGGATTACTTTTTGTTAAAGTTACTGATAATCCCGTTTTTGATCCCGTTGTTGCAATTTGTGTCGCCGTAATAATCTTTTTTGCGGGTTACAGGATATGTCGCGATTGTACAAGTAATCTTTTGGATACTTCTTTGAGTGAAAATGAAAATTCTTATATAAGAGGTATCATCGGAGATTTTATAAATGAATCCGAAGTCATAGAAATTAAAAATATGAGAACAAGAAAAGCAGGCATGAAAAAAAATATTGATATTACACTTTCAGTAAACGGAATTATGCCTATAAGCCAAGCTCATGAATTATGCGATAGAATTGAAAAACAAATAGAAGATTCAATTCAAAATACAGATATTACAATTCACGTTGAACCCCATAAATAGTATTATCTTAAAGTATTAATTCAATTTATTTTTTTAGTAATTAAGCATAATGTTTAAGCTTTATGGTTATAGTAACTTGATTTTGGTATTCTTTGAGTACCGAAAGGAGGAAAATTATGAAACACTCTTTAGCCATAAAAAAACCTGATTTTGATTTTGATTCTTTTAATCAAGAATTCAATAACTTTCTCAGAGACACTCTTTTTGAGACTTCTTTTGCTTCTCCATTGCATTTAAAGATGACTTCAACCTGGCGACCGGCAATAGAAGTTCAGCAAACCGAGAAGGAATATAAAGTTAAGGTTCAGCTCCCCGGCGTTAACAAAGAAGATATTCACGTGGATTTGAACAATGATTTTATGACGGTCACGGCGGAAATTAAGGAAGAAAAAGACAAAAAAGAAGCAAGTAAAATGCATACTTGTGAAATTCGATACGGGAAGTATGTAAGAACAATAGCATTTGATACCCCGATAAAAACCGCAGACAGCAGCGCAGAATATAAAAACGGTATTTTGACGGTTACAATGCCAAAACAAAAAATAACAAAAACCCAAACAAAACGTTTAACTGTTAAATAAAAATTCCGACACAAAAGGGGCGAAGTTTTTGAAAGAAACTTCGCCCCACCATTATTTTTTTTAAGACCATGGTTTAACTAAAAACTTAATTGCATTACCTTCAATGTGTTTTTCAAGTGCGGATTGAACTTCTTTTAATGATATAGTTTCAGTTATGAGTTTTTCGACAGGCACTTGTCCTGAGGAAATCAAGTCAAGTGCTTTTTTAAAGTATTTTGGTGTGTGGTGAAAGACGCTAATCATTTTTATGTCACCGTAGTGCATTTTTGTGGTGTCAAAGGTTACGGTTGAACCTGATTTACAGCCGCCGAAGAAGTGCACTGTTCCCCCGGGTCTTATCATTGAAAAAATTCTTTCCCAAATTGATGGCAGTCCGACACATTCTACCGCAACGTCAAGCCCTTTTCCTTCTTCGGTAAATTCCATAAATATTTTTTCAGGATTTGGGTATTTAGTCAAATCAACAACTTCATCTGCTTGTGAAAAACTTTTGGCAAGTTCTAATTTTAAAGGATTTCTGCCTGCTGCGATTACTTTTGCGCCTTTGAGTTTTGCAAGTTTTGCAAACATAAGACCAATTGGTCCGATTCCTATTATTCCGACAGTTTGACCGGGTTTAATTTCGGTTCTTTCAACCCCGTGAACAACATTAGCCAAAGGCTCGCAAAAAGCGGCTTTGTCAAAGCTTAAATCATCGGGTAACTTAAGCATATTTTTTTGAACAATCCTTGCGGGAACGGTTATATATTCTGCGTAAGCACCGTTTAGTAAATCAAGATTTTCGCAAAGGTTATATTCTTCTTTTTTGCAGAAAAAGCATTTTCCGCATGGGGCCGAATTTGCTGCAACAACTCTGTCTCCGATTTCAAATCCTTCAACATTTTTGCCCAGTTGCGCTATTGTTCCTGCAAATTCGTGTCCGAATCCTGAGGGAATTTGTTTTATTAAAACAGGATGACCGCGTTTAAAGGTTTTTACGTCAGTGCCGCATGTAAGCGCAGATTCGACTTTTACTAATACTTCGCCTTCTTCAAGCGGTTTTATGCTTATTTCTTCAAATCTTATGTCACCGGGGCCCCAGTATTGTATTGATTTCATTTTCATATAAATCAGCCTACTTTTATGTATGCTTTCATAACTTTGTTTTCGATTGTATCACGAAAAGCTTTTTCAATATCGCAAAAATCATAAACGGTTGAAATATTTTTTACTTTAACTTTTGCGCTTGAAAGCAGCTTCATTGCTTCTTTTAAATCTTTGGGTGAAGGAGAATAACTTCCAAGCACAGTCAGTTCCCTGTAATAAATTTCGTTGTTTGCGTAGCCGAAATTTTTTGGAGTGCTTGCAAAAACAACGATTTTTCCTCCATCTCTTACTGCTTTTAGAGCAAGGTCAATAGTAGCATCGGCACCTGCCGTCATAAATACAATATCCGAATCAAGTTTTTGTGTTTTTGAGGAATGAACGGCTTTAATTTTGAATTTTTTTGCAAAATCAATGCGTTCTTGAATTATGTCGCAACCGAAAACGTTAGCTCCGTAAGCTTTTAGTGCCTGCCCCATTAAAAGTCCTATTGAGCCCAAGCCGACAACAAGAACCTTTTTCCCCTTATATTTACCCCCGCCTCTTTTGATTGCCCTGATACAGCAGCCCAGCGGCTCATAAAAGGAAGCTTCGATTTCGGTCATTTTTTTGAGGATTTTGACCGCTACGTTTTGTAAATGTTCTTCGGAAAGATAAATATACTCGCTAAAGCCTCCCGGGATTATATTTGTTTCTTTAAAATGTTTGCACATTGAATAATTTTTATTTTTACAATAATTGCATTTAAAACAAGGAATATGATGTGAACTTACTATTTTATCACCGATTTTAAAAGCTGTTTTTGAATTTATTTCAACAATTTCGCCTACAATTTCATGCCCTAAAACAGTCCCTTCTTTTATAAAATTTTGGCGGAATTTTACTATGTCAGAGCCGCAAAGTCCGCAGCCTGAAGTTTTTATTATGGCACCAAAACCAAATTTTTTTAAATTTGGCTTTGGTGCATCCTTTATAACTATTCTATTTTTTTTAATTTGTGCTGATTTCATTTGTCATCGGCTCTATTTCTATAACGGGTCCGCTCGAAGGTCTTGAGAAAACATAATTTTTAATTTTTTTAAAATCAAATTTAGATGCAAAAACTGTTGCAAACAAAGCTACGAGAACAAAAATTAAAAAATATTCAATTACTGTCTGACCTTTTTTCATATCAAAATTTTATCACAAAAAACATGTATTTTATTGCAAAAATTCATAAAAAACTGTATGATGAAGATATAATCGTTGAGGGTTTTAATGGCAAGAATAAGAAGATTAAGATATTTTGATAAATTTAAGCTTAAAAAAATGATTTCTTTTTTAAGTTCTGATGTTATAAGTCATTATACGAGCGTTTTTATGAAGTTTCCTTTTAATACGCTTCATGAATTTTTGCCTTTGAGATTTAAATTTATGCCCGAAACCCATGTTTTGACCCAAAACGGCGAAATTTTAGGTATGATTACAGTTTCACCGACTCCCGGCAATCCTTTCAGACTTGCAATAAACAGACTTTTTTTGGAACAAAATTATTACAATGCAGGCAAGCAGCTAATCGAATTTGTAGTTGCAAAATACGGTGCAAAGGGCGCAAGCGCATTTGTTGCAGCGATTGATGAATCTCACGGAGAACTCTTGCAGCTTTTTATAGAAGGTTGCGGATTTAGGCACTGTTCAAGCGAACAGCTTTGGAAAATGTCAGAATTTCACTTCACAAAAGAAAATCATGCGTTTATAAGACCGTTCAAAAATTCAGACGCCCAGTCTGTTGCAATGCTTTTTAACGATTCTGTTATTACCCATTTTAAACACTCTATCGAAAAAAAGAAAAATGAGTATCAGGACCCTTTGTTTCAGGGTTTAAGAAATATTTATAAACTTAAGTATGTAATTGAAGATGAGCATACAAAAACAGTTAAAGCTTATTTTTCACTTTCTACAACAGATAATATGAACTATATTTTGGATATTACTACCTCGCCTTGGTATGACTGTTCTTATGAAGACATTTTTGCGTTTACTGTAAACCAAATTACAAAAAGAAAAAAAGATTTTTCGCTTTTTGTAAAACTTAAAAAATATACGGTTAAAGCAGAAATATTTGAAGAATTTTTGCGCCAAAAAGGTTTTAATTGTGTTCAAACTCATTTAATTTTGGTAAAAGACTTTTATAAATTAGTTAAAGAGCCTGAATCTGCTCTTAAGATAGTAATGTTTAACGAAGCAAGCGAAAAACCTGTTTTTAAGATTGAGGGTTTTTGAGTTAAAATAAATTCATGAAAAAATTTGAAAAATACATGAAAAAATGCTTGAAGCTTGCACAAAAAGGCGACGGAAAAACTTCTCCAAACCCACTTGTGGGCTGTGTTGTTTTGGATAAAAACGGAAAAGAAATTTCAAACGGCTATCATAAAAAATACGGCTCACTTCATGCCGAAGCCGATGCCCTGTCAAAGCTGAAAGATAATCAGATAAAAGGCTCTACCTTGATAGTTAATCTTGAACCATGTGTTCATTTTGGGAAAACCCCGCCTTGTGCTGATTTGATTATTGAAAAGGGTGTTAAAACGCTTGTTGTTGCAATGAAAGACCCTAATCCTGTTGTTTCAGGCAAGGGAATCGAAAAATGTAAAAAAGCCGGTATTAATGTTCTTGAAGGGATTTTGGAAGAAGAAGCAAGGCAGTTAAATGAAGTTTTTATAAAAAACATGGAAAAAAGGGCGATTTTTGTCGCGACAAAAATCGCCTCAACTCTTGACGGCAAAATCGCCGCGCAAAACGGTAAATCCAAGTGGATTACAGGCGAATACGCCCGTGAAGAAGTTCAAAAAATAAGAAACCGCTATGATGCAATTCTGACAACGAGCGCAACTGTGATTAAAGATAACCCTTCGCTTACATGCAGAATAAAAAACGGCAAAAATCCTATCAGGATTGTGCTTGATAAGGATTTAAAAACAGATTTTAAGTCAAAAATTTATGAAAATAATTGTGAAAAAATTTATGTTGCAGTTGATAAAAACACAGATAAAACGAGGTTATCTACCGTTCCTGCTCATGTCGAAATCATAAAATGCCCCCTTAAAGCTTCAAAAATCGACCTTAATTTTCTTTTCAAAAAACTTTTTGAAAAAGAAATAAGAAGTATATTGATTGAGGCAGGCGGAAACCTTAACGGGGAGTTGATTTTTCAAGATTTAGCGGATAAAATTTACCTTTTTATGGCACCTAAAATTATGAATGATAAAAACGCAATAAATTCGTTTTATGGTGAAAAAACCTTTAAAATAGATAATTTAGCACGGTTTAAAATTTCTAAAATTGATAAAATTGCAGAGGACGTTCTGTTTATTTTAAACAAATAAAAAAAACGGGACAAATGTCCCGTGAGTCTTGTTATGCTGTGTTTATATGTTAAGTTAGGAGTTTATTGTATCTAAGCCAAAACTCTGAAAATTTCATCTTGTATGTCAAAGTCTTCGTATGAAGGGGGTGTCTTAACAAAGTCTTTAACAAATTTGCTTATTTTGTTAATTATTTTTGAAAATATGTTCTTTTTAGGTATTACGCTTTTGAATTGAACGTCTGTCAATTCATAGGTTGAAGATTTTATGTCTTTATTTATTTCATTCTTATTGGACAAGAATGAAATGTTTTTGTAGCTATTTAATTTTATTGGGCTAACGGTAATCATTGTTTTCTCCTTGAGAATTACCATTCTCTTTTTATTAAGTGTTTTTCTAACACTTCATCTTACATTTTCATTATGTATCATAAAGAAAAATTTGTCAACCCCCTTTTGTTAATAAAATGTTAAGATTGTAAAAACCAGTATTAATGGGCTATTTGCCATAAAGTGCCAAATGTACACTTAATATAGTGGTCTTGGGGCTATGTTTTCATATCGAAATTACCTGATAAGCTAGGTTTTTATTTTTAAAATATAAGACGACTGATTAATTGAAAAATTATCGTTTATTGTTTTTAATGAGTTTAAATCTTTTTCATACTTCCAGCTATTCTTAATTCCAACAGGGCCGTAAGGCCCTTTTCTTTTTGTGGAAATGGGTAGTAAATGGTGAAGGGTGAAGAGTGAAGGGTTATAAAAAATCCGTCATTGCGAGGCGTAGCCGAAGCAATCCAAAAATTGGTGCGCATTGCGCACCCTACTTTCTTATAAACTCATCAACTTATAATCTTATAAACTAAACTATTCAAATTATCGACTGTTCGACTATTTAACTAAACTTCAGCCGATTTTCTTCATTGTAGGAAACGCTATAACCTGTCTTATGCTTTGAGAATCCGTTAAAAGCATTGTGAGACGGTCAATTCCCATACCCATGCCACCTGCCGGCGGCATGCCGTATTCAAGTGCGTTAATAAAATCTTCATCAATATCGCATGCTTCTTCATCGCCCATTTCTTTGGCTCTGGCTTGAGCCTCAAAGCGGCTTCTTTGGTCAATCGGGTCGGTAAGTTCAGAAAAAGCGTTTGCTATTTCCCAGCCGTTTATTCTGGACTCAAACCGTTCTGTCAGCCTGTCGTTGTCCCTGTGCACTTTTGCAAGCGGTGATATATCTCTGGGGTAATCGATTATGTGAATTGGTTGAATTAGGTGAGGCTCAACTTTTTCTTCAAAAATTTTGTCTAAAATCTGTCCCCAGTTATCGGTTTCTTCTACTTCTATGCCCATATCTTTTGCTTTTTGGGCGGCTTCTTGGGCGGTGTACATCGTGTTAAAATCAATTCCTGTATATTCTTTAATCGCGCCGAGCATGGTTTTTCTGTCCCATGGCGGGGTCAAGTCGATTTCTTTTCCGTCAAAATTTATTTTCATAGTGCCCAAAAGGTCTTGAGCAACTGAACTTACCATATTTTCTGTAAGTGCCATCATTTCGTTGTAATCAACATAAGCCTGATAAAGTTCAATCATTGTAAATTCAGGGTTATGCCTTGTATCGCAGCCTTCGTTTCTGAAACTTCTGTTAATTTCAAAAATCTTTTCGCTCAAACCGCCCACCAAAAGCCTTTTCAGGTAAAGCTCAGGTGCAATTCTCAAATACATTTCCATATCAAGGGCATTATGATGTGTAATAAAGGGCCTTGCGTTTGCTCCGCCTGCCTGAGGGTGAAGCATAGGGGTTTCAACTTCAAGAAAGCCTTGTTGAGTGAGGTATTCTCTGATTTTTTGAATTATAAGGCTTCTTTTTCTCAAGACTTCTCTTGATTCTTCATTCACTATCAAATCAACGTACCTTTGGCGGTAGCGTGTTTCTATGTCAGTGAGTCCGTGAAATTTTTCGGGTAACGGTAAAAGTGCTTTCGACAAAAGCTTATAATTTTTTGCTTTTATTGAAAGTTCGCCTCTGGGGGTTCTTCTCATTGAGCCGTAAAACCCTACAATGTCGCCTATATCTATAAGTTTAAGCGTTTTTATCGCTTCTTCATCCATGTTTTCTTTATGGCAGAAAATCTGAATTTTGCCTGTGGCATCCATTAAATCAATAAACATGCCTGTATTTCGCATTGCCATGACTCTGCCGGCAACCGAATAAAAGTCTTGGGTTTCTTCTCCGACGGGCAAATCTTTATACTTTTCCTGCAAATCGTTTGCATTTGCATCTTTGCTGTAAGAATAAGGATAAGGATTAATTCCTTTATCGGCAAGGTCAGCTAATTTTTGAACTCTTGTTTGTCTTATCGAGTCTTTTTGTGATGAATGTTCTTGTATTTCTTCTGTCATATTTCCCTCTTTTTTTAACTTTTCTAAAATTATTTTAGCATGAAAATAAGCAATAGTGAAAGGGCGAGCAGTGAGCAGTGAGAGGTGAGAGGTGAGAGGTGAGAGCGGGATTTTCAAAGAAAATCCCGCTCTCACCTCTTTTATGTCATTGCGAGGGGTTTACCCAGAAGCAATCTAAAACTCGGTTCGCAAAACGTATTTTATAGCGGCTATTTACCGTTCACTGCTCACCGTTCACTTTTTTAATTTATCCCTGCAGGTGTCGCCATCGGAATCGGTGCAAGCTGATTTGGTTTAGAGGCTTTTGGTGCAGAAATTTGTTTTGGCGTTGCAGGGGCTGAAGGCTTTTTTACAGGCTGTTCAACATCGGAAGGAAGAATCTCATTGTTTTCCAATGTTGTTGAATCTGTTGCATTTTCATCTGTTATTTCTTCTTCGCCTTCGGCTTTTTCTTCTTTTTGTGCTGCAGAATAATTTTTAAGTTCAACTTTTGGGTAATCAAAATCAGCATTTCCGTAAGGGGCGGTTGCTACTTTCATTACATCTCTCCAAATAAGAGCAGGAACAGTACCACCGGTGAGATTTCCTATTTTTGTGTTGTCATCGTTTCCGACCCAAACGCCCGTAACAACATCGGGCGTGTAGCCAATAAAGCATGCGTCTTTGTAGTCGTCTGTTGTTCCTGTTTTTCCTGCGGCTGGTTTGCCTATATTTGCAGCAACCCCTGTTCCGCTTTTCATTACGGTTTTTAGCATTGCCGTCATAATTGCTGCTGTATTTGTGTCTATTACTTTTGAAATTTTTGCCTTAGGTGCCTGATAAATCACCTGCCCGCGCGAACTTTCCACTCTTTCTATTCCGTAGGGTTCAACTCTGTATCCGCCGTTTGCAAACGCTCCGTATGCCCTTGTTATTTCAAAAAGTTTTACGCCGTTTGAGCCCAAGGCTATTGTATAATCGTATTCAAGCGGGGTTGAAATTCCTAAAAGCCTTGCTATTTGGATAACAGAGCGGATTCCTGTTGATTGGATTACTCTTGCGGCGCAGACGTTTGAAGATATCATTAGGGCTTTGTATGCAGGAATTTTACCTCTGTATTTGTTGTGATAATTTCTCGGTGCCCAGTCGCCGGCTTTAAATGGCGCATCTTCAATTAAGTCATTCGGGTCAAGTCCTTTTTCAACTGCAGCAGCATAAATAAAAGGTTTAAAAGCAGAGCCGGGTGGTCTTACCGCTTGAGTTACCCTGTCGTATTGGCTTTTTGAATAGTCTTTTCCTCCGGCATAAGCTAATATTCTTCCGTCGATAGGACTGAATGAAAATACTGCCGCTTGTTGTTTTTCGCCTCTTAGTCCCCAACCGTTTAAGTTTCTTATGATTGCTTCGTTAGTTTGTTGTTGAGTTTTGTAATCTATTGTTGTTATAACTTTGTAGCCGCCTTGTGAAATTTCTACTTCATCGAACCCGAGTTTCTCAAGTTCTTTCATTACGTAGTCGCAAAAATAAGGTGCTTTGTTAAGGGTATAAATTTCAGGAAGCGGGTTTAGTTTTAATTTTTCTTTAACTGCTTTTTGATATTCTTTTTTTGTTATAAAACGCATTTTATACATTCTTTTAAGAACTTGATTTCTGCGTTCGATTGCTAAATCTTCATTATTAAAAGGCGAATAAACCGAAGGTGCTTGCGGCAAGCCGGCAAGAAGGGCACTTTCTGCAAGCGTCAAATCTTTTAAATGTTTGTTGAAATAAATTTGGGAAGCCCCTTCCACTCCGTAAGCTCCAGAGCCCAAATAGACATTATTTAAATACATTTCAAGAATTTTACTTTTGGGGATAGTTTTTTCAATTCTTGCTGCGATTATCAATTCTTTTATCTTTCTTGTAAAAGTTTTTTCGTTTGACAAGAATAAAATCCTTGCAAGCTGTTGTGTTATTGTGCTTGCACCTTGAACGACATGTCCTGCCAAAACGTTTGCAAATGTCGAGCGTACAAGCCCTGTAATATCATAGCCTCTGTGCTTATAAAAATTCTTGTCTTCTGTTGCTATGATTGCGTTTTTAAGGTTGTCGGGAATATCTTTTAAATCAACTTTTGAAAAAGTAAATGCGGTAAAAGTTTTTATTATTTCATCGTCTGAAGAATAAAATTTTGTTACAATGTTCGGTTTAAATTCATCTAAGTTGCGAATGGGCGGAAGCGAAAGCAAGTAAACATGAAATGCCACAATTCCCGCTAAAAGTGCTGAAACCACAATAAGTACTACATTTGCAATATCGGGATTGATATTTGTGGATTTTGCTTTTTTAATTCTTTTGGGTACTTGAAATTCGGACATTTTAAAACTCTCAACTATTACATCATGATATTATTATAGAATAATAATTTTACAGGTCTATATTGTAAACATGTTTAACTTATTTTTTAACATTATAAATGAAATAAAATCATATTTCGTAGTTGAAAAAACCGAGTATGAAATAATAGGCGAGTGCAAAAAATGCGGTAAATGCTGCAATTACATGTACAGTTTTGATACATATACAGAAAAAGAATTCAAATTCATGCAGTTTTTGTATCCTGCTTACAAAAGGTTTTACATAAAAGGAAAAGACGAGGAAGGAAACTTTATTTTTGCCTGTAAATACGTTACAAAAGAAGGTTTATGTTCGGTTTATGATAAAAGGCTTAAGATGTGCAAAATTTATCCTTTCAGGAAAATCAAATACCCTGCAAAACTTCACGAAGGCTGCGGATATAAGGTTTTGAAAAAAGATTTTGAGGATTATTTAAATAAGTAATTTTCTTGCATGTTTGGTTTGTATATTATAAAATCGAAGGCGGATAGCTAAGAAGAGGTTTTTATGAAGAAGATTTTATTTAAGTTAGCGTTGGGACTTTTTGCATTGTCTTATATGATTTTGCCCTCATGCGCAAAGGTTTTTCCTGATGTTGCCGATAACCATTGGGCATCAAGCCAAATTAAAGAATTATCGCAGGCAGGAGTTATTGTCGGATATCCCGACGGAACTTTTAAGCCCGATGCAAATGTTACAAGAGCAGAATTTGCATGTATGGCAATAAGAGCTCTTAAACAGGAAAACACAAAGGTTATTCAGCCCGTTGATTTTACGGATATAAATGAAGATTATTGGGCTTACGACATGATTCAAAGGGCACTTTATTTTGAATTAATCTCATGCCCGCCTTCGGGAAAACTTTTCAGGCCCGATGATTCTGTTTCGCACGCTGAAGCTTTGACCATGTCGGTTAATGCGCTTACAACAGAAACAATAAGTGCGCAAAAAGCAAGCGAGGTCTTAAAAGTCTATACCGACCTTAATCAAATCCCCGACTGGTTTTTGATAACTGCAGGTAAAGCTGAAATTTTGTCAATGAATGTTATTATTCCCAATGTCCCGCGCACAATGAATGCCGATAAACCCGCAACACGTGCCGAAATTACGGTTTTGTTAAGCAACATGATGGCGCAGGCAAAGCTTAATCCCAATAAAAAACTTGCCGAAGCAATGCGCAAAAAAACAGGTGACGGTTTTGTTATTGAAAGTGCCTTTGTTCAGGGAACGGTAGGTACAATTCCGGCAGGTTCGATAATTCCTATTCAGTTGACCGCTCCAATCAGTTCGCAAACTTCTAAATTGGGAGAAATTTACCTTGCAAAAGCCCCTGAAAATTATATTACAAGAGATAAATATATTCTTATTTACAAAAATTCTGACCTGAAAGGTAAGTTAATAGATGTCAGAGAAGGTAAACTTTTTGTCAGAAACGGCATGTTAATACTTGACAACGACACTCTTGTGACGCCTAATGACCAAACAATTAACTTTCATGGTGTTGGTGAAGTTTGTGTGAAGAAAAATTGGTTTGTTGCCTTTTTGAGAAAAGTGTTCAAAGGTGAAAAGCTTAAGGTAGCACCTAAAGGCACTGTCTATGTAAAACTTCTTCAGCCCGTTAAAGTCGATCTTTGTAACGGCTGGATATTGGAATAATTGATTTATGTTAAATAGACAAACGGCGGATTTTTCGAAGAAAAATCCGCCGTTTGTTTGTGTTGTGATTGCCAAATCATGCTATAATTATTTTCATGAAAAAGATTTTATTAAGTTTAGTGTTTATATTTGTTTTTTGCCCAAGGGTATTTTCGGGCGATTATTGTGCGGTCGGGGTTGATCATTTTAAAAAAGGCAATTACGAAAAGGCAATGTATAACCTTGAAAAAGCCGTTAAAGCTTCACCACAGAATGTAAATGCCAGGTATTATCTGGCTCAGTGCTATATTTTGCAAAAACGTAATTCTGATGCGCTTAATCAGTACAATAGAATAATTTTACTGGCACCTTCGTCAGATGCTGCAAGGCTTTCTGTTGTGGGAATTTCTTTAATCGAGCAGTCTTACAACGGCAAATCGGTTGTTGGAGTTGGTTTATTATCGGATGAGTTGGCAAAGTATAAGGATAATTATTTTGATTATGTCGTAACAGGTGACAATGCCCTTTTCAGGTGGGCAAGTTTTCCCGTGAGGGTTTATATTCAGCCGTCTGCTCAGCAGGGAATTGTTAAAAAAGCATTCGATGAATGGCAAAACAAAACAGGAAATTTGGTGAAATTTCAATTTGTAAATTCAGCGCAAAATGCCCAAATTAATGTTGATTTTCTTCAACAGTTGGAGTCAACGTCCACAAAAGAAGCTTATGTGGCGGGGTATTCAAAGCCTTATTATAAGGACGGAAAAATAGTTAAGTCGGATGTTCACATTTTGGCGACAGAGCCCGATACAGGTCAGCCTGTTAACAATGATTTTCTTTATTTTTCCGCGCTTCACGAAATCGGGCATGCTTTGGGATTTAGAGGGCACAGCCCGAATGAAAACGATGTTATGTTCGCTCAGGCAAAAACTCCGAAGTTAAGCCTTTCGCAAAGAGATATTAACACTATGAATGTTTTTTACAGGATTAATGAAAAGACTTTAACGGCAAAAGGGGGCGGGCAGTCGGATGTAAAGCTTCAGCAAGCGGTTGATTATTCAAAACAGTTTCCTGAAAAATCGGTAAGCTGGACGGGGCTGGGCGATATTTACATGGGTAAAAAAATGTATCCTGATGCGATAAAAAATTATAAAAAAGCGGTAGCGATTGAGCCGCAAAAAGCGGATTTATATGCACTTTTGGGCAATGCTTACAGTGCTTCGGGGGATTCAAGAAACGCTTTTGTGAACTTAAGACAGGCTTGCGATTTGGATAAAAATAACGGGGATTATGTTTATAATTTTGCAGTTTTTTGCGCCAAAAACGGACAAAAACAAATTGGCGAGCAGTATGTTAAATCTTATTTGACTGCCAATCCTCAAGCACTTTCTGATAGTAAAATTCAGTCACTTTTGCAATCATATAAATAATTATTAAGTATTGTAAACCCTTCTAGCGCAGTATCTAAAGGTGTTTTCAAAAAAAGGTGTAAAAATACCCTGTCGGACTAGCAAAAAATTTCTTGATGAGTTTTAATTAAGAGTGGACTTCACTTTATTCAA
>Ga0116170_10001761_pt1 | contig 21546 bp, 25 predicted proteins | sample AD_JPNHW1_MetaG_FD_89797 | JGI IMG/M metagenome (GOLD analysis project Ga0116170, IMG submission 89797) | Active sludge microbial communities of municipal wastewater-treating anaerobic digesters from Japan - AD_JPNHW1_MetaG | ecosystem: Engineered > Bioreactor > Anaerobic > Digestate | place...
CAACCGACCTGCCCGCCGTGCGCCCCGAGAGGTATCAGGTATCGCGGTCGATACCTGATTTGAGAAGGTCAAAGACCTTCGAGCGGCGCACTGGGCGGGGACTATCGTAATTTTATAATTTATTGAGGTAATTGGGGATTTCTACAGAGCATTTTTTTAGAAAAATCCGGGAACAGATCAGAAGAGCCGGGCCTGCGACAGGTCATCCAGCATGCCGGTGACCGTCTTCCAGCTTTTCCGTGCGATGGGCGGGGGGCAGCGGTGCTCCCTGATGTACGAGGACAGGTAGGCAATCGTTTCGGGATCCGAAGGGTACCCGCTCCCGATGGGGCCACAGGTCTCTTTCAGGCGTTCAATCTCGGCATCCCGTGTGACCTTCGCAACGATGCTTGCCGCAGAGACAATCGGGTACGTCGCGTCGGCATGGTGCCGGGAGACAATCTCGCAGGATTCCTGTAAGTGGGCCTTCACCATCCGGGAATACCGGTCCTCGTTCACGTCGCAGGCATCCACGTATGCCGTCACCGGCCGGAGTTTCCGGATTACCGCGGCATGGGCGCGTGCCACGCACTCGTTCATGGTGATGGACTGCCGGGAACTGTCGATCCGTTCCGCGGGAATAATGACCATTGCAACGCTGCACCGGCGTACGAGAACCGCGTACAGGTCGTTCCTCTGGCGGGGCGAGAGGAGCTTGGAATCTTTCACCGGAAGCCCGAGCAATGCATCCTCCGACCCGGCACCGACAGCTGCAACCACCATCGGCCCCAGCACGGAGCCCTTCCCCGCTTCATCAACGCCACAGATCACAGTACAGGATATGCTTGCGCAAATTATTTCAAGGACATTGGAGGTAACCGGTAAGAAGGCATGTATATTATCATCGTGGGTCTTGGCGCAATCGGGAAAAGCCTCGTCGCGCAGGCGGTAGAGCGCGGCAACAACGTTGTCGTCATCGACCAGAACGAGTCGCGCTGCAGCGATATCCTCGAACACTACGACGTGCTTGCGATCACCGGCAACGCAACCGACAAGTCCGTCCTTGAAGAGGCGGGAATCGACAGGACCGATGCCTTTGTCGCGACCACCGGAGACGATGCGGTCAACCTGATGGCCTGCTGGCTCGCAAAAAGGTTCCGGGTCCCCAGGGTCGTTGCGATCGTCAACCAGTCGGGCCACGCGGACTTCTTCAAGGAGGTCGGCGTCAACATCAGCGAGAATCCCGCCGACCTCGTGGCTTCGCGCCTCTACTACCGGGCCGAGAACCCGGAACTCCAGCAGCTCGCCCAGATCCCCGGCGGGACGATCTTCGAGATCGTCGCCGAGAAGGGCGCCCCCATCATCGGGCACGAGATCCGGGAACTCAAGGTCAAGGACTTCGTCTTCATCGCAATCCGGAGAGCCGACGGTGAACTGATCATCCCCTCCGGTGCCGTCAGCATCCAGGCCGGCGACATTTTCACGGTATTTACCAAAAAAGAGGCGGAAGAAGCCTGCCTGCGCCTGCTGAACAAGCAGCTCAAACCCTTATCGGCGTAAGGGGAAGGGTACGGGTATCAGCGCAGGGAGGCTGCCAGCGTTCCCAGTTCCACCAGCAGCTTCGGGTTCGCCTTGATAATCTCCTTTACGAGGGAGAGCGTCGAGAACTCTTTCAGGTTGATCTTCGCGACGGAATGCACGATATCGTTGAGCTTGTCATCCGAGAGCTTGATGAGGAACTCCTTGATATGGTAGTTCCGGGCAATCGCCTTCCCCATGGGTGACGCCCGCCAGCCGGCATCGTAGGCCATGAGCGCCTGTTTTGAGCAGTCGCCGGATGAGATGCAGCCGGCAGCGACTTCCGCGGCAAGCCGGCCGGTGAACATCCCGTTGTAGATGCCCCCGCCGGTCAGCGGGTCAACTACCCGGGCTGCGTCGCCGGCGATGATCAGGCCGTCGGCAACTGTCGAGGGCAGGGGCTGGCAGACCGAAACCCCGCCGACAATGAACTCGATTGCCTTTCCCTTCGGGAACTGCTTCCTGACGAACTTGTCAAGGTAATCCTTTGCCCGGTGCCCGTTGCCGCTTTTCTTCCCGCTGATGCCGATCCCGACGTTGGCCGCACGGTTGCCCTTCGGGAATATCCAGAGGTACCCTTCCGGAGCGACCTCGTTCCCGAGGTAGAAGACCGTGGTGTGGGGATCGATATCGATATCGGTCATGACGTACTGGGCGGAACTCATGATCTCGCGGACCGGCACCGCCGTATCGATACCGCACCACCGGGAGAACTTCGACTCGACACCGTCGGCCGCAATCACGACATCGGCCTTAACGGTGCGCTTCTCGCCGCGGACGTCCAGGTGCGCCCCGGCAACCTTCGACCCGTCCATGAGGGCGCCGGTCGCCCGTGTCTTGACAAAGACATCCGCGCCCGCTTCCGCCGCCTTCCAGACCAGTTCCCGGTCGAAGACCTTGCGGTCAAGGATGTACCCGACCTTGTTGCCGGCAAGCTCCGATTCGAGCTTCATGGTAAAGCCGTCCGGTGCAACGATGGAAGCCCCGTGCATCTCGGCCGAGATGAACTTGGGGTGCGGGTCGATGAACTCCGCGAGTGCATCCTGCCCGATCCCTTCGGCACACCGCACCGGGGCGCCAATCGCCGGGCGTTTCTCGACGAGGCAGGCGGTGAGGCCGTTCTCTACTGCGGTCCTTGCCGCAACAGCCCCCGCCGGACCCCCGCCGATGACGAGGACATCGTACTTATTTTTCATGGGAGGCCTCCAGTGCTCCCAGCGGGCAGACCTTTGCGCAGACCCCGCAGTTCGTGCAGGTATCGTCAACCGTCAGGTACGCATCAATCAGTTCCAGGGAACCCTGCGGACAGACAGAGACGCAGCACCCGCAGTACCCGCAGATTTCCCGGTGAATCGTCAACATCAGGTACAAATTTGGCGTACCGGGTCGATAAACGTTATGCACCGACTCCGCCGTAACCGTCAGTACGAGAACGTCCCGTACTTCCCGCCGCCGCCCGGGTGGAGGATGACCCGCCCGGCGCGGAACGCTTCGATGGCGTCGCCGGCTTTTTCATGGACTGCACGGATCTCAGGGACGGGCACGTCGGTGAGCACGGCGATCTCGTTCCCGAACGCCTCGATGAACGCGGCATAGATCTGCCGGCATTTTTTGGTCGACGGCGAGGACGTCTTCTCAGCGGTCTGGATGATCTGGCCGAGCGGGAGGAGGTGGAGGTAGGGGGGACGCGGCCGCACCTCGCCATCGGTGAGTTCCTTTGCCCGGTCGGCCACGCCCTTCTTGATCTGCCCGCCGTCAAGCGGGCACCGCCACCGGTTCTTTACCGCTTCCTCGAGCGAATACCGGGTAAAGCAGCGGGCGCAGGCGGTGCGGTTGTACTTCCCCTCTTCCGGGAAGAACCCTGCATTGAGGACGACCCTGCCGTTCTTTACAGCGTCGAGCACAGACCGCACGGACGGGGAAGCCACTTCAAGCCGGTTGAACTCCCGGGCGAATTTTTCAGGCGCCGTGCTGTGGGCATCGGAGTTGGAGAGGAACGGGATACCGTAGAGCTCGGAAATGCCCGCGCCGTAACTGCTGTCTGCCGAGAGTCCGAGTTCCAGAAAATCGACCGGTTCCTCCCCGTAGCAGGCGGCAAGGGAGTCGAAGTACGCATAGATCGCGGTCCAGGGAGTGAATGCGTGGGCGGGACCGACGAGCGCCCCGGCCTCGTGCGCAATCCGGGCAATCTCACCGCCGGGGAGGTAGACATGCGGCCTGCCGACAGAGAGGAGGCTCCGGCTGTGGGCAGAGAACCGGTCCCGGATCCCGTCAAAGACGGAGAAGTCCTCTGCAAGGATGAGATGGTGGACCCGGGAGATGTCCTCCACCTCTGCGGACGGGACGATGACGATGCCGGCATCGTTCTCAAGAAAGGGCTGCCATTCCTTCTGCCACGCGGGATGGAGGGCGTCGCCGGTCCCGAGCACACCGATCCCTTTTGTCACGCAGGCTGCAATGAGGCGATCCGGCCTCATCTGCCGGGAGACTGCAATCGCGTACGGGGAGTGGATGTGCAGGTCCGCATTCACGAGCATGGTATACCAGAAGTGGGCGCCGATCCCTTATTACCCTCTCCTGCACATCGTCTGATTCTCAACCGATGGAACGAGGTACTGCAAAGACTGAAACGTCCGGGAACCCCCCGTCATAGAGGTCCTTTGTTCAGAGCGGGGAATGCCAGCGGATCGCCATCCTGACGCGCCGCACCCTCATGAAAAAATCCGGAAAACGGGTCAGGATGATTCTGTATCCGCAGTTCGAAGCCCGATCTGGATATTGACACCGCCAAAGGGCTTCGTGGTCTCGCCATGACCGTCCGCTACGATCGCTCCATCCTGATAGATGTCAACCGAGAGCTTGTTGCCGGATCCATCCTCTTTTTCAACAAATGCCCGGATCGATCCGGTTGTTACGGCCTGATGGTAGAAATGGTCCCCTGATCCGGCAACAGGTATCATCACGGATCCGCTGCCAACGCTGCCGGTGAAATTCCCGGAATACCGGATGCGAATCCACACGCCGGTTGACGGGATGACGAACTGATCCGTTCCGGATACTCCCGCTCCGGAGAGCGGGGAGGTAATTTCCGTAACCGGCACGGTGGTAATCGTAACAGCGGTCGCAGCTGGAACCGGGGTTGCCGGTATTGACGGTACCGGAAGATCGGTATTTGCCTCTGAAGTGGCATGGGAAAGGAAGAATATCCCTGCAAGGACTGCGATGACAACAAGGATCGCTGCAACGGGGATGATCCGCCTTGCCGGAGAGGCCGGAGGCTTGGCCGGCTCCAGGATATCGGATATATCCGGAATCACCAGCTTCGAAGACCGCCCGCGGCTCTCCGGGATCTCACGGGATGGCAGTGGCGTTCCTGCGGCCGTAGCAGCCGATGCTCCCCCGGGGGGTGATTCAGTAAGGATACCTTCATCCTTTACAAGGGGCTTTAACGTCGCGCTCAGTTTTTTTGCCCATTCCCTGACTTCGTCGGCCCGACGCTGTTCCGGAGTACCGGTAAACGAGAAGATCTCCCGCCGTAAATCTCCCCGCGGGGTAACGTACGTGAGCAGGAGGGACGGGTCATCACGCGGAGCCTGGCTGACGAGCGCAGAGCGCAGGGCATCGAGCGGGTATTCCCCGACCGAGATTGCCTCGCCTGCACTTCGTATCAGGAGGAGTCGCCTGTTCGTCAGGATAAGAGCCGGATACTCTTTCGATCGTACCCTGATGTGTTCCGCTGCAAGAATAATTGTTTCATCGTCTGCAAGATACGGGTCTGCCATGGCGCCTGCACCGATCCGGCTGAAACGTGGTTACTGGATCTATAACCGTTTGTTGAACCATGCGATTATACAGGATACCAGTACCGGGGGATGACCGTACCGGGCAGTACGATTCGCCGCATTGTATGGAAAACAATAACGCCCGGCCGAGAAACTTTTTTATAACGGGCTGTTACCCGATATAACTCAGTTCCTCGTCCTTCTGTATCCGCTCGTTCTCGATGAGCCCTTCGATTGCCCTCTCCATCTCGACCGCCCGGTCATTCAGCTGCGTAGCATCGACGGGAATGCCAAGGAGGGACGAGAGGACGGAAAGGACGGCTGCTGCACTGCGGGGATCGACGATATACCCGCTCGTCTCCCCCATCAGACAGACCGCGTCGATCCCCCGGAGCGCCCCGATCCCGAGCATGAGCCCGGCGGCGCCGACGATCCCGCCGCCCGGTTCCTCGCGCCGGAGGAGGACCCCGGCCGATTCGATCCCTTCGCGGATCGCCGGGTTGTTGACCGCCCCGAAGACCCGGGGCTCCTCGACGAGATGGCCGACCCCGAACCCGCCGAGCGTGTAGATCTGTTTTACGTTGAGCCCGGTGGCGATATCGAGGTACGCTTCCGTCAGCAGGTAGTGCCCTTCATTGGAGGTGCTCTGGTAGTCGCCGATAAGAAAAACGATGTCCCGGGCTTCCCCCTTGTGCAGGAACAGTTCGTTCCGGGTCAGCCGGGCGATCCCGGACTCCTCGATGATGACATGCGGCGGGAAGTAAATCGAATAGATCTCGCCGATCTTCTCCGCGCCGATCATGTGGATCATGTACTCGGCGACGAGTTTTCCCACCTGCCCGATCCCCGGCAGGCCTTCGATAAGGACCGGCGAACGGAGGGAGTCCGGTAAAAACCCGTCGACATACCGGATGCTGATATCGTCCATCACCGTGCCATCCTCCGGTATTTCCCGTAACGGTCTTCAGGGGAAAAACGTGACGGGTGTGCGGTCACGGTCGGTGCGCCGCAGGCCGGGCATGTAAGAGAAAGGGTATAGGTCCGGTCCCTGGGGCAGCGGCGGATCCGCCCGGTCATTAGGCCTTCCCTGACTTGGGTTTCTTGGTGAGTTTGCCCTCGCCGCCGGCCTTTTCCACAACCGCAATCGCGGCACCGGCCGCCTTCTCAAGAGCCTTCCCCGCTTTCTTGTAGTCCGGTGCGGTGACCTTGATGCGGTAGTTGGGCGCGCCCAAGTACAGCAGCTCGATATCAACACCGGTAAGTTTGATCTCCGCGCTTTTCAGCGCTTTCCGGATGACCGAGACACCGTCGGGCTGCGTGCTGGTAAGGGTCAGGCTTCCCATCACCTCGACCCGGGGGACCTTGACATTCTCCGATGCGATATGGGAAAGCGCCTCGGACGCTTTCTTTGAGAGCCCGAGTTTCTTTAAGACAGCCTCGCCGTCAACGACAAGGTCCTCGAAAACCGGGTAGAAGACGCCGTATTTTTTGAGGATTGCATCCTCGATTGCTTCCGCAGGTTCGCCGGCCTCTTTTGCTACGAACCCGATCCACTTCTTTGCCTTGCTCTCGTTCTTCCACTCGCGGATCTTCTCGCGCCGCTGGTGCTCGTTGACATCCTTTAAGGAGAGATCGATGTGTCCCCGGCTCCGGTCGACATTGAGGACCTTGCAGACGATCTTCTGCCCTTCGCGGATATGGTCGCGGATATACTTGATCCAGCCGGTAGCGATCTCTGAAATAGGGATAAGTCCCTGCCGCCCGTTATACTCGTCCAGCGAAACGAACGCAACGAAGTCCTTGATGTTCTCAACGGTGCAGACGACGAGATCGCCTTCTTCCGGCCAGTCCTGGTCCGCCATAATACACGGTTACTGGAGCTCGGCAATAACTTCTGCTTTCAGGTTTGCCTTGCCACCGGCCGGGGTCGCGAGCTCTTTGCCGCAGACCACGCAGGTTACGACGGTGCTTGCCTTGTCAAAGACCGTCTGTTCGTTCTCGCAGTCCGGGCACTTTACCTTTAAGAATTTGCTCCTGTTCTGTCGGATTTCACGTACCATGCTTCTCACTCCGTCAGCTCGAACTTGGCGACCCGGTATCCCTTGCGCAGGTGTGCTTTCCCGCAGGTAATGCAGCGGTACCGGACATTGATCTTCTTTGTCGGCTTGTCGCCGCCGGGCACCTTGGAGAACTTGCCCATGTTGCCAATCGTTCCCCTGCGCGCTTTCTGCCGGTCGATCCAGTGGAGACCGGTCGTCTTGCCCTTCTTGACTTTCTCTACCTCATGCATCTGGTGGGTCCTGCAGAATGGGCAGTACGTCTTGAATTTCGCTGGCATCTTCATGAAAATTACCCTGTTTTTTATCGGATTCCATTACTATTTGCAGACATTCATATTTAAGGCTGTAGGGTTCCCGGCAGTTCTTTGTACCGCCGCTTCCCAAATGCCTCTGTTTTACTCGTGGCGAAGAGTGATCAATCTGGGCGCTTTGATATGAAAAATGTATTCTTCATTCATCCTTGCAGACCGGGGGATTCCGGTAGCGATCGGTTGCTGCCGCGCCCTTCCCCGGGATGGGCGGAAGATTCGACAGGGACCGGGGATCCGGCCCGGCTGTCCGAAAAAACGATCCCGGTTGTCCTTTCAGTTGCCTTTTTTATACCGATCGCAGGCAACCGGCAGAATTCAGCAATTCTTCGGGTTTGCGAAGGCCTGTGAAGACCGGGGGGAACCGGCTTCCATGGTCAGGGCCATATTCCGCTCGACAAGGACCTCGGCATTCCGTTCGGGCAGCATCACGATATCGCCCTTCACGAGCTCGTACGTCTTCCCGTCGATTCCCATGAACGTGTCCATGTCGGCGAGCACCCGGACAAGGGCATAGGGGTACTTCTCCGGTGCGGCCGGTTTCCGGGCCGGTTGTGGGGGATTGGGGTGTTCCGGTTCCGGGATCTCTGCCGGCGCTGCCGGTTCTTCGCTTGCAGCAGCAGGCTCAGCCGTCTTTTCCTGCACGGTACCGGCATGGACCGGAAGCCGGGTCTGCGGGGTGTTCTGCACGAGCGTGTCCTGGCAGGCCCGGACCGCCGAGACGATCCGGTCGTACATCTCCCGTTCCTGCGGGACCATCTTCTTTTCTTCTTCGCGGTCGATGTAAAATCCCTGGGCCTGGTTCTCGGCAAGCGACAGGATCTTTCCCGTGCGGATGGCAAAGAGATCGGAGAGCGTCTCACTGATGCTCCGGGTCTCAAGGATCATCTTCTGGACATCGTCGGAGAACGGGTCCTCGGAATCCGCAACCTTCTTCCGGAGGTCATGGAGCGATGCATGAGCCCGGTCGAAGAAATCCGGAGCCATCTGCAACAGCTTGCCGGCCTCCCGTTCCGAAAGGAGGACTTTCCGCAGGTCATCCAGCCCGATCATCCCGATACCTCACGCGATCTCAGCCATTCCCCGGCAGCACAGGAAGACTGCGACCGCCTCGGGTACTGTAGTGATCCCCTTTGAAAGCTGATAAGTGCTTCCGAGCATCGGGGTGGGCCGGGGGAATGTCACATCCACCCGGACATTCCGGGTCCCGAACACAACCGCGTCGATGAGCGGATCGAATTTTTCAAAATCCCGCGCCCCGATGGGCTGCACCCGCATCCCGCTCCCGCCGTGCAGGGAGGTCGGCATCCGGATCAGGCGCTTGGTATCGGTCGTGACCGGTTCGTCGGCAAGGGCAGCCCGTTCCCGGAGCCTGCGCCGGAACTCGCCCTCTTCGGCCGCAACAAGTTCGGAGAGCCCGGGGTATTTTTTGAAAAGTGTCGGATCCGGAAACTCTGTGATATCCCGCACCATCGCCTCGCAATTCGCACGGATCCTCGCCGCCGATGTCTTCCCAATCCCCGGGATCGCCGACAGGTGGGCGGTTGCCTCCTCTTCCGGAAGCGACTCAATCCACCGGAGGTATTCGAGAAGGGTTGCCCGGTACCGTGCCTGCCAGCCCGTGGCGGGCTTCTTTCCCCCAAGCATCGCCGCCGGTTCGATCCCGATCCCGCAGACGTAATCGATCAGCTCCCGCCGTTCAGCGCTCCCCCAGTTCCGGAACGCGATGTCCCTGATGTGGATATGGTACCCGCGCCCGCCCGAGAATACAACCTCGATAGTCTTCCGGTCGATCCCGAGTTCACCGGTGAGCATGTCGAGGAGCTTCTCCGTCTCCACCTTGACCCGGGCGAGCATCATATCGAACGGGCCTTTCACGATATGGTCGGCGTCGAGATCGAAAATGAGATCCGCCCCGCACCAGCCCTTGTCCTTCATGCTCCCGGCATCCGGCCGTTCGTAGTAGGCGACGGAGTAATAGACATGGGCGGGAACAAGGCTCCTGATATAGGAGAATGCGTCCTCTTTTCCGGTAAACCCGATGTGCCGGCGCATGTGGATCTCGGGATACCCGGGGGAAAGGAGGACAAAACCCCATTCGCGCTGCTCGATCGACGCCGGGGCAATGAGGGACGCCTTCTCGTAGTACTCCGCAAACCGCTGCCGGACAAACGCAAGAGTCGCGGGTTTCATGCTTTTTTAAGCTCCTTTGCCATGTATGGTCCTGCCCGTTCATATCCCTGCCTGCGGTAGTACGGGCGGACGCCGATCCCGCTCATGATGACAAGCCGGGAAAACCCGGCGTCGCGTGCGATCTCCTCCGCCCTTCCGAGAAGATCCGTACCGAAGCTCCGGTGCTGGTACTCCTCGTCCTCGGCTTTCTTCCCCACCGGGACGATGCTCCCGTACACGTGAAGCTCCCGCATCAGGGCGGCATCCTCAAGCTCCGGGGAGAAGGGGGCGGACGGGAACCGGAGCCGGGAAAACCCGATCAGGGAATCGCCGGCAACGGCGGAGATGAAGTGCTCGACACCCCCGCAGCAGTCATAGGTCATCGATACGATCTCCGGTTCTGCATCCGTCGGGGCACGCCCGATCTCCCGGCACCGGATGCAGCGGCAGCGCAAACCCTGCTCCTTCAGCCGGTTTGCGGCGAGCTGCCGGAAGTTCGAGTGCCGGGAACCGGCAACGATCAGTTTTGCCGGGATGTCGCGCTGGATCCGCTGGAGCCGGGTGTACTCCGGGATGAGCGATTTTGCATACGCGACAAGATCGATGAGCTCCTCTTCCGTGTACGGCGTATATCCTCCATCCCGGTACAGGGCCTCGATCTCAGAGCCCGGCGTAACGAGCGTCGGGTAGATCTTGAGGAAGTCCGGCCTGAACCGGGGATCGGCAAAGATCGTCTCAAACATCCTGCGGTCTGCGGCAATGTCCGAGCCCGGCATGTTGGGCATCATGTGGAATCCGACCTTGAGCCCGGCATCCCGCAGGAGCCGGTTTGCGGTTACGGTATCCTCGACCGTACAGCCCCGCCGGTTGATCGCAAGGATCCGGTCCTCGGTGTGCTGGACGCCGAGCTCGACCTTGGTCACGCCAAGCGAGAGCATCCGCCCGATGTGTTCGCGCCTGCTCCAGTCCGGGCGCGTCTCGAAAGTGATGGCGACGCACCGGACACCGGCGATCTCGTTCTCCGTACAGATCTCTTCGAACGATCCTGCCGGCCTGCGGGATCCCTCCGGTTTCCCGTACTCGTTCATTGCCTGGACACAGCGGGAGACGAACTCCAGCTGGTACTCCGGAGTCCTTGCCGTCATCGTCCCGCCCATCACGATCAGTTCGGCCTTGTCCACCCGGTGCCCGAGCAGCTCGAACTGGGCGAGCCGGGCCTGCACCTGCCGGTACGGGTCGTACCCGTGCTCGCGGGCCCGGAGAGCGGCAGGTTCTTCGCCGGTATAACTCTGCGGGGACGCAAACGGGTGATCGGGGCCGCCCGGGCAGGGGAGACATTTCCCGTGCGGGCAGGGTGCGGGCGAGGTCATCACGGCGATGGGGGCTACCCCGGAGAGTGTCCGTGAGGGTTTAACGAGCAGCAGCTTCCGGAGCCTCTCGTGCTCGTCCGGGAGGGCGGCGGCAAGCAGGGCGGAATTTTTCGGGACGGCGGACAGGCCGTACTTCCGGCAGACCGCGATCTTCTCGGCAACGATCCGGTCGTCTCCGGGCTGTAATGCAATGATGCGGGAGATGATCTCCCGGAACGCACGTTCCTCGTCCATAAAATGGTTAGTGTTCAGCTGCCACGCTCTGCGTCGCAGCTTCGGAAGAATAGGACACCACAGGCGAAGGTTTGTGCCCGTGGAGGTGGGTGACGATCTCGTCGCCCAGCACAAGGAGGGCTTCCTTGTGGGCTTTTTTATCTTTATGGATATGAACAGGAGAGATGGTCAGGGAGTCGTATCGCGTTGTGGAAATTTCTTCACTGGTGATGCCTTCGTAGTACTTTTTAATATGGACCATCAGCATATGCAGATGCAGTAACTCTTCTTTTTGCACACTATCACCTACCACAGAAAATTACATTTCCGTAACGCAAGATATACCTTTTTGGTGACATTTATATCAGATCAGGTGCGGGCGTCCGGATCGCTAATCGGACTCGCAATCGGGGACGCTTTCGGCGCGCCCCTGGAAGGGTCGCCTGCACCCCGGGAGCGCATTACGGAGATGCTCCCCGGGGGAAGGCTCCCCCGGCGCAAAGGCGAGGTAACCGACGACACCCTGCAGGCGCTCGCGGTCGCAGAATCCCTTGTCTCCTGCCACGGGTTCGATCCCGGGGATATGATGGCACGGTTCGTTTCCATGTTCCGGAAAAGCCCACAGTGGTTCGGCCCGACATCCTCGACGGTCTTCTCCCTCGTGATCGCCGGCACACCGTTCCAGGATGCTTCCCGGATTGCGCACGAGCGCCTCGGGGGAAGCCGGAGCAACGGGAGCGTGATGCGGGGGTTTCCGGTCGGGATCTTTTACGCGCCCTCTTCGGTAACGGAAGTAAGCATCGCCTGTTCGCGGCTGACCCACTATGACATGGCAGCCGCCCACGCTTCCGCGTTCCTCAACCAGATGGTGAGCCGGATGTGCCGGGGCAGGAGCCGGGACGAGGCATTCCGGGCTGCCATTTCAGCCTGCCGGGATGCCGGAGTTGCCCGGCTGCTTGGAAATTACCGGGCCTGTCCCCCGGAGCCGTCGCTTGACGCCCTTCCCGCTTCCCATGCAGCCCTGTACTGTTTCATGCATGCCGGTTCGTTCGAAGAGGCCCTCACTGACGCGGTGAACCTCGGCGGCGATGCCGATACGGTCGGGGCATGCTGCGGTGCGCTTGCCGGGGCATGCTGGGGGGCCGGCGCCATCCCGGACCGGTGGATCCGTGTTCTCGAAGATCTCCCGCATATCGGGTCTGTCGCACGGGACCTTGCGGAATCGGCGGAAGAGTGAATACGATTTTTTTTTAAATTTCCGCTCCCGGTACAACGGGTGACAGGCTGGATATCCGGTACGGATTCCGGACGCAGCGGGAGAACTGCAGGCACCATCACGGACAAATGTATCGCAGCGCAGATCGGCCTTATTATAAAGCGGGTCATCACCGGCCCGCAAAAAAGGTTATGGAGAGATTATCAGGAGTATGCCTGGAATGTATGACGTGCTGGAGATGTGTTCTGAATTCTGATCCTGCGCCATTGTGCAATCTTTGCCCGGGACAATATCTCCTGCAACCGGGAAAAGGACCTGACTTTTCCGCCGGATGCATTCCGGGTACTGTCGCTCCGGGCTGGCATGTTCATCGTTCTTCCAGGACACTGGTGCCGGAGCAGGCGCACCGGAAGTGCCGGGAAAATTCCCTTCCCTTTCGGGTGAAAGAATCCCGGCAGTCCCGTGCTCCTGCTCCCGGGGCGTGTCGCGGGATCCGCGTTCCCGCGAGCCGTGCCATGCGGCAGAACCGGCGGCCTGCCGGAGCATTGGTGCGCCGGGTTTTCTGCAATCGCCATCCTGCCTGCATGGTCCAGTGTCTCCGTGTGTGGTACGGGTGTTGTGCGCGTTTGGTCTGACCGGTGACACGCCTCGCTGGTGTATCACCTTGACATCTCATCGGCACCGCCGCTCTTAAATACCCAGAATATCCCCGGTTGAAGCGGATAACCTGGCGGTTCTGGGAATGAACCCGGGGTATCGCATCAAAAGGAGGTCCCGTGTCACGGACACAGGGTTAATGCCTGCAACCGGAGAATGTATTGTGAAGACCGGTATGAACCCCGAAGATCGATCGCCGACACTCGTTGTGGACTCCTCATCGGACTCCCTCGATGAACTTTCCGAGTACCTTGACGTACTCTCCAGCAGCGCACGGCTGAAGATCCTGCGGTTCCTTGAGAGGAAACCAAGGGACGCACGGGCCATCTCCCGCGAGATCGAAACAAGCTACGAGAACACCAAGAAGCACCTTGACAAGCTGCTCAGTATCGGCGTGATCCGGAAGGAAGCTGGTTTTGGAGCCCAGACGTCCAAAGGCATCCACCCGGTCTGGGAGTACTCCCTTGTCCCCGGGGGACTTGAAGCGATCATCCGGAACCTCGGCCTTTTCTCGAACAAGAAAGTGCAGATCATGGAAGCGGAGATCAACAACCGGCTGGCGTCCGTCAAGGGGACGCTCGCAAAAGAGTTCATGGGGAACCTGCCCGCGGCAATCGTCCTTGGCGGCGCCCTTGACGGGAAGATCTTCCTGCTGAAAAAAGATGTCGTGAATATCGGCAGGATCGATGCACGGAACACGACGAAGTACAACCCGGCCGACGACATCGTGCTCCCGGAAGAATATTCGGCGGTCACCCGGGTCTCCCATCCCCACGGGAGGCTGATTACCGACAAGGGAGCCTGGTTCATCGAGGACTGCGGGAGCACGGGCGGGACATCGGTGAACAACCGCAAAATTGCAAAACAGGTAAAAACGCCGGTCTATGACGGGGACCTTCTCGAGCTCTCCAAAGGGGTATCCGGGGTCCGCCTCCTCCTTATCATCCCAAGACCCCGGTGAGTGTTGCATTCGCATATGCATGGGTATTAGTATCCTGCACTCCAATTTTCTGTACGCACCATCTGTGCCGATATCCCATCCTGCCTGCGCCATGATGTGTACGAAAGAGTCCCTGTACCCAAAAGGCCTGTTCCCGTTTCTCGTTACGCTTGTCGCTGTCGCACTCCTCTTTTCAGTTGCGCCGGCGTCGGCTGCCAGCCATTCGGTTGCCCCCAGGGGGGCGGAGTTTTCCAGCATCCAGGACGCAATCAACCATGCAGCGGCCGGGGATACCGTCACGGTTGCAAGCGGGATCTATAACGAGACCGTGCGTATCACAAAATCCCTGAAAGTGACGGGGATCGACACCGGGGGAGGGCTGCCGGTCATCGAGGCTGCCATGGAAGGCAATGCTGTCGAGATACCGGCTTCGGACTGTACCTTCTCAGGGTTTACCCTCCGCAACGCAAAAACGCTCTCAGGGATCCATGTCACGGGCGACCGCAACCTGATAACGGGGAATGTCGTCACGGGTTGCTCAGAGGGAATCCTCCTCGATACTGCCGATAACAACACGGTTTCCAACAACGAGATCAGCAGGAACGTACATTCCGGCATCGCGCTGGAGAGCTCCGGCAGGAATGTCATCGAGGGCAATTCCATTATTAAAAATTCCCTTGGCTTAACCCTCGATGAGTACTCCGCCACCAACGTGATTACCCGCAATAATTTCGACAACACGATCAATGTCGTCTCCAGGAGCATCACGTCCCGGTATGAGACCAATCTCCCCCTGCAATACACGTACCTTGGCGTGGCCTGGAACAGCAGGATGGGTAACTACTGGAGCGACTACCTCGGGATCGATGCAAACCGGGACGGGATCGGGGACACTCCCTATGTCATTAAGATCGGTGTGAACCCGAATGCGGTTCTCCCGGTGAACCAGGACTCGAAGGATACGTTCCCGCTGATGGATCCCACCGGATACTATCACATGGATTCCAACGCAACACCGGTGACCGGCCCGGCTGCAACGCCCGTCGTCACGGCAACGACCCAACCTTCCGCACTGGATAACATGACCGGGATTGTCGGAGCCGTCCTGCCGGATGAGAACACCGGGACCGGCCTTCCGGGAACCGCGGTTCTTGTAATCCTTACAGCGCTCTTCCTTGCCGTAATTGCCGGTGCTGTAATTTACCGCCGCCGTAAGACAAATGAATCCGGTCCCGGGGGATCGCTCCCGCAGGTCCCGCCACCCCCGGGACCCGGCCCGGCCCCGCAGGAAGAAACCGCTGAGCCCCCGCTGCCGGTGCCATCCGTTGCGCCGTCTGCGGCAACGGTGCTGCCCGGCACGGCGACCGATGACGGAACCGGGCCGACACCTCCCGCAACCCTGCACCCGTACTTCCCCCACGAGCTCGAGACCCGGTATGCCGAGGTCCGGCTGGTCGGGCGGGGCGGGATTGCCTGGGTCTATTCCGCGCTGCGCACGTCGGACAGGGTGAGAGTCGCTGTCAAGATCCCGATCAGTTTTGACGAGATGACCGGCAAGTCCTTCTTGAACGAGATCAAGGTCTGGGAGATGCTGCGCCACAAAAACATCGTCGAGATCTCCGCAGTCAACATCCTCCCTGTCCCCTTCGTGGAGATGGAGTTTGTGCCCGGCTGTCTTGAGACCGTGGCAAAACCGCTGCCGGTGGAAAAAGCCGTCAGCATCGTGCGCAGTATCGCGGACGCGCTCCGGTATGCCCATGACCGCGGGATCATCCACCGGGACATCAAGCCGCATAACATCCTTGTCATGGACGACATGACGCCCAAGATCACCGACTGGGGGATGAGCAAGGTGCTCGCGGCCGACCCGAGGATAAGCAGCATCGCCGGCTTCTCGCTCTCGTACGCCGCACCCGAACAGGTCTCGCCGGGCGATTACGGGAAGAGGACCGACGTGCGGACTGATATTTACCAGCTGGGCGTTGTGTTCTACGAGCTTGTCACCGGCTTTGTGCCCTTTGCCGGCGAGAGCATCATCAGCGTCGGCAACGCGATCCTCAAGGAGACGCCGGCCCTGCCGTCGGAAATCAACCCGGATGCGATAGCAGTGGATAAAATTATCATGAAATGCCTTGAGAAGGATCCGGCGCTCCGGTACCAGTCCGCTGTCGATCTCCTGCATGCGCTCGACAGGTATCCTGATGGAGCGGAGCATGAACAATCTTAGCTGGAATGTGATAGTACGAACGTGATACCATGACTGACAATCCAGTCGAGTACGAACCGGCAACCTGCCAGCACTGCGAAGGCGCCGGGTGCACCTATTGCGACAAGACGGGCAGCGTCCTTGTGGCGTGCCCGAAAAAACCCTGCCGGCACTGCGAAGGAGACGGCTGTTTCTATTGCGGGTTCACCGGCTGGGCGGGGCTGAAAGGGAAGTACGACTGATCTCCCCGGACCGGTGGCGTAACAAGGGTTTCTCCGGATTTTCCAATACGGCCGGGAACCGGAAGATCAGGAAAATTTCCCTTCGATCCTGCGGGGGATCGTGATCTCGGAAAACCGCCTCGCAAAGTACCGGTCGGTCATGCCGGCAATGAAGTCCCGTACAAGCCCGGCCGGTGTCGAAGTTTCGCGGTACACCGGGGAGAGCCATGGCATGTCGATATATTCGGTAAAGATCCGGGAGGTATGGCGGTCTTTCTCGATATCGGCAAGGAATGTCGTAAAGAGCGTGCGGTACATGGCCCGGATCTTCTCCCGCTCCTGCGTGAGCTTCGGGTTGTCGTAGATCCGTTCCCGCGAAAAAGCCCTGAGTGCAATCAGGGCGTGCTCGACCGCCGGGCTGTAGGAGACGAACCCGGTATCCGTGCTGTCGCTGTTCTCCAGCAGGTCGTAGATCAGCGTGTTGATGATCGCCGCGTTCGAATCCCCGAGCACCCGGCTGCATTCGTCCGGGATCTGCGCCGATGTCGGGAGCAGCCCGACTTCCCGTGCATCCTGCAGGTCCCTTCCGATATAGGCGATCGTGTCGGCGAACTTGACCACGCATCCTTCGAGTGTTACCGGCGGGGTATTGCGGATGCCCCGGCTGTTGGCGGCGACCTTTTCATCGAACTCCTCCCAGCTCCCGCAGGGCTCCGGGGCGATCCGCAGATCGTCGCCCTCGCCATTGTGGCAGAGGATCCCGTCAAGGACCTGCATGGTTAAGTCGCAGTCCTCGATCCGGTCGAGGAACCGGACGCTCTGAACATTATGGGAAAAATTCCCGATCCCGTGCTCCTCGCAGAGGTCGGATAAGCATTTCTCGCCGAAGTGGCCGTACGGGATGTGGCCGATGTCGTGGCCAAGCGCAATCGCCTCGATGAGATCTTCATTGAGCCGGAGCGCCCGTCCGATGGTCCGGGCGATCCGGGAGACGAGCTGGACGTGGATGACCCGGTGGGTGATATGGTCGTTCTCGACAAGGTAGAAGACCTGCGTCTTGTCGATATACCGGGTGTATGCCCGGGTGTGGATGATCCGGTCGGCATCCCGGGAGTACGGGGTCCGGATATCTTCCGGTTTCCGGTTGTGCCGGCGCACCGCATCGGCGCTTGTCGCCGCAAGCGGGGAGAGGAGCGACTCCTGCTTTCCGGTATACGCCCGGATCGCGGATTCGATCGCCGGGTCCGGTCTTTTTCGTGCGACGCCCCTGGATCTCATTGTTCCGGTGAATCTGCCGGTGAAGATATTAAGCGTGGCGTTCAGGAATGTTTCAGGGAATTTTGCCGCGTGTCACCGCATATTACCGCGTGCAGATAGCAACAGTCTCGGCAAACTGGAGGACATGCCCCCGCATCGCTGCGACCAGTTCGTGTTTCGTTGCGCCTGCCGGAAGATCGAGAACCGCATCGAGACCGTAAATTTTGAACTGGTACCGGTGTGTCTCTCCGGCCAGGGGTTTCGGGCCGGTATACCCGACAATCCCGTAATCGTTCGTCCCCTGCACGGCAGGAACCGGGTCGGTCGTTCTCCCGGCATCCGGAATCCCGGGCGGGATCACCGGGCCCGCCGGCAGGTTCCAGATAATCCAGGGAGTAAACGAGCAGCAGGTTTTAATGAACGGGTTGAAGACCATGACCGCGATCGAGACGACCCCGGAATCGAGCCCCCGCAACCGGATCCGCGGCGAACGGTTCCCGCCGTCGCCGGCACACACCGGCGGAAATTCTAAGAAATCCAGCTCTGCGGCAAGCGGTTTCATGGCGATTTCACGATCCGTTGGTTCATCCTGTTTTTGATGCATGTAGCAATCCAGACATCTTTATGGTATCCTGAAAAGAGAGTATGAGAGCATTATAGCGTAGAGCGGTTTTTTGAGGTAAACCATGAGCAAGAAGGACACTGCAAAGGCGCCCGCAAAAGAAGAGTGCGCCCACGAATGCAACGACTGCCCGAGCGCGGCAAACTGCGGCGACGCAAAGAAAGCGGGAGGTCTTCCGCCGAAAGTAAAGATGGATGTAAAGCACGTCATCCTCGTCCTCTCCGGCAAGGGCGGGGTCGGGAAATCCACGGTCTCGGTCAACCTTGCCTACGCGCTTGCCAACCACGGGTTCCATGTCGGGATCCTCGACCTCGACATGCACGGCCCCAACATCCCCAAGATGCTCGGGATCGAGGACCAGAAGTTCGCGGTGAACGGGGACCGGATCGAGCCGGTCCACGTTATCGGCAACCTCTCGGTCGTCTCGATCGCATTCGTGCTCCCGGACACGAGCACTCCCTTAATCTGGCGCGGGCCGATGAAGATGGCCGCGATCCAGCAGTTCCTCGAAGACGTCAACTGGGGACCCCTCGACTACCTCGTCGTCGACCTCCCGCCGGGGACCGGCGATGAGGCGCTCACGGTCGCCCAGCTCGCCCCGAACGTCCGCGGCGCAGTGATTGTCACAACCCCGCAGGACGTCGCGACGCTGGACGCGAAGAAGTCGGTCAAGTTCATCGAGAAACTGGGGCTCCCGGTGCTCGGGATCATCGAGAACATGAGCGGGATGATCTGCCCCCACTGCAAGGAAGAGATCGATCTCTTCGGCAAGGGCGGCGGAAAGAAGATCGCCGACGAACTCAAAGTCCCGTACCTCGGCGCAATCCCCCTCGACATCGAGATGCGCAAGGCCGGCGACGAGGGAAGACCGTTCATCATCCGGCGCGGCGACAGCCCGACCTGGGAGAGCGTTGACGCCATCATGGAAGCCCTCGTCAAAGAGGCAGGGAAGTAAGCATGGAATTTGCGCGGGTTCTTGCGGGCCGGGAAAAACCCCTCGCGATCTACAAGGGCGTGATCGCGTGCCTCGAGTCCCCGCAGGCATTTCCCGATCTCATCGAACCGATCTACCGGGAGGCGATGACCCTTGACGACGATTCGCTCGACCGGTTCCGGTTCGCGCTCATGCGCCTCCAGATCTATGCCGACGTCCACCGGAACGAGGATCTCGAAAAGGCGACGCACATCAAGTACGTCTCGCAGGTCCTCGAAAAGGTGATCTTCGGCACGCTCATCATGGAACGCGAAGAGCAAAACGAGTGACAGCCCCCCAGCTCCCGGCGAATTCCCGCCGCAAGGCCGCTGTAGTACGGGTGATATGTATAAGTGCCACCCGGTCAATCTTAGATGAACAGGAAAAACGAAGGAAAGCCCGGCACTTTTTACGCCGGGCGTGAACAAACGGTAATATTCTATACCCGACACGACCTTTAGGGAGTATCCATGACGTCACGCATGCACGCGCCGCACACGACCTGCCCCGGCTGCCACGAGGAGGTCTTCCTCGACGAGCTTGTGAGCGGGAAGTGTCCCCTGTGCGGCTGCCCGCTCGAAGAGTTCGAGGAGTCGTTCGGGGAACTCGAAGGGATCATCGAGCGCTCCGATCTCTCGTGGCTTATCTTCAACTATTTCGTCTTCCGGCAGTTCGCGGATCTCGGCGCCGCCCCGCAGCAGATCATGGACTTCATCAACGTGTACGGGGAGAATGCCGATAAACCGGCCGAGGAGTGGACGAAGACTTCATTCATGCTCGAGATCCCGATGAAGTTCTCCGACCGTATCCGGCCCAAGAAGTGCTCGGCCTGCGGCCGGTGGTTCGTCCGGGGCGGGAAGAAGGAAGTTACCGGCGATATGAGAAAGCCGCAGCTCGATACCCGGTACAAGTGCGACCGGTGCTGAAAGGGCTCCGGCGGTCGTTTTTCTTTTTTCAGGCTGTGGATACTGGCACGGAACCAACCGTTAAATAATTTCTGCGGGAATATCGTGGCTGAGGCCCCCTGCATGAAACGCATCACCATCAATACACTCGCCGACATCGCCTGTCTTGTCACGTTCATCCCGTCCCTTGTCTCGGGGCTCGTCCTGTATTTCGTCCTCCCGTCCGGCGGCGGGAGGGGGAGCGGGTGGGAGACGTACCTTGGCATCGCCCGGAACCAGTGGGTAACGATGCACAACAATTCGAGCCTTGTCTTTGCCGCACTCCTCATCCTCCACCTGCTGCTGCACTGGAAATTCTTCCGGCATATCGGGAGACACCTGAATCCGGAAGGGAACGAGGATGCGTGCGCACCGGAATGATCGCGGGCCGGGACCGATTCAATGCAGGACGGGAATTCCGGAATCCCTGGAACTATCAATACTCCGGCACTTGTCCCGGACCTGATTTTTTTTGATGTTCCTGGCAAAACGAACCGCAAATCCCTGCTTTTCCGGCCATGGTACCGGATGCCACGCGGCCCTTGCAAGGCATCCCGTACAGGCAGGATTTTTACAGGCCGGTCTTCGGACCGGTTTTACCATTTCCCGCCGGTTCGGTGAAAGCATTTCTCCTCCGGTAGAGGATGAACGCCAGCACGGCGAGGCAGGCACAGGCGGCAAGGACAAGAAGTGTCGGCAGGTTCGAGGTCAGCCGGATATACCGCGGGCCGAACGCCATCGAGCGCGGGCCGGGGAATATCTCCTGGTCCGATTCGAGGTTGAGGAGGGTGATTACCGGCTGCGGTTCGAGCCGGGAGAGCGGGACGCCGGTTCCCTGCGCTCCGTCGTCGGCAAGGGAGGTGTTGTTGGCGGGGACCGTGACAAGCGGGGTCATGGTCGCAATATCCGCTGCTGTGACGGCTGCGGGGATACAGAGCGTGAGTAGGATGATGAGGAGTACGGGTATGGATACGGCCGGATGGTTCCAGGTCAGGCGGCTCATGAAGTACCGGTGGGTGAAGGATATGATACGGTTTGTGGTTGGATG
>Ga0116170_10001764_pt1 | contig 21528 bp, 25 predicted proteins | sample AD_JPNHW1_MetaG_FD_89797 | JGI IMG/M metagenome (GOLD analysis project Ga0116170, IMG submission 89797) | Active sludge microbial communities of municipal wastewater-treating anaerobic digesters from Japan - AD_JPNHW1_MetaG | ecosystem: Engineered > Bioreactor > Anaerobic > Digestate | place...
AGGCCGTGTCCGGCTGGAACAGCGCCAAGAGGCAGGAGCTAAAGGACCGAAAGAGGTACAACGAGCTGAAGTAGCCCCTTCAGGCCGCTCCCAGCCGGCCGGGGGGCCGGCCCGGAGCGGGCCCTGGGGAAAGGCTAACGAAAGGCTTATATCGGATATAAAAGCAGGACAATTGCCGAGTGAGGCAAATTGGAGGAGTCAATAATGCCTGCAGTTGTTAACAGAGAGGAATGCGTAAGCTGTGGAACCTGCGTCGAGGAATGCCCTGAAGAAGCCATCACCCTGGATGACGAAGAAATAGCAGTTGTAAACAAAGAGAAGTGCACTGAGTGCAAGACATGCGTTGAGGCTTGCCCATCTGAAGCCATCAGCATGGAATAAATTGCACCTTCAGTCAGCACTTTTTTTAGGCTATTTTTTTGATTCAAATCATTTCCCGGCAATGCCATTCTTGGCAGGGCGCAAACAGGGCTCGCCCTCGGATATGGCCTCATAAAACTGCTCCCAGTCCAGAGTGGTAGCCACGCAGCCCGCCTGGGAGAGAAGCACACCTCTTGCCGGCAAAGCATATCGGTGGCAGAGGTCCAGACCCTCCTTGACCTCCATGTGGCATCCCACGCCCACAATGGCCTTGGGCCGGTATTTTTTGATCATCCTCTTTATGAAGCTCGATCCGGGAACGATGAAGAAACGGTAGCCTAAACCCTCAGCGAATTTCTTGGCCTCGCCTATGCCGCAGCGCCCGCAGCTTACGCACTTTATGCCCTCCGGGGTGAGCTTGGCGGGACACTCCGTGCTGCGAACGCATTGGGGCATGAAGATGGTCCTATCCCGGCATGAAACCTTCAAAAACTCCTTGTTGTTTATGTAATTTCGGAGCCTGACACCCACATCGTCCACGATGGAGTCGTCCATGCGCAGAGCCCCGAAAATGGGCTTGACCACGCCCTCGAAGAGGATGATGCCGAGGAGCATTGCCCGTGCGGCCAGGAAGTTGCCGGTCTTAAAGGAATAGAGGACGAGCAGAGCCAGCAGGACGGAGAGAATGATGATCAAAAGGATTAAAAGGACCACGGCTTCGCCCACGATATAGAACAACTGATTTACGTAATCAGGAAACATGCCGCTGCATAAAAATCGCCCGGACTATATATCAGTTGCCCGCCTCCCCCCATACCCTGGCAAGAGGGTGCTTTGCGGACAGGCCGGACCGGCGTCGGAAGGGCGTCAGAGCGGCGCAAGTTTTTTATCTTACCCGTGAGTGGGCTGTATACCCCTTCGCCTTTATGAAATTCAATGAGGATTGTTAAGATGGCTAAAATGCACAGCAGAAAAAAGGGCTCTTCAAGGTCCCGCCCGCCAGCCGCAGCCAAAGTGCCGGCCTGGTGCGATGTATCCAAAGAGGAGCTGGAAAAGACTATCATGAAGCTGCACGAGAGCGGCCTGCCCTCCAGCCGCATCGGCCTTGCCCTGCGGGATCAATACGGAGTGCCCGCCACCAAGCTGATTGCAGGAAAGAGCGTCACCGGCGTTCTGAAACAGAACAATGCCCTTCCCGATCTGCCCGAGGATCTGAGCAACCTGATGAGAAAGGCTCTGCATGTCAGAAAGCACATCAAAGCCAATAAGAAGGACGTTCACAACAAGAGATCCCTGCAGCTCACCGAAAACAAGATCAGAAGACTGGTAAAATACTATCATGACTCCGGGCGGCTGGCACCGGAATGGACCTATTCGCCCGAGACGGCTGAGATACTCATCTCATGAAACGGCTGGACAAAGCCGCAGAAGCTATTGCCAGGTCGATTTTGCATTGCGACAGCATCCGGGTGATCTCGCATAACGACGCGGACGGGATCACATCGGCAGGGCTGATCTGCAATGCCCTTCTGCGGGCTGGCATATCCTTTCAGGCCACGCTCCTCAACAGGCTGGACGAATCGGTACTGGAAGGGCTAGTGGGCCCGGTGGTTTTTTGCGATATGGGCAGCGGCAAGCCTGAGCTGATATCGCGCATAAAAGAGGATTGCTTTGTGCTGGACCACCACCGCCCCGTAGGAACTTTAAGCTGCATGCACCTCAATCCCCATCTCTTCGGCATCGATGGAGCCTTTGAGCTCTCTGCCTCCGGCACGGTCTATTCCGTGGTGCGGCATATGGGAGAGAATGCGGATCTGTCCGGACTGGCCCTGGTGGGAGCTATGGGCGACCGGCAGGCCATGATCGGAGCCAACAAAGCTATTCTGGAAGAGGCTGTGGCCAGCGGAGCCGTGCAATTGCAAGCCGGCCTGAATATGGCTGCCGACGGGCCGGTGGAAGAGGTTTTTAGGGAGAGCGTCGAGCCTCTGCTGGACTTTACGGGCGATCCCCAGAAGGCACGCCGCTTCCTGGAGGATCTGGCTGTGAGGGGCGAAGTGCAGAGCCTGCCGGAGGCGGAGCTGACCAGGCTATGCACTGCCATCACCTTGAAGCTTCTCATGCAGGGCAGCTTTGCGGCAGATGCGGTGATCGGCGAGGTCATACGCCTCAATCACGAGGTGGTGGAGAACGCCAAGGAGATGGTGGAGCTGCTCAATGCCTGCGGCAACCGGGACATTCCCGGCCTGGGCCTCTCCCTGTGCCTGGGCGACAGAGGCAGCCTGGCCGAGGCCAGGAAGCTGGCCGCCGAGTACAGAGGCCACATCATCCGGGAGGTCGGGATACTGCGGGACAATAGCCGCACCATGAAGAGCATCCGCTATCTTCAGACTGAGAACATGGAGGCCGGGGCCATTGTTTCGGGCCTGGGGATCAGGTATCTCTACGCCGACAAGCCGCTTTTGACCCTCAATCACAAGGACGATATGGTCAAGATATCGGCTCGGGGCAGCAAACCGCTCATTTCCAGGGGCCTGGACCTCTCTATTGCCCTGAGGACGGCCGCTGCCGCCGTGGGCGGCGCGGGAGGAGGCCATACCATTGCCAGCGGGGCCTCCATTCCACCGGGGAGCGAAGAGAAGTTTCTGGCCCTGGTGGACGAGATTGTGGGAGAGCAACTGCACGGCTCAGATGCAAAGCAGGCTGTACTGCCGGAGGTACAGCCGCGCGACCGGACGGGAGAGGAGGCATGACGGCATGATCTGGGCCCGCCTGACACTGTGCGGGGAGGCTGCCGGGACGGTGGCCTCGGCCATAGAGCCGGACAACCTGCCCAATATGACTCTTCTGGCAGAGGGCGAACGGATGCTGCTGGAGTTTTCCACGGAGAAGATAGGCACATTGCTCTCCACGCTCGACGACCTGCTGATGAACATTAAAATAGCGGAAGAGACACAATATTGCACGGAGGAGAGATGAAATTTCACTTGGAGGCAAGCCTGAGGCTGAGCGCGGACGCGGAAAAGGCCGAGGCTGCCCTTTCAGACTTCTTTGGAAATGCCGGGCAATTGCTACAGAAGGGAGCCCCGGAGGGCCAGGGAGCGAAGATCAGCTCCTGGAAGCTGTCCGGCAGCAAGATCGACCTGGTAATTGACAGCGACAGGTATGTCCGGGCCCATGACGCCCTGCTGCGGCTGCGCCGCCCCCTCTCGGAGCTGCTGGGAAAGCAGTTCCGGATTGGAGTGCGGGGCATGGAAATCGGCAGGTTCGACATCGAGGTCGAGTCGGAGCGGGGCATAGAGCATAAGATACCCTATGTGCGGGAGATCAAATTCGACGGCAAAAAGCTGTTCATCGCCCTTGACGTGGGGCCGCAGGGCTCGCTCGGCCAGTCCGAGATAGAAAACCGCATACCTGACCGGATCATCAGCCTTCTGGAAGAGAAGCTGCAAAGCGGCTACGGAGGCAAGACCGAGCACTGGGAGCTTCTCTGGGAGAGCGCTCCCCGCGAGCCCAAATTCAATCGCGATCCCACGGAGGAGATGCAGAAGGCGGGCTGGATCAAGCACGGCGCCAGCCGGGGCCAGTGGATATACGGCCCACAGGCGACGCACGTCTTCCGGACCTTTGAAAAGATCGTTTTGGAGGAGATCATCTCCCCCCTGGGCTATCGGGAGATGATCTTTCCCAAGCTGGACACCTGGGACGTCTGGAAGAAGAGCGGCCACGCCCAGGGCGTCTATCCGGAGATCTACTTCGTCTGCCCCCCCAAGACCCGCGACCCGGCCTTCTGGGAGGAGGTCATGGACCACTACAAGGTCACCCACGAGGTGCCCCTGGATCTGGTCAAGGAGAAGATCGACCTGCCCATCGGAGGCATGTGCTACGCCCAGTGCCCCACCTTCTGGGGATTTTTGCAGGGCACTACCCTGCCCAACGACGAGCTGCCCATAACCGTATTCGACCGGTCCGGCACCTCCCACCGCTACGAGTCCGGCGGCATTCACGGCATCGAGAGGGTGGACGAGTTTCACAGGATTGAGATCGTGTGGCTGGGGACGCGCGAGCAGGTGCTGGAACAGGCGGAGAAGCTGAAGGGCTGCTACAAGCACATCTTCGAGGACATCTTGGAGCTGACCTGGCGGACGGCCTGGGTGACCCCCTGGTTCATGGCCCAGGAGGGCAAGACGGGCCTCGCCGAGATGACCGGGGCCGGGACGGTGGACTATGAGGCGGTGCTGCCCTACAACGGCAACTGGATAGAGTTTCAGAATCTGTCTGTGAACGGCGAGAAGTACCCCAAGGGCTTTACCGTCAAAGCCCAGAGCGGTGAGGCTCTGTGGTCCGGGTGCAGCGGCGTGGGCCTGGAGAGGTGGGCTTCCGCCTTCCTCAGCCAAAGGGGCCTTGATCCGGCGAACTGGCCGGAGGAGTTTAGAAGGCGCGCCGGAGAGATGCCCAGGGGGATCAGGTTCCTCTAGGCTGTCTCTTTTTTTAGCAGAATGGTGACATCTGCCAATTTAATATCAAGCAGAGAAACCTTTTTAGTTTATCAGGTATATTAATGATATAATGCCTAATGCATACCTGATACAGGTCACAGATTGGATCCGGAGAATCTATTTCCGCGCAAAGGTACATTTCAATCTGGCTGAGACTCAAAGAAAATCCGACTTAATAGCCAAGACCATTTTCTCTATATTTCAAATAAGTATAATTATTTTTATTGGATTATATATTGCTTTGATTGCGAATTTTATTTTGTCCGAACAAGAGGGCATAATGATTATTCCATTCGATACAAGCGGCATGGGCAAAGACTGTAGTGGCAAGGCTGTTGCCGATCGACTCGGCATGGAAATTCAGAAAATAAGAGCGACCCATGAGTACAAGCAGATGCAGATAAATTTAAGGGAAAATAAATCCAGTGTGGACATCTCAGGAACGCCTCTAAAGTCCCCTCAATTCATTCCGCCTATCGTTTCAACAGAACGATCGATGGACAAGAGTCTATCCGAGATAGGAAATATTGATGTTGGACCTGCATCAGTTTCCATCGGCCAACTGCTATTGACCTTGAGATCAATAGCAGGACGTTCAGATAAATCGATTACAGGCAGCCTTGAGACTTACGGATCCAACATCACCATTGTTGCTTTATTGGAAGATAAAGGCTCGAACAACGGATTGATGACATGGGAGAGTACAGTGCCCATCGAAAGCAGAAATCTATCCGAAGAGGAGATGGTTCCCTATCTTATTAATGATTTAGCATATAATATATTTTATGATATTAAATATGATTTACAGGCCACAGGCATATCGAAGAGCTGGATTTCCTTCAAACACTCAACTGAAGGATGGAATGCTTATAGGAACTACAACATCACAAATGATCCCGGTTATCTGAACAGAGCCGAAGAAATGATGCGAAAGTCCCTCCGGGAAGATCCATATAACCTAGAAGCGGCGCAACTCCTGGTAATATTGCAGTCAAGATATCAAGAAATTGGAAACCGGGGCAAATTAGGAGATTTAACGGATATTGCCATCCAAATACCTGTCCTTTCAGGGGAGGCCTGGTACAACAAGGGAATTTCAGCGATTTATTATGACTGGAGAGAAGCTGCGGATGCCTTTGACAATGCCGTTAAAGCTGATCCTGAGAATAAACTTTATTGGGCGTCCAAGAGCTTTGCTCTTAATAAATTATTCGATGATGATGCATTGGCTGCCGCAGAAGAAGCCATCAAGCTAGATCCCGGATATGCCGATGCATGGCATGAAAAGGGTATAGCGCTCTATTATTTGGGGGATTATAAAAATTCCTCTGATGCATATAATTTAGCCATTAAGCTCGATCAAAATGTATGGTGGTACTACAACGATTATGCTATACTGCTGTGGATGATGGGAAGAACCGAAGATTGCAGCAAATGCTATGAAGAAGCCATCAAAAATTTTGATATTGCTTTAAAATTTGACTTAAGCTATGAAGATCGGACGGATATTATTGGCTACAAAAAAGAGATCCTCAGTGAAGCTAAGATTTCTGGACCCAAGAATTCGGCAGAGCTATGAGAAATTACTAAGTGGGAGCGGCTGTGAATTGATGGGCAGCGAATCGGAGATAGAATTCACGGCCATCGAATGAAAAAGGGGTAGCGACATTAGCCGTCTACAATGAGATCCCCCTGGAGGCGCTCCAGGAGCTCCCGTGCCGCCCTGGCCCGCCTGGCCTGATGTGACATCTGCCCTCGCCGCTGCGGCGTCAACCGCCTGGCAGGCGAAGCCGGCTTCTGCCGGACGGGCAGGCTCGCCCGCGTGGCCAGCTTTGCCCCGCACTTTGGGGAGGAGGCTGTCCTGGTGGGCCGCGGCGGCTCCTGCACCATATTCTTCTCAGGCTGCAACCTCGCTTGCGCCTACTGCCAGAACTGGGAGATCAGCCAGGCCGGCGCCGGGCGGCAGGCTGCAGCGGAGGAGCTGGCGGGAATGATGCTGGCCTTGCAGGATAGCGGTTGCCACAACATCAACTTCGTGACCCAACTCACGTCCCTGCTCAGATTCTGGAGAGAGAGACCATATGGCAGCTTCCGCTCCCAAATTTAATTCAACCGAAATCCCCATTAATTAGTTAAAACTAATAAAACACATATGGGCGCAGATATCAGTAGCCTGTCCGGTTCAGGCAAAGTGATGGGCACCAAGCTGACCCGAAATGAGATTTATCAGATAAACCGCCTTATTGATGCCGGAATATATCTAAATAGCTCAGATTTTATTCGCGAAGCAGTTCGCGAAAAACTGGCGGCAATAAAGGTCATCGAATACCGAGACGTAGATTTTGAAACCGCTAAGAAAGAGGTTTCGGGCTATTTTAAAATGAAAGGGGAAGCTTATGCCTCGGATGCCAGCACTGACCTGGAGCTTGACTATAACCTCGTCTGCAAAATAATGGACGAATTGGAGAAAGAAGGCAAACTGGGGGCAGTGAAATGATCGGCAGTGATATCGGAGATACCATTCACGGCCATCGCATCATCGCCGAGGCCAGGAAGATCAGCTCTCCTACAGTAATCACCAAGAGCGGCAGGCACAAAGCGCAGAGGATAGTGCTCACCGAAAATGCAGAAGCCGTGGTCGATCGAAGAGATCGCTGGCTCGGCGAATGAAAAGGGTAGCGACATTGGCCGCCTACAATCAGCTCTCTGTTGGGACGCTCAAGGACCGCGCCCGCGCCGCCCTGGCCCGCCTGGCCTGCTGTGACATCTGCCCCCGCCGCTGCGGCGTCAACCGCCTGGCAGGCGAAGCCGGCTTCTGCCGGACGGGCAGGCTCGCCCGCGTGGCCAGCTTTGCCCCGCACTTCGGAGAGGAGGCTGTCCTGGTGGGCCGCGGCGGCTCAGGCACCATATTCTTCTCAGGCTGCAACCTCGCCTGCGCCTTCTGCCAGAACTGGGAGATCAGCCAGGCCGGAGCGGGGCGAGAGGCCAGCCCGGAGGAGCTGGCGGGAATGATGCTGGCCTTGCAGGATAGCGGCTGCCACAACATCAACTTCGTGACTCCCACTCACGTCGCGGCCCAGGTCCTGGAGGCGCTGGTCCTGGCCCGGCAGGGCGGACTCACTGTCCCTTTGGTCTACAACAGCGGCGGCTACGACTCGGTGGATACCCTGCGCCTTCTTGAGGGAGTATTCGACATCTACATGCCGGACGCCAAATATGGCCGTGACGGTCCGGCTGAGAAGTACTCCCTGGCGCCCGGCTACGTGGCCGTCATGAAAGCGGCTCTCCTGGAGATGCACCGCCAGGCCGGCGACCTCCTCCTGGACGAAGAGGGCCTGGCGGTGCGGGGGCTTCTCGTCCGCCACCTGGTGCTGCCCTGCCGCCAGGCGGGCACAGAGGAGATGGTGCGCTTCATCTCCGAGGAGGTCTCCAGGAGCACATACCTCAACGTCATGGCCCAGTACCGTCCGGAGTACAACGCCTGCCGCTTTCCTGAGCTTTCCCGGACCATCACCGCCCGGGAGTATGCTGCCGCTCTGCACAGTGCTGCCGTCGCTGGCCTCACCCGCGGGCTGGCAATGCTTTAATGCCTGCGCCGCCAAAATAGGTGCGGATGATTTCTTTCGAGTATCTGGAGCACACCGCTGATGTAAAATTCCGGGCCTACGGTCGAACGCCGGAGGAGATGCTCTCCAATGCCGCCGCCGCCCTCTTTGCCGCCATGATCCCCCCCGGCCAGGTGGAGGCGCGGGAGAGTTGGCAGGTGGAGCTGCACGGCGAGGACATCGAGGACCTGGCCTACAGGTGGCTCTCCGAGATCATATTCTTATTCGAGACGGAGTCGGCGGTCTTCTCCACATTTAAAGTCGCTCTGCAAAAGAAAAATGAACGGGACGACAGAGGACAAGCGGAAGGCTGGAGGCTGTCTGCGGAGATTGGTGGAGAGAGGATGGACCCCCAGAGGCACTCCTTCCTATGTGAGGTCAAAGCCGTCACCCGCCACAAGTTCGGCATCCGGAAAAATGATCTGTGGTGCATTCAGGTAGTACTCGATGTGTGATATTGGCGATGATACCGAATCCTCAAGTGTGATGATTCTGGACGTGTGATTATGGAAATCAGCAAGATCGACGACAACATTTACGAAGTGCCCGTGGGCTATCGGCCGGGCATGCGCGTGCCGGGCAGGATCTTCGTCTCCTCAGCCCTGCGCGATATGGTCGAGCCGGGGACGGTTGACCAGGTGGCCAACGTCGCCACCTTGCCCGGCATAGTCAGCCACTCCATGGCCATGCCCGACGCCCACCTGGGCTACGGTTTTCCCATCGGAGGAGTGGCCGCCTTTCGGGAGGAGGGCGGCATCATCAGCCCCGGCGGAGTGGGCTTTGACATCAACTGCGGCGTGAGGCTGCTGCGATCCGACCTTGGGGCGGATGCCGTCCAGCCGCTCATCAACACCCTCCTCGATGCCCTCTTTCAGTCCATACCATCGGGCCTCGGAGCCACGGGGAGGCTTCATGCCACCGATCAGCAACTGACCGAGGCCTTCCTCACCGGAGCGGAATGGGCAGTCAAAGAAGGCTATGGTGTGGAGGCGGACCTCTCCCACTGCGAGGAGAACGGGCACATGAAGGGTGCCGATCCCTCTCAGGTGGGGGTCAAGGCCAGAAAGCGGGGCCGGCCCCAACTGGGGACGCTGGGCAGCGGCAATCACTTCCTGGAGATCCAGAGGGTCGAGGAGATCTATGATGAGGTGGTGGCCCGCCGCTTTGGCCTGTTCAAGGGCCAGATCACAGTTATGATCCACTGCGGCTCGCGGGGTGCGGGCCATCAGATCTGCACCGACCACCTGGACGTCCTCACCAAAGCGGTACGAAAGTACAACATCGACATCCCCGACAAGCAACTGGCCTGCGCCCCTCTGGGCTCGCCTGAGGCGGAGCACTACTTCGGGGCCATGGTCTGCGCCGCCAACTACGCCTGGGCCAACCGGCATATCATCGCCCACTGGACGAGGGAGGTCTTCGAAAGGTACTTCCCCGGCTCCAAATTGGACCTGCTCTACGATGTGGCCCACAATGTGGCCAAGATCGAGGAGCACCAGGTGGAGGGCAGGAGGGAGCGGCTCTACGTGCACCGCAAGGGGGCCACAAGAGCCTTTGGCCCCAGCAGAAGCGAGGTGCCGGCTGCCTATGCCGGCCTCGGCCAGCCGGTGCTCATACCGGGCAGCATGGGAACGTCCTCTTACGTCCTCTGCGGCCAAGACCGGGCCCTTGATCTGACCTTCGGCTCCGCCTGCCACGGAGCGGGAAGGGTGATGAGCCGGAGCCAGGCTCTGCGCCAGTTCACAGGCAAGGATGTCAAGGCCGCTTTGAACCGGGACGGAATTGCCGTCCGGGCCACATCGCCGGGAATGTTGGCTGAGGAGGCTCCCCAGGTCTACAAGCCCTCCGGAGATGTGGTGGACGTGGTGCATAACCTGGGAATCGCCACCAGAGTGGCCCGGCTGGTGCCTCTGGGCGTCTCCAAGGGATAAGGATTGACTGGTATTGAATCGATGCGCCTGCTAATAGTTCTGGTCGAGCCCCTCTACGACGGCAATGTGGGCTCCGTGGCCAGAGCCATGAAGAACTTTGGTTTCTCCGACCTGGCTCTGGTCAATCCCTGCGAGATCGGCGACTTCGGCCTGGCCATGGCCTCTCACGCCAGAGACGTCCTGGAAGGGGCGGCGGTCTATCCCGGCCTGCGGCAGGCCCTGGAGCAGGCCGACCTGGTCGTGGGGACGACGGGCAAGAGGCTGGAGGACGCCCGCCATCACCTCAGCCTGCACCTGCGCGTGCCCTGCCTGACGCCCGCCGGCCTCGCAGAGAAGCTTCAGGGAAAGGAGGGGACGGTGGCACTGCTGCTGGGCAGGGAGGACTGCGGGCTGAACAGCGATGAGTTGGCCCTCTGCGATATGCTGGTTTCCATCCCTACATCCGAGGAGTATCCGGTCATGAACCTCTCCCATTCTGCTGCCGTCCTGTTTTACGAGCTGTCCAAAAACGGCAATGAGGGGATGAGCAATGTGGAGATGGCAAAAGGAGAGAGCCTGGCCCTCCTGCGCGACAAAGCAGGGCTGCTGCTCTCCGAGATAGCCTATCCGGAGCATAAGGTGGATTTCACCCTGCTCATGCTGCGCCGCATTTTAGGGCGATCGGAGTTGACGGAGAGAGAGGCGCGCTCACTGCTGGGATTGATCAATAGGGTCCGCTGGAGCCTAAACCGAGAAAAGGCGCGGCTGGAAACCTCATCCAAAAAATTTCTTTAGCTCTAGTCCTGCCTTCTCGCCTTCTTGAAGGCGTCCTCCACGGCATCGCGGATGATGTAGCCCCCTTTGTGCAGCACAGTGTCGCCCAGCTCCGTGTCCCTCTCCATGGACCCGGTGCAGGGGTAGGCGTGATGGGCCTCGGATATCCTCTCCCGGATGTCCGGCTGGTCCGGCTCCAGGCCGAGCAGCCGCTTGGCCACAAACCAGGTTGAGCCGCAGGGCGCCGTGCGCTGCACATTGGCGGCCAGGATGTGGTCCTTTCCCTCCCGGCTCTTCTGCACAGTGACGTCTATCACCGGATCGCCGATGCCCGCTTCCATGAGAAAGGCATAGATGTTGGGCTTGGCCGGGTCGGGGCGCAGGGCGCAGAAGGGCTTGGCGAAGGCCGCCTCCATGCCCAGCTCTGCCGCCTTCTCCTCCAGTTGCTTTCTCTGGCCGAGTGGAAGCTCGCGGGGCGACTCCGAGCCGCCCACTATGCCCTTTACCCCTGCCTCCTTGAGCTTGGGCAGAAGGCCGAAGAGTATGTCGGGATGGACGTTGATGGCCATGGCGATATCTGCCTGGGGTATGTTCTGGGGGAGCAGCGGCTCGACGTCGTCGATGAAGTCGCCAAGCGATGCCGGATCCGGCATCTCTATCAATGAGACGATTTTGTCGGCGTAGCCGGGTCGGACGTTTCTGCACTGAGTGCAGGCCTCGCCGCAGGAGATGCAAAATCCCGAGTAGTTGATCAGGTTGCCCACTACCCGCGTCCCAAATTCGCCGTTGTAGAATACCACCAGCTTTAAGCCGTTTATAGCACTCTTTTCATTGCCTGCCATATCCATTTCCTATCCGGTGTCCCGTTTTTCGGTTTATGCCCTTTCCGTTCTTCCGTTGCGCTTCTGGTCTCAGAGACCTGCATGGTATATTATATGGTATACTAAAGATACCATCTTGCTTACTATTTAGAGCAGAGCGTTTCTGCAAAGATACCATTGCCTGGGTTATGCATTTTTTGCCTGCCGGGAGGAGGTAAGTTCCCTCGCGGCATAAAGGAGGCCGGCAAATCCCAGGCTTGTGGCGATCAAGGAAGCCAATCCGCCCACTAGAGGCAGGAGATAGAGCAGATTGAGGATCACAAATCCCAGGGCGAAATAGGCCAGATCGCTCTTCAATTTGCCGGTTCGCTGGCCAATCCACCTGCCCAGGGAGTAGGAGACGAACGTCCCGCTCAACAGCAGGGCGGCGAAGATGAGCAGCGACGAGATCAGGGCTATGGGCAGTCCCACCACAGTCATCGCCACCAGCAGCAGGGCGATGAATGAGGCTATGATCATGACAAACCCCAGCAATGTCTTGAAAAGCGCCGAATCGCGCAACTGTTCGTCCACAATGCGGAATGCTCCGGGCAGATACCTGACCAGGATCAGACCCAGGATGAAATAGCCGATCAGTGATAGCAGGCCCAGAATGCTGAATCCCGTCTTATACATCTCCGCCTCCTTCTTGCCGGACTGCTCCTCTATCCGGTGATAGTCCACCCGGCCGGCCAGGCCGGTATTGTTGAATCTCGTGGCGCTGACGGTCAGAGTGCCGTTGACATGGCCGGCGTTGACCACATTGTCTCCGGCCAATAGGGCGTCTCTTCCCACCGTTTTTCCAGGCAGGACGTTCACCGTTCCGCCGGCGGCCAGCAGATTGGTGCCGATGTCTCCGCCAAGCTGAACATTTCCGCCGGCGGCGACTACCTTGCCGCCCACGTCGGCATTGACAAAGACCTGGCCGGCTGCGGCAATGACATCACCCTTCACCGGGGCATTGATGTTCACTGTGCCGCCCATGGCGATCACCGAGTCCACAGGAGCGTTCACGCTCACCATGCTGCCGGCAGCCAGCACATCATCGCCAACCTCTCTGTCGATGGAGACTGTCTCTCCCGAGAAGGTCTGCAAGGCCTGTCCGGCCGGAAAGAGCATAAGAGCTGATGCTAAAATCAGAATCAATTGAATGACTGTATCCCACTTCATCCCATTCACCGCCATTTAAGAGGATCTTCTCCAATAAATAACCCATGTATGAATTCTGTGATTAAGCATAAATAATCCAGAATGCCTGAATGGTCAAACTACTGGCAGGTGGCAACATTTGAGGATTGCAGTGGATATCGACGGAGTGCTTGCCGATCAGGTCTCCGCGGTGCTGGGGGAGATCGAGAAGGACTGGGGCGTGCGGTACGCCAAGAGCGACATAATCCGCGCCCGCTGGAAATTCGCGGGAGGAGACATCGGCAATGAGATCGCCCGGCTGCTGGCCGACCCGGATTATGTGATGAGGGTGCCCATCCTGGAAGGAGCCCAGGAGGCCATCAAGCAGCTCTCCCGTCATGACCTTCTGGTGGTGACCGCCCGCCGGCCCAATGCCGAGGAGGCGACCAAGAGGTGGCTGCTGGAGCACTTTCCCAGCCTGGTCCGCTACCACCACGCCCGAACCGGGACCAAGCAGGTCATACCTTCCGACGTGCTCATCGATGACCTGGACATGAACATCGTGGAGTTCGTCCGCTCCGATCCCAGGCGTCGGGGGATCCTCTTCCAGCACCCCTGGAGCCTGAACGACACGGATATCGAGGACTATGCCCATCAGGTCTACTACTGCCCCCGGTGGCAGAGTGTGATACAAGCCGTAGAGGAAATAGACATTGAGACGCCTTCCTGAGCTACTGGCTCCCGCCGGCTCATTGGTCGCCCTTCAGGCCGCAGTGGCCGCCGGAGCGGATGCTGTCTATCTGAGCGGCAAGCGATTCGGAGCCCGAAAATTTGCAGAGAACTTCGATGAGCCGGCCCTGGCCGGGGCCATTGACTATGCCCACCTGCGGGGGGTCAGGGTTTATGTGACAGTCAACACCCTGATCCGGGAGAGTGAGCTGTACGATGCGGCATCCTATCTGCTCCGCCTCTACGAGATGGGAGCCGACGCCGTTCTGATTCAGGACACCGGCCTCTCTCATCTGGCGGCCCTGGCCCTGCCCGGCCTGGAGAGGCATGCCTCCACCCAGATGACCATTCACAACCTCCCCGGACTGCTCTGGGCGGAGAGGGCCGGCTTTAAGAGGGCAGTTCTCGCCAGGGAGGTCTCCCTGGAAGAGATCGAGCGGATGAATAGGGAGCGGGACCGGGAGGACAAGAGGCTCCGAAGGGAGCGGAGGGGCGAAGGGGGCCAGGATAGCAGAGATGACATCCTGCCCCGGCCCAGGATCGGCATGGAGGTCTTTGTGCATGGGGCGCTCTGCTACTCCTACTCCGGGCAGTGTCTGCTCTCCTCGGCCATCGGCGGAAGAAGCGGCAATCGGGGGATGTGCGCCCAGCCCTGTCGAAAGCCCTATGTTCTGCTCCGGGGCGGGATGGACGAATTCGGCCGCCCGGCGGGCCTGGCGGCAGAGCCTCTGAGAGAGCAATTCCTGCTCTCGGCCCGCGACCTGTGCACCTACAGGCGTCTGCCGGAGATCGTCCGCTCGCCTGTCTCCGCTCTGAAGATCGAGGGGAGGATGAAGTCTCCGGAGTACGTGGCCACCGTCGTCTCCATCTATCGCCGGGCGCTGGACGGCATCGCGGCAGGCCGCTGGACGCCTTCTGCCGAAGACGAGAGGAACCTGGCTATTGCCTTCAACCGGGACTTCACGGAGGGGCACCTGCTGGGGGCCAAAGAGGTCATGGGCCGGGAGATGTCCGACAACCGGGGTCTTTTAATCGGCAGCGTGGCCTCCTTCGACTCCCAGAGGGGCGAGGCGGCGGTGCGGCTTTCTGCCGCCGGTCTGGCACCGGAGAAGGGGGACGGCCTGGTCTTCCTGGCTCCCGGCCAGGAGGTGGGACTGGTGGTGCAGAGCGTCCAGGAGAGGGGCGGCCTCTTGCGGCTGAAGACGCCGGAGAGGATCAGGCCGGGGGCGCGGGTGTACCTCACTGGCAGCCTGGCCCTCGCCAAGAAGGCCCAGCAGATCATTGCCTCTGAGCGGGGTGCAATAGCCATTGATGTCACTCTCACCTGGCTGGATGGGCGGCTGGTGGCCTCGGCCCGGCTGCCGGACGGCCGGAGGGTTGAGGCTGCCGCCGGCTTCGTCATGGAGAAGGCGAGGAGCAGGCCGACCAGCAGGCAGCAGATAGAGGCGCAGATGAGGCGCACGGGGGGCACGCCCTTCGCCGTGCAGCGGGTGGAGATGGACTATGCGGAAGACCTCTTCGCTCCCCTGGGGGCTCTCAATCAACTGCGCCGCGACCTGCTGGAGAAGGTAGAGGCGGCCCTCCTGAAAGAGCGCCGCCCGGCGTGCGAGGACGTGGAGAGGGCGCGGCAGGCTGTGGAGGCGGCTTTTTTCGGGTGCCTAAGCCGGGCCGGCTGCTCAGAGGATGGTGCCCCTCGGAATGATCCGTCCCTTCCGCAAGTTTCATCTCCGCCCTCTACGACGACCGGCCCGGCCAGGCTGGCGGGCGGACTGTCCCTGGCGGTCTACGCCGACAGCCTGGAGGCGGTGCGGGGTGCCGTCTCCGCAGGCTGCCGCAGGATCTACTTTGAGCCGGCACTCTGGCAAAAGGACGGAAAGGGCTGGCCGGGCTGCGGCGCGAAGGCCGCCGGGCTGATGGCTGCAGCGGCAGAGATCTGCGGGCCGGCGGAGCTGTTCTGGAAGTGGCCCAGGATCGCCAGAGACGAATTCTTCCCGGCAGCCATCGCCCTGCTGGAGACGGTGAAGGTCGACGGGGTGATGATCGAGAACGTGGGGGGCATAGAGGCCCTTCGAGAGGCTGGCCTGGCCCGCCCGCCTCTGAGCCATCTGCGCCTGCTGGGCGGCCCCGGCCTGAACATCGGCAATCACCAGGCGGTGGAGGCCTTGCCATCGCTAGAGGCTCTGACGCTCTCCCCGGAGCTGTCCGCCCGGCAGATCGAGGGGCTCGCCCTTGCCAGGAGGGGCGGCACGGCCCTGGAGCTGGTGGTGCAGGGCAGCCTGGAGGTCATGGTGGCCGAAGACTGCATACCCTGCCTGGCCAAAGGCGGCTACGACCCCAGCCTCTTTTGGGGCTTGCAGGACATGAGGAGGATCTTTCCCCTGCGATTGGACGAGGAGAACAGGACTCGCGTCTTCAACTCCGCCGAGACCTGCCTGCTGGACATGATGCCGCAGATCCGCTCTGCGGGTCTGGACGGGATCGCAGTGGACGCCAGGGGCCGGACGGAGGCATATGCCCGGCGCATGGTCGATGCCTACGGAAAGGCCATCCGGCTCACTGCTCAGGGCGGAGCCGACCTGGCAGCAGAGCTGGAGCGGCTCAAGGAGGAGATCAGGCCGCTGGCCCTGGGGGGCATCACCTACGGCCACTTCGTCAAGGGGCTCAAAGACGAGCTGTCGTAGAAATAAGCAGCCGTCTTTGTCGTGATCTGTGACTCTCTGGTGGCAGGCCGCGGGCAATTGGCTTTAACCAGTGGCTAACGACGTTTTTCGCCACAGAGAAACATTCATGACTTCCTGTCATCCATACCCAAGAAAATGAACCTCCGTTCTTTGTGCGTCCTTTGTGAGCTTTGTGGTCTTTGTGGTTAAATTAATAGGTTATAATTAACTATTCTGTTTTCTACTGATCTGCTGATAACCACAAAGGACACAAAGCGCACAAAGAACCCACAAAGATGGCATTTTCATACCACACAGAGGTCACAGAGAGAGAACAACTGATGAACTGAGTATGGCCACAGAAAATAGCGAGGAGCCTGAAGATCAGGCGTCCTTTCCAGAGATGTACCGGCAGTAGCCGTAGCTCACCGGCCCCTTTTTGGTGGTCTCGCAGGGAAAATCCGGGCACTGAAAGCACAGAGCCACTCCTCTTTGGAAGGCGCATGTCGCTATCTCGCACATTCGGTTCTCGCGGGGCCGGCAGCCCGCCTCCCCGTTGGGGCACCGCCCTGAGGCCCGGCGGGGGCAGGCCTGGCAGGCTATGCCGCAGACGCCTATCTTCATATCAGTCGTATCAGAAGACATAATCCACTACTATGCGGCTCTCGCAGACTTTTCCCACGAAGTCGGCCACCTTGAGGTGTTCCGGATGCTGTTGATAGCTGTAAAGCGCCTCTTTGGTCAAGAACTCGGAGACGAGCACCAGGTCGTATGCCACCGGGGCCTCGAAGAAGTTGACGCCCACCTGAAAGAACTTGATCTCGTTGATCTGGGCGGGAAGGGCCTCGAGATAAGCCTTCAGCATCTGCATATTGCCCAACTTGTTATTGCTCTCTGCATACTTCTTGAACTTGAACATCACAATGTGCTTGATCATTCCATCCTACCTCTTCCGGTTTATTCCCCGGTTCGAAGTTTATAACGGTTTTCCTGCCTTTACCTCAACTGCTCTCACCTCAGCATCACCCGGCTCATGGTGACCAGGAAGAGGGCCATGAGTATCCAGCCCAGCAGGGTCTCAATCACCGTCAGGAACTCGTAGCCCTCGTTGATGCTGAAGTTCTGGGGGGTCTTGCCCAAAAACTGCATGCTGCTGAAGTAGAAGGCGTCGTTGAGCGACACTGTCGGCGTCGGTCCGTCCTCGCTGAGGGCTGGGCCCGCGTCGGGCTGCAGGGCCCCCGCCGTCCAGAATACGCCTGTGAAGAGCAGTATGATGGCCAGGCTGAGGAGGACGGTGTGGGAGGGGCGCACCCCGTAGCCGCAGGAGACCTGTGCCAGGCGGTCGAAGAGCCCGGCCACGGGCTTATGGGAGCGGGACTGCTTCTCTTTTCGGTACTGGTAGTAGCAGTCGTCCTGGTCCTCATACTGCTCCTGGTTCCTGAAGTTTTTGATCAGGGTCAGGTAGACAGATCCGTTGTAGGGGACGTGTCCATTGATGGTGTTCCAGCGCATGTCTATGCGATTATAATTCAAGTCCTTGAGGAAGATGGCCGCGCCCTCGGCAAACTGGGCATCGGAGAGCTTCATGGTGTAAACCTTGGCGTTCACCAGGTGAAAGCCCCGATCAAACCTCGCCCTGCCGAAGTCGGCATCGTTAAATCTGGCGCGGGAGAAGTTGGCCTCGGTTGCGAAATGGGCCCTGGAAAAGCCCGCCAGTCCCTGAAACTCCGAGTCGGAAAAGCCAGCATCCTCGGAGAAGACAGAGCCGGAAAAGTTGGCCGCCCCGGAGAATTTGGTGCCGTCGAAGTCCACCAGCCCGGAGAAGTCGGCGTGATCGAAGAAAACGTCGCCCTTGATCACAGAGTACTCGATCTTGATGGTGGATTTTATGATCTTCCGCCGGTTCTTGTTGAGCGGCAGGTCGAGGCGATGCAGGTCAAGGTCGCCGTAGATGATGACGTTCTCGTACTCCACCGGCCTGCCCTTCTCGATCTTCTCCAAGACCTCCTCGGCCTTGATCATCAATAGGCTGTCGACCATAAGCGAAGCAAGAATTCGTTAAATGCAGATAACCTTTGCGGCAGGCCCTTGGGCACAAGCCCGCAAGAATCATCCTGGTGCACCTTCTTAGCCAGCCCGATCATGCTTATTTTTATTCAATAATTACATAGCCGATTTTCTGGTTTCCGTTTGGTTTTTTCTTTTCATGGCTTCTTCCTTCGGCTAGTTCATCGATAATCAGATCCCTAATCTTTACTACATCTGACCAGTTTTTTAGCGGAAGCGCATCGGCCATCGATGTTTTGAGATGTTCACTGCCATAAGTCAGAATTAGCGCTATCTGTAACTTCATATTTTCTTCGTCGAAATTGTAATATACCTTATGTCCTCCTTGACATGACACATCTTGAACATCCTGATCTTTAATTTCTAAAAATTTTATGTATGCATCATTTCGGAGTTTAAGGTCAAGGGCTTCTTTATCTTCCAAACGCTTCTTTTCTTCGCTTCTAGTTTTTTTCCATTCAATTAAATAATTCCCTCCGAAACTAATAATGCCTCCTATTATTGCGGAGGACGCTGAAATTACCGCTATTACGATTGCAGTATTTGTATCAAGATCAGGCATCCTCTATCACTTCCAGAACTACCTCTATTTTTTTTTGTGCATCAGCCAGCGCACAAAGACCTCACAAAGAAGGCATTCTCGCACCACGCAGAATGATTAAAGGGCCGTGACGGAAGAGACGCAAAACCCCCGCCATCACTCCTGCGCCGCGCCCTTGCCGAAGAGCATCTCCTCCACAAAGTCCCAGTCGTGCTCGTAGATGTGGGCGGAGGCGCTGGTGGTGGATATCGATCCGGGCTCGGCTCCCACCCTTTGAGAGACATACTGCAATAGCCTGGCCAGTCCGTAGAGGTTGGCGGGATAGGCCCCGCAGAAGTCGTGGCTCCTGAAGAACGCCGCCAGGTGAAGGCGTCCGTCCCTCAGCTTAAAGTCGTCCACGATCATGCAGGGGACCTCCTCTTTGGCCGAGTCGACGGGAGCAATCCAGGTGACGGCCGTGGCCCGCCGGGTGCTGGCCGAGGCCTGGAGGCGGCTGATGGCCAGATCGATCTGATCCAGGGGCGGATAGCCGGGCAGGGACCAGGCCCGCAGCCGCTCCCCATAGGTGTATTCAAATCCGGGATTGTTGCCGGAGAGAAGCTGGCCGGCATACTCCTCCAGACGCTCCTCATTCCAGGAATAGCCGGGGGGGATCATCTGCCGATAGGGCTCCTCCACCACCACCTGCAAAGCCAATAGCTCCCGGATGCGCGTGCCCCTCTCGTCGGTGATCTCCTCCCCCTGCCGCCAGATGTAGCCCAGCCCCCTCTGCCAGGCGTCAGAAATCGTCTTGGCGCGGATGAACCTGCCCAGCCTCACCATGATCCGGCCCTCAGGGCTTTTCGCCCGCCAGCTCGGCCAGTGCTTCCTGGGGCAGGGCTTTGACGATATCTATCTTTTTTACGCAGCGAGTGGCTATGCCGTACTTCTTGGCGAAGGGCTTGAGCTCCCTCATGCTGTATTTTTTGGCGATCTCTTCCGCATCCATGAGGGAGTATCTCTCCGGCCATGATACTTGAAGTTTTTTGGGCTAACGGGCTTTGTGTCTCATGTTAATCTCATCTCTTGGTTGTTATCTCGCTCTGTGCGTACTCTGTGTCCTCTGTGTCTCTGTGGTGAAAAACGTCGTTAGCCACTGGTTATGGCCATTTGCAAACGGACTTCCACCACAGAGACACAGAGCGCACAGAGGACTCACAGAGACTGAAGCATCAATTACCCACAGTAAACAGCGAAGAGCCAACCAATTCACTACTCACAGGAAATAGCGAGGAGCCTTTAGGTCCAAAGCCAGATTACCGAAGTCAAAGCCATCGCAGCGAGCCCGTGCAGCTCCAGGCTTGATCCCCCGAAGCTGAGCCGCAGGTCGAGCAGGCCGGCCTGCGCCAATACTAACACTAATATTAATATAAGCTCCAGGAGGATGACCAGGGCTATGATGACAGTGACCATTCCTGGCATCCTAAATATCTCAAGTATGAAATCCCACAGAGTCCTTCCCACGACCATATCTCTCCCACCGGAGCGCACATCTGAGGATTCTTTTTCGCGTTATTAAGGGCGAGGCAAGGGCGCGGGGCGAAAGTAATCCAGGGAAACATATTTTAGAAGAGCGGGGTAGCTTTAGGCTGATGAACAGTTTCGAGTTGGCCATGGTCGCCGCCTTAAACACGTTCTTTGAGAAGGACGGGGTCGCTGCCATAGCCTATCGGCTCAAGCAGGCCCCCTTCGCCGCCCAGTTCATGGACATCCTGGTCGACTCCAAGACCCCGGAGTACTACCTGGCCATCGAGTGCAAGAGCCTGGACGCCCGCAAGACTGCCTCTCTGTACTTCAAGAAGTACTTCAGCTCCGCCGCCGGGGCCCATCAGCTCGACCGGGAGACGGAGTTCATCACCCGCTCCGGACGGCAGGGCATCCTGGCAGTCGAGCTGCGCCACGGGGCGGGCAGGGCCCGCACGGCCCACCTCGTGCCCTGGGGGCAGATCTTCCAGTGCTTTTCAGCAGGGAGGACGGGGCTGACGCTCCAGGAGATCGAGGACAACCCCCCCCTGGAGAGGAAGGGCGGGGCCTATTCCATATCCCGGTTGGACATACTGCGCATCTCCGGATACTTCGACCTGGCCGGAGGAGAGGGGTGGAGCGATGGGGAGGGAGGGCTGGAGGACGGGGGGGAGGATGAGGGCTTGGAGTGACGGCGGGCCTACAGAACCCGGTATTCGGGCCGCAGACTGGTGACGGGCGTATTCAACTGCAAATACACCAACAGTGATGGCTCGTATTCAGAATCGCTAAAAACGAAATGCATCTTCCACGACGAACCATTATATTGGCCCTGAGAGTTAATTAGACAGCCCCTTGGTAGTCCCAATCAGGCATGAGCCCCTCTCGCCCAAAC
>Ga0116170_10001766_pt1 | contig 21505 bp, 18 predicted proteins | sample AD_JPNHW1_MetaG_FD_89797 | JGI IMG/M metagenome (GOLD analysis project Ga0116170, IMG submission 89797) | Active sludge microbial communities of municipal wastewater-treating anaerobic digesters from Japan - AD_JPNHW1_MetaG | ecosystem: Engineered > Bioreactor > Anaerobic > Digestate | place...
GCCCGGTTTGCCCCCGATGGTTCCGCGAATGCCGGAGATGGATTTGATTAATGCCATGGTTTTATAAGTTTAGAGGGTGTAAAAATAGTAAAAAAAGGACCCCTTAAACTCCTCTCGAGGGAGAAACTGAAACGATGAATTTGGTGTTCCTCTTTTTGTTATTTGACGTTCTGTGGGTTACACAAATAGCTGTTTACGTATTCACTTTCTCAGGATAAATCAGATTCTTTCGGGATGACCCATTCAGAGTCCTTTTGTTTTAGATTAGGCGTATGACATGGAAAAAAATAGTTAAATTTCAGTATTGGAAATTGGATTCAATTTACGAACATGATTGACCATTCGGAAATAAAAGAGGTTGATGTTTGCGAAGGATTTTGTTGCCCGTTTTTTTTGTACAGGAAAAAACGTGTTCGCCACAACCTTGTATTCCTGATTGTTTGTTTTTTATGTTTGATATCCGATTTTCAGAGTTTTGGAAACAATTTGCATTCTGTGCCTGATTCAACACAGAGGGTTGAAGAAGGAGAACGCGATACCACCGCATTTCGTCATTTTATTCAAAAGAAGCATGAAAATAGCTTCGTTGATTGGGTTTTTGATAAGATTGTTAAGGAACAAAAGAAGACCATCGAGGGAGGAAACACTTCGATTGAATATTACCGGATGTTTGAAGGCAAAACCATTGCCGGAATCAGAATAAAACAACTTTCTGTCTTTGGTCCCACATTTGCCGATACAACAAAACTCCCTTCTGGTAAGATTGAGCAGTTTGCCAATAAAGTACACTTCACTACAAGCCAGAAAGTTCTTCGTAAAAACATATGGTTCAGCGAAGGTGATTCGGTCGATCCGTATGTGTTTTCTGAAAATGAACAATATATAAGGAATTTGCCCTACATAAACGATGTGAGTTTTCTGATTAACCAAAGCCCATACAATCCCGATCAGGTATTTGTTACGGTACTGACAAAAGATGTGTATTCGTTCGGGGTTTCAGGAAAAATGAGCGGTGTTACTACCGGATATCTTACTCTCTACAACCACAATGTTTTTGGGGCTGGGCATCAGTTGTCGGTTAAGTTCCTGGGTTATTCGAAAAGCGGGCCTGCAATTGGTACCGAAGTGTTTTACACCATCAATAATCTTTATGGGCAGTTGATTGATTTGAAAGGAGGATATGTCGATAGTTATAACCGGAGGGGAGTTCTTTTTAGCTTCGATCGTGAATTCCAGGAATCATCAAGGTTGTGGGCCGGCGGTGTTACATTCGACCGTTTTTTCCGGAACAAACAATTGGCTTCGGGTGATCCGGTTTTAACCGATGATATGCTCGAATACCGGTATCTCGACGGTTGGTTGGGGTTTAACATTCCGTTTTCGAGGAAGAAATACCAGCAAAATGTATTTCTTACCCTTACAGGAAGGATCAGCAACACCTATTTTTTCGATCGTCCCAATCCCGATGTGTATGACGAACAATTTTTTGCCGACAACACGCTTTATCTGGTTGGCATTACCCATTCGACCCGAAACTTTCAGAAAAGTAACCTGATCTATTCATACGGAATCACGGAAGATATCCCTTCTGGCTTTTTGTACGAAATTGTTGGAGGCTTTTACGATGGTGAATTTTTGAAGCGCTATTATACTCACATCGTTCTTTCAAAAGGAATAGTTACTCAGCAGCAAAATTATTTTTATGCTTCCTTTAAAATTGGCGGATATTGGGATGATGGCGAATTTGGACAGGGGCAAACCGAAGCAAATTTCAATTATATCACCAGGTTATTTAATGCTCCATACCGATTTCGATTCAGGCAATTTGTAAAACTCAACTACATTAGAGGGATTAAAAGGTTTGAAATTGAAACTCTTTACATGAATTATAAGAGCAGCAAATATGGGATCAGGGGTTTTAAGGATGAGGAAGCAACAGGCAAACAGCGCCTTAGTTTAAAAACAGAATCGGTCTTTTTTCAGAAACCTTCGCTGCTTGGTTTCAATTTTGCCTGGTATGGTTTTGCCGACGTAGGATTAATAGGGAGCAACTACGAATCAATATTCAAACAGAAATTTTATTCCGGTATTGGCGCAGGAGTCAGAATACGAAATGAAAGTTTGGTATTCAACACCTTGCAAATCCAGGTTGGATATTATCCCGGCTATCATTGGGGATTTGATTTTAGAGGACTTGGCCGCACGTCGTTCGACCGTTTTCAACCCGGGAAACCAACACCTCTTTTGTTTGAATAGATTGTTATTGTTGCATCAGCTCGATAATTTTCTCGCACAGCAACCCGGCCACAATCATCGAAAACCGTTTGACAGCCGGAGCTGAGTTGTAACAAACAATCGGGAGCACCCATTCGAGCAGGGCAAAATAATAAGGAACCAGACTTGGATTGCCTTTACAGCTTTGAAGGGCATATTGCCTCATCTTCAGGGTAAGCGCCACATTTTTGGTTATCTTTTCAATGCCTTTGCCTTCATAACTGTTTTTTGGCAGCACATCGAGGGTATGTGTCCCATAAAAACGGGTCGCAAATTCAATCATTTTCTTCATATCCTCTTCGTCGTCAAGCGGAGCGCGTTCCACCATAAAGATGGCTTCGAGCCGTGCAAAATCGGAGACCACCGAGCGGGGTTTCGTTTCGGAAAAGTCGATCAGGTACACATTCATGGTCTGATCAATCAGAATGTTCTGCATGTTCAGGTCGCCGTGGCAAATGGCCGTATAATAATAGATCGCTTCATCTCGCCGTTTGGGATATTCATGCTTCAGAAACCAATACGGATTGACCAGCTTGTGATCGGTTTCCTTCACAATGAAAAATGGATCGTCGGACGAAACCGAAAGTATGTTTTCGGAGGTTTCACACAGGGTTGGAAAGAAGGTTAAGGTCGGGTCGTGATCGAGGAAGGGATGAATCGCTTCCTGCACCGGCTGACCATACCAGGGTTTCAGTATTTGTAAGAAGGTTTTGTCAAAGATTGGTTCCAGTTTCCCGGCAGGCCATTCGTCGAAATAGTTGGTAAGCCATTTCAGCTGGGTTTCTTCCCCGCCGATTCCCACAAAATTGTAGCACAATGCTCCCCGGTCGCCAAAGAATTCGGTTCCCAGCACCATAGCGCTGTTATTTAAAATGTAAGGTTGAGAATATTTCAGACAACGTTCGGCTTCACGGGTAATCATGGCCCGATTGGCAATTTTCAGCACGGTTGGGCGCAGGCGTCGACCTTCTTTGTCGAACGAGTTTACCTGAAAGGTTTGTGCCGAAAAGCCTCCATGCAACGGTTTTATGACGACCTGTTTCGAATCGGAGTAGAGCCTTCGGGTCAGGAACGCTTTGTAGGGTTCAGCGAAAAATTCGGACGGGACTTCAAGCTGAATCCGGTGTGCTTCGGCATCATCGAACGTCGGGGCCGCAAAAACCCAAACCAGCGGATAGGAGAGCCGTTCTTCCGGGTCGATTGGCAGTACGTTGACGATATTTTCGAGGGTCAGAATGTTTTTCAGCGTGCCATCTATTGGATTGTTTTCATTCACCTGATCCAGCTCTTCGCAATCGAAGCGGGCACCCAGCAGCGAGATTCCCTCTTCGGAAAGTGGAATTGCTTTGGCAACATCCTGAAATTCTCTACTATTTAATTGTTCATTTAATGACCGATCGAGCAGGAGGCTAAGTAAAATCCCGTGGTTATTGTGGTTGAAATTGGCCGTAACCAGTGCAATGGCTCCTTTGTTTCCCGGCAGGAAATGGTCGCGGTTCTGCCAGATGTTTTCAGCCAGTTCACCAAACGGAATGTCCGAGGGTTTGAACAACCGGAACCAACCGGCAGGCTTTGTCCCGAATGAAACGGCTTGTTTTACCACAATACCGGCGTGTGACGGGTTGTGCGGAATGCGGAAATCGGGGAGGAGCGTTTCGTCGTTGGGAAGAAAACCGGCAGCATTTCCGGTAGTGATGAAAAGGCCCTGTGTATTGATCGTCTCTTCCTGTGGATCGGCAGCCATGCCAATGCCAACCGAAAAACCCAGTTCGTTGTATCCGGCAATTCCTGCGTCTTTCCATCGCAGAGCCGGTTCCTGTTCTTTGCCGGAGGGGTGAAACTGGATCCGCTGATCGCCGAAGTTCCACTCACACTGGCTTTTCTCCTTGTTTTTCATCTCTACAATCTCTTCGGCAGCAGCTTCCGGTGTTTTTGAAAAGCGGAAAATGGTGTGAAGCCCGGTCATTTCAAATACCTGATATACTTCGGGAGACACAGCGGCAACAAACAGCATACCGCCTTTCGATTTCAGTTTTTTGGCAGCCGATAGCAGTACCCTGATGCCGGTACTCGACAGGTAATTGCATTTTGAAAAATCGATAATCAGGAAACTCTCCTTTTGGGTGAGAGGTTGAACGGCCTGATCGAACGAAGTGCTGTTTACGGTGTCGAGCCTCCCTTCGGGTGCAATGCACGGAATTGACTGTAGGTTACGATGAGAAATATCAAACATGATGTTAAATTTAAGGAAGCTTAAAGTTCGGTTTTTTTTAAGAAAATGAAGTTCCCAAACCGAAAAAAGTCATAGAAAGATAAACGGAAACCGGTTCAGATCTCCAGATCAGCATTCCAGTGAAAACAGAATTTTCCGTTGGTAACATCCACTGTGTCGTTAAAGGCGTGATAATAATCATCGGTTCCCAGGTAATATCCATAAGCTTTAAACCAGAATGTTCCGCTTATAAAACGGTTTTTCCGATCGTAGCGGGTGATCATGATTTCGCCGGTCTTTTTCGGCAAAAAGTTGGAGGGTGCGGCCAAAATATCATGGGTATCGTAGATTTCGGAAACAGAACCTTCGATGTTCTGCAATTTTGTTTGATAACAGGCTGAAGGATGTTCCGACAGGCCGGGGTACCGCAGAATGTCGTAGGAACCGCAGCTTTTGGGGAAAGGAAACGACAGACGGATGGAATGGTGGTTTAAACTTCCCTGGATAAACATGCTGGTGTCGGATTGTTCCGGATTGTTCTCTGATTTCAGGATGGAGCGCCCGAACTGGAAGAGGGCAAAATTACAATCGGTTAGCGTATTGAGAGAGTCGGCCTGGTACATGACCCAGTCATCTCCATCGATGGTTGCACGGATTTGGTTGGGATCACTCGTGGTTAGTTCCTTTTGTTCCGGAACCAGGTCATCGTTGTTGCAGGCCAGTGTTGCCAGCAGGAGCAACAGGCAAAGTGAAGGTAAAATGGATTTTTTCATGGCTTTTGTAATTTTATAAAGGCAGCAAAGTAGAGAAACTGGGAAAAAGAAACAAGGAAAAAATTGTTATGTTTTGTGATATGTTTCGGCAGGTTTCGCATTGGGACGGGTTAATTTGCCCTTCTACCCGGTGGCAACGCCTCTGGATTGAATGTAACATTCCAGCCATTGCGCCCCGGAGGGGCAGGTAAATCTAATATTCAATTATTCAACAGCTAACGACCAGAAATAACCTTGTTCAAAAAACAGCGGGACAAGCCTTTAAACAAGTACAGACAATCTTGCAAACAAGTACGGACAATTTCATCAAAAAGTACGGACAATATTTCAAACAAATACGGATCATTTTTCTAACTTGTTTGTATTGCTTTTGCTGATCCTTTCGATTTTATAAAAACATCAAACTCCCGAGCGTTATAAAACCGCTTTCATAATCTCTTTCACATTGTCGGTGAGGCCATACGTGTAAACATGCAGACTGGGTGCGCCATGTTCAATCAGCTCTTTGGCCTGGAAGATCGCCCACTCTGTTCCTACCTTTTGGGCATCGTCGTTGGTTTTGCATTTAGCTAGTTCATTGGCCAGATCAACCGGCAGATCAATGTGGAAAATCTTTGGTAAAACCGTTAACTGGTTTTGCACGGCAATTGGTTTGATTCCCGGAATAATGGGAACCGTAATGCCCATTTCACGGCATTTTGTTACAAAGTTATAGTATTTCTGATTGTCGAAAAACATCTGGGTGACAATGTAATCGGCGCCGGCATCTACTTTTTGTTTCAGGTAGAGCAGGTCGTTATCGAGATTGGGCGCTTCGAAATGCTTTTCGGGATAACCAGCTACACCGATGCAAAAATCGAGCGGGGTATTGTTTTTCAGATAGGGATCGAGATAGTGGCCTTTTTTGATTTCCGAAATTTGGGTAACCAGTTCATTAGCGGTTGAGTTCCCGTTTGGCTCGGGTTTGAAAACCGGATCCTGTTTCTGCCCGTCGCCACGCAAGGCAAGGACATTTTCAATACCCAGAAAGTTCAGGTCAATCAGCACGTGTTCGGTTTCGCTGCGGGTAAAACCACCACAAAGAATGTGAGGAACCACCGGGATTCCGTATTTGTATTGAATTGATGCTGCAATGGCAACCGTTCCGGGACGTTTACGTACAATCCGTTTTTCAAGTAGCCCATCTTCGCGGGTGCGGAATTCAACTTCGTCGCGATGGGTGGTGATGTTGATGTATTTCGGATCGAATTCGAGCAACTGCTCAATGGTCTCATACAGCTTGTCGCCACGGCTTCCCTTCATGGGAGGAAGCAACTCGAAAGAAAAAAGGGTCTTCTTCGACTGGTTTATAATGTCAATAATTTTCATGTGCCTTACTTATAACTCTGACAGATCATGCGTAACACACCATTTTCTGACAGGGATTCGTTACAAAAATAGAAATATTCCATGGAATCCATAACTGAAAAAATTGCGTTGCATAAATCCCGATGGATAAAAAAAATGCCGGATCGTTGCGAACCGGCATTTCTGATCCTATGCTGATGTTATTTCTTCTTCTTATCGAGAATCTTTTCGATCTCGTCCATTACTTTATTCATGGCTTCGATGGTTTTATCGAAAGGTTCGTTTGAAGTCATGTCGACCCCGGCTTTCTTGAGCAATTCAATGGGATAATCCGATCCGCCTGCTGAAAGGAAAGTCATGTATTTTTCGAGAGCTCCCGGTTCTTTGTTCAATACTTTTTCGGCCAGTGAAATAGAAGCCGTGAAAGAAGTACTGTATTGGAACACATAGAAATTGTAGTAGAAATGAGGAATGAAAGCCCATTCCATGTTGATGTAATCATCTACATAACAGATTCCTTTGTCGGAGCCATAATACCTTTTTACGATATCGGAATAGATCTGAGAAAAAGTTTCGCCGGTAAGCGGCATTCCCTGCTCTGCGGTTTCATGAATCTTCAGTTCAAACTCGGCAAACTGGGTTTGACGGAACAGCGTTCCTTTAAACCGGTCGAGCCAGTCCATCAGGATGGATAGTTTCAAATCATCGTCCTTGATGGTATTGATGGTATAGTTGAAAAGCAACACTTCGTTGAAGGTTGAAGCCACTTCAGCAACGAAAGTCTCATAATCGGCCAGCGGATAGGGCTGGGTTTTGTTCGAAAAGTAACTTTGCATGGTATGCCCGAGCTCGTGGGCCAGCGTGCTTACATCGTCATACAGGTCGGTATAATTCAGCAAAATGTATGGATGGCCGTCATAGTCGGATCCATTGGAATAGGCACCCGATTGTTTCCCTTTGGTCGGGAACACGTCAATCCAGCGGTTTTCGATGGCTTTTTTAACCGTGGCAACATACTCGTCACCCAATGGCTTTATAGCTTCCAGCACCATTTTGGTAGCATCGTCGTACGAATATTTCAGTTCAATGTCCTTTACAACCGGGGCATACAGGTCGAGGTATTTGAGGGTATCAACCCCCATCATCCGTTTTTTGATCTGGAGGTAACGGTAAAAAGCCGGGAGGTTTTTGTTTACGTTATCGACCAACGACTGATAAACATTCGTTGGGATGTTGCTGGGATACAGGGCCGCTTCGAGTGAAGAGCTGTAATGACGGGCTTTGGCATTGAAAATGTCTTTGTTCACATTCCCGCTCAGCAGGTCACCATACGTGGCCTGGTATTTTGCATAGTTTTTCCAATATGCATTGAAAACAATTTCGCGGTCAGCACGGTTTGCCGATGCCCGGTAACGGTTGTATTCGGCACTTCCAACCGAAATTTTTTCGCCGTTCGACAACGTTACTTCCGGGGCAGGCATTTCAGCATTCGAAAAAGTATTGTACGTGATATAGGAATTGTCGGCAATGGTTCCGCTTAACGCCATGATCCGTTCTTCCGGTTCGCTGAGCGTATGTTTCTTGGTGCGGAACAAATTATCGAGTTTCATCCGGTAAACTTCGAGCTTTGGCTCCTCCTTCAGGTACTTTTCAATCACGCTCCAGTCGACCGACAAGATTTCGGGATCGATGAAAGCAGCTTTGGCGCCAAAATCGGAAAATAACTTTTGCAGCTCCTGCTTCATTCCCGAGTAGGTCATGTTGCGGGTGTCCAGGTCGGAATTCATGGCTGCATAATTGGATAACTTCGACGCTTCTTTGGCAAGAGCGGTGTTGAACTCCAGACAGCTCAGTAAATTTGCAGCCGACTTGGTGATTGTTCCCCTGAACTTTTCAATTTCCCCTAACTTTTGGGCAAGCTGATCTTTTGCTGTACGCCATTCGGCATCAGACTGATAAAGGCCACTTAAATTCCACTTGTACTTTTCGGGAATATCTTCCCTGTTTTTTTGACCATATCCATTCATGGCTGCAAAAATGCAAAAAACCATGAAAAAGATGGTTGTTGAAAGTAAAATCCGTTTGTTCATATTGTGTGTAATTGGTTTTAATAATCTATTGGTAACAAAAATGGCTCAAAAATACAGTTTAAAGAAACAATTAATCGAAACATTCATCACAAATTAAATAACCAAAAACCTATAACTCTGGTTAAAATGCCGAAAAAGGGGAACTTTGCTTTCTTGAGCATCCAATCTGGTTTTTCTGTCGCAATAGAGACCGTTATGGGCACATTTTTGGAACGATTTGCTTAAAAAATGTTGAATTGAAAGGATAAGGTTGTCAAAATTCAATATTCTTGCTTCGGATTCGTTAAATTTGTACACACTTCTAACCATTCAATTATGTACACGATCCGTCAAAATAAAGTTTCCCGGCTAATCCAGAAAGAACTGGCAGCTATTTTTCAGCTCGAAAGCAGGGAGCATTTCAAGGGGAAAATGATTTCCGTCACGGTGGTAAGGGTCTCAAAAGACCTTGCTGTGGCAAAGGTTTATCTCAGCATCTTCCCTTCGGATACGAATGGGGAAATTCTTGCCCTCATCAAACAGTTGTCGCCCCAACTCCGGGGAATGCTGGGGCATAAAGTGGGAAAACAGCTTCGGATTATTCCCGAACTTGATTTTTTCATCGACGACAGCCTCGATTATATCGACAATATAACCCACATTCTTAACCATTAATCGCCCTTGTTATGCAGTACGATCCTATCAAAAGAAGCTTGGGAAGTGTTTTCAATCAGTCGATTTGCCTTCGAAGGTTATTTTACCGGTTGCTCGATTCGCTTTTGCTGCGTTCGTGGCACATTCGCCGGGAGCTCAAAAAATGGAAAGCTCCCGAAAATCCGGTAATTTTGGATGCCGGTTCGGGCTTCGGTCAATATTCATACCGGATGAGCCGCCTTTTTCCAAAGGCCCTGATCAAAGCAGTGGATGTAAAAGAGGAACAGATTTTCGATTGCAACCAGTTTTTCCTGAAAACGAAATTAAACCACCGGGTCATTTTTGAAAAAGCCGACCTGACCAAATACGTGGAAGAAGGGCAATTTGACCTGATCCTTTCGGTAGATGTAATGGAACACATTGAGGACGATGTGCAGGTGTTCAAAAACTTTCATGCGTCATTAGCCGATGGCGGAATGTTGCTGGTCTCAACCCCTTCTGATCAGGGCGGATCCGATTCCCATGATCATGAAGAAGAAAGCGCTTCGGGCTTCATCGATGAACACGTCCGCGACGGTTACAACATCGAAGAGATCAAAGAGAAGCTCAGGTCAGCCGGTTTCAGCAAGGTAGTAGCACGTTATCAGTATGGTACGACAGGAAACATTTCGTGGGTTCTCTCCATGAAGGTGCCAATCAAATTGCTGGGGGTAAGTAAACTATTTTTTGTTATTCTTCCTTTTTATTACCTGATTGCCTTTCCGGTATCGGCATTGCTGAACTGGATGGATGTAGCCCGGGAGCATAAAACAGGGACAGGTTTAATTGTAACAGCTCTCAAATAATTGAACTTTTCGTATTACATAGCCCGCCGTTACTTGTTTTCAAAAAAGTCGAAAAATGTAGTAAACATTATCTCGGGTGTTGCTCTGCTGGGTGTTGTGGTTGGAACGACAGCCTTGGTGGTCGTGTTGTCTATTTTTAACGGGTTCGATCTGATGATCAAATCTTTTTTCAGTGTTTTCGATCCCGAAATAAAAATCACCATAGCCGAAGGAAAGCAATTTGACCCGAATACAGCCGCTCTTCAGCAGTTGAAAAACGACCCGTCGGTTATCCATTTCTGCGAAGTCGTTGAGGAGATTGCCCATTTCCGGTTCGAAGACCGTCAACAAATTGCTTATATCAAAGGCGTTGATGAGGAATATTTGAAGATGAGCACCCTCGACACGCTAATGTACGACGGTAAACTGATGCTTAAAAAAGATGGGATTACCTATACGGTACTTGGTCGCGGACTGGCTTACAGTCTGGGGGCTTCGGCTAATTTTGTCAAGCCGGTCTATATTTCTGTCCCCAAAAAAGGTCGAAACAGCAATACCCTATTGAATCCATTCAACCAGTCGTATGTTTTTCTTTCGGGTATTTATGAAGTAGGGCAGCAAGAGGTGGACGATAAATACGCGCTGGTGCCTGTTGAGATGGCCCGCGAACTACTCGACATGAAGGGTACGGTAACTTCGATTGAACTGGCACTAAAACCGGGCACCGACCTGAAGAAATTTCAGAAAAATCTCCAAAAGTCATTGGGCAAACAATACATGGTACAAAACCGTTATCAGCAGCACGAGTCGTATTATAAAGTTGCAAAAAGCGAGCGGTTTTTTATCTTCCTGATATTAGCTTTTATCCTGATTATCGCATCGTTTAACCTGGTCAGTTCCATTGCCATGCTGATCCTTGACAAACGGAAAGACATCAATATTCTCATTAGTTTAGGCCTGACCCGGCGTAACCTGTCGCTGATCTTTTTCCACGAAGGCTGGCTTGTTTCCATTGTGGGTGGTATATCGGGTTTGGCATTGGGCATCCTGATCTGTTTGGGTCAGATGCATTATGGTTGGATCAAATTCCCGGGCAACTTTGCCGTTGAATATTATCCGGTAGATATCCGTGCCACTAGCCTGGTGATTATTGGTATTACCGTTTTGTTTATCGGGGCGCTGGCCTCGTGGTTACCGGTTAAGTTTCTGCCCGAAAAGTTCTTCCAGTTAAGAGATGATTAATCATCAATCTCTGCGGAAAGAGAGGCTGAAACCATCAGGCTATTTCTCGAGTAAAAACGAGAGATCATCTTCCTGCGAAAGTTCAATCGGTTGTTTCCCTTTTTTGAAGATCCGGGCTGTGCGGTTGCCAATCAGTTTCATCGTACCATCCTCCACTTTTAACATGCAACCTTCGCGAAGTCCCAGCACATAGACTTCGGGATTGACTTCGATAAACTCTTCGATGCGCTGCTCCCGGGTTTCGCCGGCATGGCCCTCGGGATTTGCATCGAGGTAATGAGGGTTGATCTGAAAGGGAATCAAATCCAGTGTGTCAAAACCCAGCGGATCGGCAACCGGCATATCGTTGGTGGTTCGAAGGGTGGGACAAGCCACATTCGATCCGGCGCTCCAGCCAATATAAGGAGTGCCGCTTAAAACCTTCTTCCTGATGGCAGGAAATAACTTGTTCTGATGCATCATGTGAACCAGTTGCCAGGTATTGCCCCCGCCAACAACAATTGCTTCAGCCTCTTCAATGGCCTTCACCGGATTGCTGAAATGATGAATACTTTTCACCGGGTGGCCGATCTCAGAGAACCGGTCGTTAACCTTCTTCTCATATTCATCGTACGAAAAAGTTACTGCCGCATACGGGATGAAAACACACTTCAGTGGCTGTTTACCCAGAAATTGCTTGATTTCTGTTTTGGGATATTCCAGGTAAGGCTGCCCGGCCATAGTTGAGTTGCTGATCAGAAGTAATCTCATATTTTTTTTACAAAGGTGCTTTTTTTACCGAAAAATAGAAAGTAGTTCCTTTGCTGCCACGACTGCCATCGGGATCACTTTCTACCCAAATTTTTCCATTGTTCAACGCCAGAAATTCCTGACATAAAATAAGTCCCAGCCCGGTACCGGTTTCGCCCGAAGTCCCCTGCCGCGAATGGAGTTTCTCAATTTTGAAGAGACTCTTGATTTCATCATCGGTCATTCCAATGCCAGAATCGATCACTTTAAAAATGACCTCCTCTTTCCCCTCTTCCACTTCAATTTGAACCTTTTCGCCCGGATAGGAAAATTTGATGGCATTGGTGGTCAAATTCCTTAATACGGTTTGAATGGTTTTCTTGTCGATATTTACGGTAAGCCCTGTTATTGGTGGAAAGAGCAAAATAATATTTTTATTTTCGGCAGTGGGTTTACAAATATCAACAACCCCCAAAATGAGATCGTCTACCGCAATGTTCATTTTCTGTATTTCAATCCGGTTGGTCTGTGTCCTTGCCCAGATGAGCAAGTCGTCTAAAAGTTCCAGGGTGTTTTCCGACGATTTTTTGAGCATGTGAAAATAGCTTAGCATTTTGTCACTGGAAACAACATTGTGGTGCATCAAAATCAGTTGTGCCAGCTGGTCAATGGCGGTAACCGGATTCCGGAGATCGTGACTGATGATGGAAAAGAATTTGTTCTTGGTGTCGTTTGCTGTTTCAAGTTCCCGATTTTGCTGTTCTATCTGCTCTTTTTGTTTTTGAATTTCGGAGGTGCGTTCTTTCACCTTGTTTTCGAGTTCAACTTTTGCCTTGTACAATTTTTTGTAATGAATTTTAATGTAAATAAAAACAAGGCAAATAATCAGAACAATTACTCCCAGCCGAAACAGGATCGTCTGCCAGAAAGCAGGGTGAACGACTATTTTTATCGCCGTGATCTGATCGGATAAAATTCCGTCGTTATTACTTGCTTTCACCTTAAAAATATACTCTCCCGGATATAAGTTGGTATATTGGACAACGTTTTCCGAGAATGGCGTTTCAACAAAATCTTTATCAAAGCCTTCCAGTTTGTATAAATACCGGTTTTTGCCCGATGGGTTAAATTCCATCGATGAGAAATTGAGGGATACAATTTTATCGTTGTTATAGAGGTCTATTTTGTCCGTAATATCAATCGCTTTGGAAATGTTTCGGCCATTTGGGTTATGGATTCTTTTTCCCATGATCCTCAGCTCAGTGATGTTCACTCTTGCTTTTGTTGAATCGATAATAATCTCAGAAGGGTTGAAAAAATTCACTCCTTCAACTCCTCCTACATAGATGATGTTATCGATAGTGTCGAAAAACAAGGCCGACTTGTTGAGCTGGTTGTTTAATAGCCCGTTACTTTTATCGAAATTGTAGCAAATGCCGTTTGAGGGGTTGATGCATGTAACGCCCGATATGGAAGCAATCCAGATTTTTCCTTCTTTATCGGGAATAATCGATTGTACGATGGTTCCAGAAATAGGGTATTTTTCGTTTAAGTTTTCAATCTTTTCGGCAATGGGGTCAAATTTATAAGTGCCTGCTCCATCGGTCGAAAGCCAAAAAGTGTGAGGGTTTTCAATGAAAATATCAATGATCCGTTCCTTGGGGAAACCGGGGAATTTTTCAGAGTTGCAGTAAATGGTTTGATGCCCGGTATGGATGTTGTATTTTATCAGGCCCATGCCAACATTTGCTACCCAAAGGATAGAATCCTGTAATTCAAGGTCGAAAATACTGTTTCTGAACTGGTCTTTTTCGTCGAAGTCGATGGAAGTATACCTTCCTGTTTTCCGGTCGACCTTTTTAATTCCGCCACCCCACGATCCACACCAGAGGAACTCTTTGTTTTCGGCCAGGCAAAAGATTGCTTTGCTCCAGTCGTCGAAACGGTTCTCCATGGGAGTAAATTTTTCGGTTAACGGATCAAGCAGGGTGATGAATTTCCCATCGGTTCCAATCCAGATTTTTCCATTATCACTTTTTTTCAGGGTCAGAATGGAATTACTTTCCATTCCTCTGTTTTTATTGGCTAAATAGGATTTATGTTCGCTGGTTTTCAGGTTGTAACGGATCAAACCCTCACCACGGGTACCGATCCACAGGTAACCGTAATCGTCCCTGAGGATGGAGTATGAATTGAAATCTTTGTTGCTGGATGTCACTGGGTCTTTCAGAGGAAGGGTTTTGAACATTTTTTTCTTCAGGGGCAGGATACTTAACCCATTATCGAGGGTACCAATCAGCAGGTTGTTCCGATCGTCCAGCAATAATTGGTTTAATGCATTAGAGCCCAAGCTGGTTGGAATGTTTTTGTCGCGGCTGTAATATTTTTTTTCTGAAGTGTTGGGATTGAATGAATAAAGTCCCCTTTCCCAGGTACTGACCCAGATTGTGCCATCGTTGTCAACAGTAACATCGGTTAGGTTATTGTTATCGAAAAATGCGGCATCTTTAAATTCTTTGATATGATCGTCGGTTTCGGTATTGAGCTTGTACAAGTTCCCGCTCCAGGAGGCAAACAATAAGGTTCCGTTTTTTAATTGGGAAATCCCCTTAATCGACCCTACATCTTTAAAATGATTGTGATAGCTTTTCAACCCATAATAGGTGGTAAAATCGGTTTGGGTATTAATTTTGAAAACTTCACCCTGGTTCATTCCAACCCAGATGTTTCCATCGGTGTCGCTGAAAATTTCATCAACATTTGAATTGATCTTCCGGGCAGGATCCATTTTATCCAGGTTGTATCTTTTGAACTGGCCGGTTTTTTTGTCATACCGGTTCACACAATTTCCAATCATTCCAATCCAGATATGACCGCTTTTGTCTTCAGTAATGACCGAGATATTTAACCCACTGATACTGTTAGGAGAGGAGGAGGGTGCAAAATGGATGAACCCATTGGTATTCCGGTCGTATTTATTCAACCCACCACCAATGGTTCCTACCCACAAATCATTTTGGGAATCAACAAACAGGGCTTTGATGAAGCTGCTGGAAATGGACGTTGAATCATTCGGGTCGTTCACATAGTTGATGGTTTGGTATCCATCGAGACGGTTTAACCCATAATTAGTACCCACCCAAATATACCCGTTCGAGTCGCGGGCAATGGCTTGTATTGTATTGTGTGTCAGTCGGCCATTGCCGGTATTCAGGCATATAAAGTTTTCTTCTTCGTCAATTCCCCAAAGAGGAAGTGTACATAGAAGCAATATCAAAAGATAGAAAATTCTCACCTTCTTCGTTTCCCCACTAGTTTCTGCTTTTAAATGTAGTAAAATTTTATTTTAAACCAGAGAAATTAATGCGGATCAATTTCAGAACGGATAATAATGCGTTGAGAACGAAAAAAACCCATACGGTGAAGCATGGGTTTTCTTTATTATGGAATAAAATTTCTTTAGAAAGTAAATGTTAAACCAATGGTAACAGGAGTCGTATCAGGCCCTTTCCCTTCTTCAAAGAGTTTGGTGTTGTAATAAGTAGCGTACACACCTACGTTTTCAAAACCAATCCGGGCCGTATAACCCCAGCGTAATGGTGCAATGTTGTGGTCGCCGTTGTCGCGTTTCTTTTCGTCTCCAATTTTGGTTTTGGTATGCTCGTGAAGCTTTACTCCGCCGATAACTCCACCGGCAATAAACATCCGGTCGTGATCCCACTGTCCGGGAATCTGAATTTCAAGAAGAAGGGGAGCTGTCAGGAAGGTCGTTGAAAGCTTGCTGACCCTGAAATCCCCTTCGGGAAGAGCAGCAGGTTGGATTACCCCATTGTCATCTTTTTCAATCGTGTAACGGTTTTTGAATTTGTAATCGTTAAAATTGAAGCCCAAACCAGTTACAAAACCGATGTACGATGAGAAACCAAAACTATACTCAAAGAGATTGAGGTTGACCTCGAACGATTTTTCGGGCGATGTAGTAAGAAATTCAGGTGTTCCTTCCGGATAAAGGGTCGTTGGATAAGTGGTATTCCATAATTGGTTCCCACCAAAATCGATACCAGCCCAGTGCCCGTCAAATTTTTTGTGATGGCGGTGGCGGTGGATGGTTTCAATCTGATCTTCGTTCGGCTCTTCCCAATTTTTGTTGTCTTTCCATTGACTCTGATAATCGTCCAGCTTGTCAACGTCGATCTGGGTTCTTCCATCTTTTGTTACAATCTCGATGGCGTGTTTCCCAACCCGGACATGAACCGTGTCTCTTTCGCTATTGAATTCTTCGTCCGAAAATTCTGCTTCCGGGGTCTCGTCTATTTCACCCTCTTCCGGAACTACATCAAAGGCAGAATCGACAGGTTCCGATATAACCTCTTCCCCAAATGGTTCGACCGGTTCAGGAGGTGCGGTAAGGGTGTCGTTTTGAGCAAACAGCGTTGCTGAAACGAAAATAAGGATAACTAGTAAAATTTGTGTTTTCATGGCAATATGATTTTGTATTTTTCTTTTCATGCACCTATGACGGGAAGCCTGTCAAAAAAGTTACTTGGAAACACAATTTTTCTCACTTTTGCAAAAAAACCGAATATTGAACATGACCCGGGATGAGATAATGCAAATGATGGAGTCGGTTTATTCGAAGTCCGACTATGATTTTTTGTTTAAGAAAGCAACCCATGAGCCCGACTTCTTTCACCAGATATGGGAAATTGTCCGTGAAAAGCCCGAAGAACAATCGTGGCGTTATCTGTGGATCCTGGATCATGCAACCGAAAAGAACCCGTCGAACCTGTTTCCAATCCTTAACCAGCTTTATGAAATAGTGTTGAAAACCAACAACGAAAGTGTGATTAGGCAAAGTATGAAGCTCATTTTGCGATGCCCGGTAAACGAAGATTATGCAGGTGAATTACTCGATCGTTGTGTACAGTGGATGAACGACCCAAAGGCAAAAATATCGAGCCAGTGCCTGGGGTTGGAATTCTTTTTCCAGTGTACCCGTCTTTATCCCGAAATGGCGCCCGAACTGCTTGCCCACATCGACGATATCATGGAGCGATCACCTTCGGCTGGGTATAAAGCCCGGATGAAACAAATTATGGCACAACTTCAATAGCTCTTTAAAAAGAAAAAGCCCTGATGAAACAGAGCTTTTGTCTTCAAAAAAAGAATTTTATCTTTTCAAAACGTTGTCGAAAGAGCTTTTTGTTTTAGACGAACCTATTATACCAGGGCATTCCGCCATTACCATTCAACGTTATGCCAATGTTGAATTAAGCATCCATAATCTCTTTTCGGTCGAGCCAATAAGATCACTCATCAGGGCAACAGTTCCTTCATCGTTGTTTTTAGCAGCTTCAGCAGTAATCTTCCGGTAGGTATCCAATAAGTATTCCTGATCGGCAGCTGCTTTTTTCAAACTTTCGAGTCCTCCTGGAACTTCGGAAACTACCGATACTTTCGATATTTTCAGATAGTCGGTATAGGTGTGCAACGGTTCACTCCCCAGCATCAAAACCCGCTCAGCAACTTCGTCAACTGTTTCGGCAGTTTCATTGTAAAATTCTTCGTAGAGCTTGTGTAATTGATATAACTGAACTCCTTTTACCAGCCAGTGCATGGTGCGAAGATTTTGATATACTACCTGCAAATCGGACAGAACCTGGTTCAATTGATTTACTACGTTGTTGTTTGATTCATTTGTTTTCATAATCGTTTATTTTTTTACTGTTATTATTTCTTTTTGATGAAACAAAGGTAATATTGACTAATTTTATCAAAAAAATAAACCCATAAGCAAATAATTATAGGATGACACTACTGCAGTTAACTTATGTCCTTGAATTAAGCCGATATCAATCGTTCTCGGCTACAGCGCAGAAACTTAAGATTTCACAACCTGCATTAAGCCTTCAAGTGAGCAAGCTGGAAGTAGAATTAGGAATTGTTCTGTTTAAAAGGTCTCCTTTACAGATAACTTTAACCGTTGAAGGAGAGCTTTTTGTTGAGAAAGCCAGGGAACTCCTTCTGTTGGCAGAGAAGCTGAAGGATCTGCCTTTCGAAATAGAGCAAAAACCAGAAGGATCACTTCGTATTGGGGTTATTCCTACTTTAGCACCTTACTGGTTTCCCCTTTTTATTAATAAGTTTTCAGACAAATACCCCCGAATAAGTTTAACTGTCAAAGAATTAAAAACCGATGAAATCATTTCGGAACTCAAGAACGGGCAGTTGGATGCAGGTTTTATTGCTACTCCGGTTTTGGCACCAGGGATGGTCTTCAGGCCATTATTTTATGAGAAATTTTACCTCTATGTTTCTGAAAGACATGAACTGTTCGATAAGGATGTAATTGATTTGATGAAAGTAGACCTGAAACAGATGTGGTATCTCGAAGAAGGTAACTGTTTTCAGAATCAGGTAAATTCTATTTGTCTTTATTCAAAAGAACCCACTGAATTACAGAATGTATTTTATCTCTCAAATTCCATTGAATCGCTTTGCCGGATGGTAGAGACAGGCGGAGGGATGACCTTTATTCCCGAATTGGCAACACTTTCGGTTAGCAGCGAACAGGAGGATCTGATTAAGAATATTGCAGGAATTCCACCCGTGAGGGAAATCAGCATGGTAACTACACGGATCAGCAAATCGGACCGTCTGCTCGAACTTTTTCTAGACATAGCAATGGAAGTCATCCCGGCTCGTATGAAAAACAATGGGGAGGGGAAGGTTCTTCCTACCGGTAAGTAAGGGGAAAAACTATTTTTTCTCCCAGATCTTTTCGTTAAAGGTATAAATCAGATAGAACTGCTGTTGATTGTCGAGATGGCCTCCTCCGTTTCCAAGATGCATTGACCAGATAAAGCGGCCTTTTACGTTTTTAAAGTTAATGGGCGTGAAATAGAAACTGGTCCGCAAGTAACTGGTTGTATTGTTAAAAAAGGGATCCCCGATATAAAATACGTGTTTATCGCCAAAATTGAAAAGCGCTTTTACTCCAAACCCTTTCTTTTCCAGCACAACTTCAGAATATGATGAAAGGTGGTTGGCATAGGTCATATCACTTCCCCGGTTTCGGTCTAAGGACGTAAGGATGCCGGTTTTAACCGTGGCAATATCCAACGGAACAACTCCTGACAGATTCACTCCTACCTGCAACAATGCTCCCATATAATCTTCGATATGGGTATCGGGGTCCCAAACAAGGGTTCCTGCCCGATGGTACATATACCAGTAGAAATTGGTCGTAAACCATTTCCAGTGAGTATCAATGGTCGATCCGGCCATAAACTGTTCCCGGGTCACCGAATCCTGTCGTCCAACCCAGTCGGCAAAAACATTCATTTTGAAGTGTTGACGGGTATAACCCACATAAAGCCCATCCAGGTTGGGTTTATAGTAATTGTAGGTATCGGCAACAATTGCCAGCGGCATATCCAAAACCTCGCGGCGGTTAAAGCTTCCCATACGGAATTGCCATGGACCTTTCATGGCTTCATAGTAGAGAATCAGATTGGGTTTTAAAGTTCCAAGCTTACCTCCAAATTCATAAAAATAGTCGATCCCGACTTTCATCCGGTTTACCGAATCAAGGCTGGTACCCAGCATAAAGGCCCCTCGCGCGCCAAGAATGGTTTGGGATAAATTATATCCGCTGAAGTATTCGCGGTTATCGCCAATGCCGTTAAAACGAATGGTATAATCAACGCTCTGTGCTGTAAGCTGTAATGTCAGTAACAAAGCTACGATAATGGTGATCAGTTTTTGCATACCCAATAAAAAGAGAGCCTTAAATTGTTTCAAACTATTTATCAAAAGTAGAAAACAAAATCAAATTATACGGAGAGAAGTAAAAAATCAATTTTCCTCGTTTACCGGAATGGAGAAAGCAAACAGTTGTGAATTGAATTCAATCATTTTTACTTTTCCCACATCGTTGGTCTGGTAAGTGAATTTATCGCCGGTAATCTTTTTCAATGTGTTGAGGGCAAATCGCTCAACGACACCTTTCTTCTCTGACTCCTTCATCTTTTTGGCAATAAATTGTTGGATCGTCAGGTATTTTGAATAATCTTTTTCGGAAGAAATCTTTACCGGAGAAATCTGGGCCAGATCGAAATTTTCGGTGATTACCCGATCGATGGTTATTTCAGTATCAAGGGGCTTCATCGGCTCAATTACTTCGGCAATCCGCTCTATTTCTGGTGTTGCTTCTGCTTTTTTAGTGACGGTGTTAAGTTTTGATCCGGCTTTTTTAACCTCAGGAACAACCGCTTTCACTTCTGGCTCTTTTTCAATCTTCATTGGCACAGAAGTTTTGTTCTCATTGGTTTGCGCGATTTGAATCTCCTGAGGTACAACCGTGTTTTTGTCACGAGGGAGCAGAAAAAACAATCCCAACACGATTACGGCAGCGATGGCATACCAGTATTTCAGGACAATTGCCCGCTCTTTTTTCTTCAGCTTTTCTTTATGGTCATAAACGATAAACGGATCGGGTTCAGAAATGGTAGCATGGAATAGCTCAAAAATCTTTTGACCTTCCTCGTTTTCTTTCAGGTATTCCGTAAACTGTAGCCGTTCTTTTTCGGTGATATCCTCTTCGATCGCCCTGATGCAGGTCTCTTCAAATATTTCCGGAAGATCGAGATCCTCTTTCCTCAGATGATAAAAATCGGGAGTTGCCTCGTTCGTTTCTTCAATCCGGATCTGTTCAAGGCCTTTCAGTTCTTCTTTCAGTTCGGGGTTTTCGTTCAGAAAATCGAGCAAAGCATCCACCTCGTCGAGGGAAAGGTTTCCGTCGAGGTAGTCGATAAAACAGATTTCGTAATTGTCCCTGTCGATTTTCATAAATCAATCACCCTTTCAATTTGTCCGATGTAATTTTTTAAAAACACCCTGGCCCGATAGATGTACACCTTCACCTGCGATTCGTTCAGCCCGGTAATATCGCCAATCTCCTCGTACGAATAACCTTCGTAGTCGCGGAGAAGGATTACCGAACGCTGGATTTCGCTAAGCCGTTTCAACCCTTCGTCGAGCACCTCCTTGAGATCGGTATATTGGTTTCGGTCGGCAATAACCGGCATTTCAGCCACATCGGTCACCACCTGACGTTTATCCTTGCGAATTGAATCAATCATGGTATTGTGAGCAATGCTGAAAAGGTAGGATTTGCCTTTTGAAAACTGAATGTCGCGGCACCGCAACCACAGTTTTTCAAAACTGTCCTGCACCAAATCCGACGCATGTTCCCTCTCCCTGACATTCTTCAGGATGTAGCGGAACAGCCTGTCGGCGTACATTTCAACTATCTCGTTATACTCGCTGGTTGTCATCTATTTCATTCGAACAAACATAAGACGGAAGAGGCGAGGGAAA
>Ga0116170_10001768_pt1 | contig 21502 bp, 17 predicted proteins | sample AD_JPNHW1_MetaG_FD_89797 | JGI IMG/M metagenome (GOLD analysis project Ga0116170, IMG submission 89797) | Active sludge microbial communities of municipal wastewater-treating anaerobic digesters from Japan - AD_JPNHW1_MetaG | ecosystem: Engineered > Bioreactor > Anaerobic > Digestate | place...
GCCATGGGCGAGGAGGCTGCGGAGGGCCTTCTCGAGCTGGCCTTCCTGCCCGAGGGCGGGAAGATGGAGGAGGGCCTCGAGGGTGAGGCCGGAACCGAAATCGCACAACTTTTCGCAGAGGAAGCCGAATTCGTCGTCGAAGGCGTAAGGCCCCAGGGCCGAAAGCGAGGAGGCCATGTCCGTGGCCGAGGCGAGGGCAGCCGGGGGATCGAGGCCCGCGAGCCTTGACCGGATCGAAAGCGAATCGCCCGCCCCGAGGAGGACGGCGACGGGACTGCCGGGAGAGAGGGCCAGCGACGAGGTCCCGTCGAGGGCGAAGGAGCGAGGCAGGGCGCCGGACTCGACAAGGGCGGCGATTACGGGGGGCTCGAGGCCGACGAGCCTGAAGACGGGGATCGAGGGGAGGACGGTCCCGAGGGCGGCGACGAGGTCAAGCCTCTCCTCGTGCGAGGCGAAGCGCCGCGGGCCGCCTGCCGGGGGCAGGTAATTCCTCTGGAGGAGGGCCCTGGTCTCGAGCACGACGTCGAGGTCGGAAGCGCCGACGGGCCCTGGAAGGAAGGCCTGTCCCCCGCTGCCGAGGACCCCTATCGCGAAGGGGAGGCTTTCGAATGGGACCGGAGGAGGTGCGGAAAGGCTCTTGCCCTTTCCGGGTGCCGCAGGCAGCCTGTCCCTGATGGCCGCGGCCTTTTCGTAGTCCTCCGCGGCCAGCGCGGCCCGGAGCGCTGCACCAGGGTCCTTGCCGGCGACATCCGCACCGCCGGCGCCTTGGCCTTGGGCCCCAGCGGCCCCGTCCGGAACGAAGAGGGGGCCCATCGACCTCGCCCTGAGGTAGCGCTCGATCTCGGGGCGGAAAGCGGCGGCGCAACCGAGGCAGCCGAGCCGCGCATCGGCCCGAAGGTCCTCCTGGGAAAGGCCGCAGTGCGGGCAGGTCACCGGCCGCGAAGGGGCATCGGCGGAAGGCGCCGAGAGGAGATCCTCGAAACGAAGCTCGATCCTGCCCTTGCCCACGGAGAGGCCGCGCTCCCTGGCGCATTCCCCGCAGAGAGCGACGTCACCGCTTCCATTCCCGCCGCTACGCCGCATGAAAACGACGGCTTCGCGTTCTCCGCAGATGGCGCAGATCATCGGCCAAATATAGCTGATGGCATGGAAAAAGTATAGCGAAAAGGCTATAGTCGCCGTGGAGGATTAGTCGCATGCAGCGTTCCTTGTTCAGGTCTTTCGCGTCGATGGCCCTGCTTTCCGTCCTGGCTCTTTCCCTCTCCGCACAGGCGGCAGGGCCGCAGAAAATACAGTTCGCCGCACTCAAGGGTCCCTCGGGCATAGGGATGATCAGGTTGTTCGATTCCGCGCCGCAGGTGGCCGGCGCCTCCATCCAGATGGTCGCCGTCCCCAGCGCCGACCTAATGGCCGCCAAGGTGATCTCCGGGGAGTACGACGTGGCTGTCCTGCCCGTGAACATGGCCGCGAAGCTGAGGTCAGCGGGAGTGCCCATCGTGATGGCCGCCATCGTCGGCGACGGCATGGTTTCCTTCCTCACCTCGGATCCGTCCGTGAAGAGCCTCGCCGACCTCAAGGGCAAGGAGGTCTATGTCGCGGGACAGGGCGCCACGCCCGATTACCTCCTCCAACGCCTCCTCGTCAAGGCAGGCATGGACCCCGCCAAGGACCTGAGGCTTTCCTACTCCCTCCCCTATCCCGAGATGGCCGCGGCCCTCGCGGGCGGCAAGATCCAGTACGCCGTCCTGCCCGAGCCCTTCGCCACGGTAGCCCTCGCCGCCAATCCCTCGCTGAAGGCCCCCCTCGACCTGGGAGCCCTCTGGAAAGGCGCGACCGGCCAGGCGAGCTACCCGATGACGGCCCTCGTGGTCAGCGCGAAGCTGGCGGCTGAGCATCCTGACGCCGTCAAGGCCATCCTCAAGGCGGTCTCGGATTCCATAGCCTGGGTCAAGGCCAACCCCGCCGACGCGGGCCTCCTCGTCGAGAAGAACGACATGGGCCTCAAGGCCGCGGTAGCGGCCAAGGCCATTCCGCGCAGCGCCTACGTCTACGTGCCGGCGCCCGCGGCGAAGCCCTCGGTCGAGGCCCTCCTCGGCGTCTTCCTCGAGCTCGCGCCCGCCTCGGTGGGCGGCAAGCTGCCCGACAATGCCTTCTACGCTTCCTTCTGAGCCCAAGGCCCGGAAGGGTGCGGACAGCGCAAGGACAAGCCGCCTCGTCATAGGGGCGGCTTCCCTTGTCGTCCTCGTCCTCGTCTGGAGGTTCATCGCCTTCCTGGTCGGAAAGGACATACTCCTCCCTCCGCCCGAGAAGGTCCTGGGCGAGGCCCTGTCCCTCTATCCCACGGGCAAGTTCCTCGCGGCCCTCTGGGCCACCTTCCTGAGGGGGAGCGCGGCCTTCCTCGTCTCCCTCGTCCTTGGTTCGTTCGTCGGCATAGCCGCAGGCCTGTCCCCGGTCTTCAGCGCTGCCCTCGCCCCCATCCTGACCATCATCAGGGCCACGCCTGTCCTGGCCCTCATCCTGGTGGTCCTACTCTGGTTCCCCTCCGGCTTCGTCCCCGTCTTCGCCGCCATCCTCATGTGCTTTCCCGTCATGGTCACGAGCACCGTCGCCGGAGTGAAGGCCGCCGACCCGCGGCTCCTCGAGATGGCCGCGCTCTTCAGGGTTCCCAGGAAGGAGCAGCTCAGGAGGCTTCGCCTCCCGGCGGCGGCGCCCTTCTTCCTTGCCGGCGCGAAGAACAGCCTCGGCATGTCCTGGAAGGTCGTCGTAGGGGGCGAGGTCCTGGTCCTGCCCTTCAGGGCCCTCGGAACGGGGATGAACAACGCGCGCATCAACCTCGAAACCCCGCAGGTCCTGGCCTGGGCGGCTGCCTCCGTCCTCCTCTGCGGCCTGACCGAGTGGCTCTTCGGCCTTGCGATAAAGGCGGCATCCCGTCATGGCATTTGAGCTCAGGAACATACACAAGTCCTTCGGCGCCCTCCGCGTCCTCGACGACGTGAGCCTCGCGCTCGAGGAAGGCAGCATCACGGTCATCCTCGGGCCCTCGGGTTGCGGGAAGACGACCCTCCTCAACGTTCTCGCGGGGCTTGCCGCCGCCGATTCGGGCGAGCGCCGGGGCTTCGAAGGCCTGCGCTTCTCCTATGCCTTCCAGGAGCCGCGGCTCCTCCCCTGGCTCTCCGCCCGGGAGAACGCGGCCTTCGCCCTGGCAGGCGCCATGCGGCGCGAGGAGGCCCTCGCGAGGATAGATCCCCTCCTCGAGGCCGCCGGCCTCCGCGATGCGCGGAACAGGAAGCCCTCGGAGCTCTCGGGCGGCATGAAGCAGCGGCTCTCCCTCGTGCGGGCCTTCGCCTACCCTTCGGAGATGCTCCTCCTCGACGAGGCCTTCACGGCCGTGGACCTCAAGACCAAGCTCGAGCTCATGGATGTCTTCCTCGAGCTATGGACGGAGGAAAGGCGCACGGTGGTGTCGGTGACCCATGACGTGGAGGAGGCCCTCTATCTCGCCGACCGCATCCTCGTCCTCTCGCAGTGTCCCGCCCGCATCATCGAGTCCCTCGACATCGGGCTCGGCAGGGAGGAAAGGGCCTTCGGGTCAGCGACGACGATGGAGGCCGAGGCGAGGCTCTATGCGCTCGTGCTCGGGAAGACGGCCGGCAGCTCGGACTGATCGGCGAGAAGCAGGCGGTCGACGGCGTCGGCCAGTTCCGCTTCGGAGAAGGGCTTGGCAAGGAAGCGGCCGCGGGCCTCTTCGTCGGCCCCGCGTTCCTGGTAGCCCGAGATGTAGAGGATCCTCATGCCGGGCCTCATGGCCACGAGCCTGCGGGCCAGGCTGTAGCCGTCCATGAGCGGCATGACGATATCCGAAACGAGGAGATCTATCGGCCTGCCCTGGCTCTCGGCTATGAGGATGGCCTCCCCGGCGTTCGCGGCGGTGAGGACGCGGTGGCCGAGGCGGCCGAGGAGGCGCTCCGCGAGCTCCCTGACCTCCTGGTTGTCATCCACGAAGAGTATGGTGGACGGACGGACGGAGGCCGAGGGCCTGCCCTTGTCCTCCCTGGCATCCTCCCCGGCCACCGAACCCGATGCGGGTATCCAGACCGAGAAGGTCGTGCCCGAGCCCAGCTCGGAGGACACCTCGACTGCGCCGCCGTTCTGCTTCGCGATGCCGTACACCATGGACAGGCCGAGGCCGGTGCCCTTGTCCTTGGCCTTGGTCGTGAAGAAGGGCTCGAAGATCCTCCCGAGGATCTCGGGCTTGATGCCGGTGCCGGTATCGCGCACGGTGATGACGGCGTACTCCCCGGCAGGCAGGGTGTCCATGCCCACCACGGCGGGTTCGTGCATCCGTTCGGGATGGGTGAGGATCTGGAGCCTGCCGCCCTCGGGCATCGCGTCCTTGGCGTTGACCACGAGGTTGACGAGGACCTGCTCGACCTGGCTCGGATCCGTGAAGATGGCCGGGGTCGCGGCCGCGAGGTCGAGGGTGAAGGCGATGTTCTCCGAGAGGAGCCTGCGGAGCATCTTCTCCATGTCGCGGACGATACCGTTCGTGTCGAGGTTGCGGGGGGAGACGGCCTGCTGCCTCGAGAAGGCCAGGAGCTGGCGCGTGAGCGAGGAGGCCTTGCCCGCGGCCTTGCGGATCCCCTCGAGGTCCTCGAGGACCGAGGCAGGCAGGTCCGGCTCGCCCTCGAGGAGGCTCGCGTAGCCGACGATGGCGGTCAGGATGTTGTTGAAGTCGTGGGCAATGCCGCCCGCGAGCCGGCCCACGGCCTCCATGCGCTGGGTCTGCGAGAGCCTTTCCTCGAGATGGCGCTTCTCCGTGAGGTCGCTGAACTCGCCCTGGATGCCGGTCTCGCGGCCCTTGGCGTCGAGGATGAGGGCCGCGTTGGCGAAGACGAGCACCTCTCCTCCGCCCGGCCGCCTCATGACGAGCTCGGCAAGCCTGAGGTTGTGCGAAACCGAAAGCCCGGTGCGGAAGGACTGCCACGAGGCCTCTTCCGGGAAGAGCGCGGGGAGGTCGGGGACGGGGTCTTCCTCCCCGATGCCGAAGAGGCGGCGGAAGGCGGCGTTGGCCTCGAGGATGCGTCCCCCGGCGTCAGCGAGGAAGTTGCCCGACAGCCCCTCCTCGAAGAGGCGGCGGAAACGCTCCTCGCTGTCCCTGAGCCTGCGTTCCATGGCCGCCCGGTAGAGGCCTATCTCGATCGCCGTCCGGAGCTCCCTCTCCTCGAAGGGCTTGATGATGTAGCCGAAGGGCTGGGTCAGCTTGGCCCTGGCTATCGTCTCCTCGTCGGCGTAGGCGGTGAGGAGGATGACGGGGGTGCCCCACTTTTCCCTGAGGTAGCTCGCCGTGACCAGGCCGTCCCTCGAGCCCTTGATGCTGATGTCCATGAGGACGAGGTCGGGGCGGAGCTCCTCGTAGCGGGAGATGAGCTCGTCACCGGAGGGGAAGAGGCCGGCCACCCGGTAGCCCAGGCGTTCGAGGAAGTTGCGGATGTCGAGGGCGACGATGTACTCGTCCTCGACGATGGCGATCGCCGGCGCCGGAATATCAGCCTGCATCGGGGCCCGGTCTGTATCCCAGCCGCTCGAGCTCTTCCCGGAGCTTGTCGCGGTCGATCGGCTTGACGAGATAGCTCGTCGCTCCTCCCGAGTAGTAGGCCTCGACGACGTTGCGGGGATCCTCGAGGACGCTCGTCATGATGATCCTGGCCTCGTCGGACGGCTTGACCCCCAGGTCGACCTCGAGCTCGCGGATGCGCTTCACCGCCTCGTGGCCGTCCATCTTGGGCATCATGATGTCCATGAAGATCACGTCGTAGGGCTTCGACTCCTCCCAGGCGAGCCGGAAAGCCTGGTAGGCTTCCTCGCCGTCGACGACGACATCGACATCGCCATAGGAGGCGAGGAGCTTCTGCATCATCCTTCGGCTGCCAAAATCATCCTCCACGACCAGGAAACGCATCGTTTTACCTCCCGGAATCCTTGCCTGAGGGCTCGGGGTCCAGCAGGAGCCTCAGCTTCCGCAGGAGCTCCTCGAGCCCTGTCCAGTCGCCCTTCCGCGAAAAGAGGAGGGCGGAGAAGGAAAGCTTGTCCTCCTCGCCGGCTCCCATGGCGCGGAAGCGCTCATTATAGGCCTTTGAGTCCTGTTCGATCATCTCCAGGTTGCGCGCATCGATTCCCGCCCTCATCGCGTCGATGTACTTCCCCAGCTCCGCCTTCGCTTCGCCCCTCCGGGCCGGCCCGCCGCGCGGAGGAGGGGCCGTCGCGCCGCCGTTTTCCTCGGACGCGGGCCTTCGCGGGGCCTGTTCACCGGAAGGCGCCGCGACACCGCGATAGGAGGATTTCTGCAGCTCCTCGAGGGCATCGAGGAGGGCTACCTTCCTGAGTGGCAGGGGGACGATGGCGCATCCGAATTCGGCAAGGCCGCTCCGGCCGGCGAAGCCCGGCCTGCAGGCCGCCACTACCCTGCCGCGGAGGCGGGACAGCTCGTCCCTTTCCGCAAGGGCCGCCCGCTCGTGGGCTATGATGAAGGCATGCCCCTTGCCGTCCATCGACCTCAGGTCCGCTGCCCCCCTGGCCGCGCCTCCCATCGCCGAGATCATCTCCTCGATGTCAGACGAGGCTTCCGGGTCGAAACCCAGGTGGACGAAATGGCGACCGCGCAAGGGAAGCTCCGCGTCATCCCTCGGGGCTTCCACGGGGACGACGGGAACGACGATCTCGAAACTGCTGCCCTGGCCGAGGGCGCTCGTGACATTCACCGTCCCGCCGAGGCTCTCCACGCTCTTGGCCACGATCGCGAGGCCGATGCCCGTACCGCCGGCAAGCCTCGTCCTCGAGCCGTCGAGCTGCGTGAAGCGCTCGAAGGCGAAGGAGATCTTGTCCGAAGGCATCCCTATGCCGGAATCCTCGACGACGAGGCGCAGGCTGAAGGGAGCGATGCGGCGCTCATCGAGGTTCGAGGCCTCGAGGAGGCCCCGGGGAAGGCGGCTCGGGGGAAGGTCCTCCGCCATCTCGGCGCGGACGCGTATCCGTCCCTTGTCCGTGAACTTCACGGCGTTGTCCACGAGGTTCATGAGGACCTGGCGCAGGCGGCTGCGGTCGGAAACGATGGCATCGGGAAGGACGGGATCCCTGCGGTAGGAGACCTCGAGGCCCTTCGAGCAGGCGCCGACCGCGAGGAGGTCAACGCATTCGCCAAGCAGGGCATCGACCGGGAAGGGCGCAAAGACCGGCGACAGCTTGCCGTTCTCGAGCCTGGAGAAATCCAGTATGGAGTCGATGAGGGTGACGAGGGAACGGGCGGAGCGAAGGACCGTCGTGAGGTAGTCGCGTTGCTCGTCATCGACCGACTTGTCGAGGGAAAGCTCCGTGAAGCCGATGACGGAATTGAGGGGGGTCTTGAGCTCGTGGCTCACGTTGGCGAGGAACTCGCCCTTGACCCGGTTGGCCTCCTCGGCGAGCTCCTTGGAACGCCGCATGGAGAGCTCGTACTGGAACTTGTAAAGGGCGAGCTCGATGGCGATCCTGAGCTCCCTCTCGTGGAAGGGCTTGACGATATAGCCGTAGGGGCTCGCGAGCTTGGCGCGGTCGAGGGTCTGCTCGTCGGTGAAGGCGGTGACGAAGATGATGGGCACATCGAGGCGCTCGCGGGCGAGCCTGGCGGTCTCGATGCCGTCCACGTTGCCCTTGAGCTTGATGTCCATGAGGACGAGGTCGGGAGTGTTGACCGACAGGAAATCGAGGGCCGCGGGCCCCGAATCCACGACGCCCAGGACCCGATAGCCGAGGGACTCGAGGCGCATCTTCATGTCGAGGGCAACGATGTTCTCGTCCTCGACGATGAGGATGGCCGCTATCCTCATCTGGTTTCCCCAGTCCGCTCCGGAGCCGCTCCCCGGGCTCCTTCGTCCGGGCCGACAGCCTTCTGGGCAAAGCCTTCCTCGGCCTCGAAGGCCGCGTCTATGTCGAGGATGACCACGAACTCGCCGTCCTTCTCCCCGATGCCGGCGATAAGGCCATGGCCTCCCCTGCTGCCGAGGCCCGGGGCGTTCTCGATCCTCGAGGGCGCTATGTCGACGACCTCACGGACTGAATCCGCGAGGATGCCCATGACGATGTCCTCGCCCGCGTAGTGGAGGTGAAGGACGACGATATGGGCGTCCGAGGCTTCGCCCTCGGGCAAAGCTGCCTCGGCGGCCTGGGCGCGGGCCTTTTCCGCGTTTTCCGCCAAGGAAGGGAGGGCGCGGTCAAGGTCTTCCTTGAACCTGAGCCTCAGGTCGGCCACGGGAATGACGGCCCCGCGGTAATTGATCACGCCCTTGAGGTGGGCCTCGGCCCTCGGCACCCTGGTGATGGGCACCGGCTCGAGGACGACCTCCACCCGCTCGACCTCGACGGCATAGAGGTTGCCGTCGAGCACGAAGAGCAGGAACCTTCCGTTTCCCAGGCCTTTCAAGTATGCCCTCCTGCCTACTCGGCGACCTTCCGGACTATCCCGAGGAGCTTGTCGGCATTGAAGGGCTTGACGATCCAGCCCGTGGCGCCGGCTTCCTTGCCCTCGTTCATCTTGGAACCCTGCGATTCCGTCGTGAGCACGAGGATGGGCGTGAACTTGTAGGCCGGCAGCTCGCGGACCTTCTTGATGAAGCCGATGCCGTCGAGGTTGGGCATGTTCACGTCGGTGATGATGAGATCCACGCCGGAAAGGCCGCCCGCGACCGTAAGGCCTTCCATGCCGTCCTGGGCCTCGATGGTCTCGTAGCCCTCCTGCTGGAGGATGAAGGAAATGCTCTGCCGTATCGCGGCCGAGTCGTCAATGATCAGGATCTTCTTCGGCATGCTGTAGCTCCTTCTTCGTTATCGGCTTCGCCTGAGCACGTCTGCGGCTATCGAATCCAGGGGAAGGACGCTGTCGACCCCCCCGAGCTTTATGGCCTCGTTCGGCATCCCGAACACGACGCAGCTGGCTTCGTCCTGGGCAATGGTCTGGGCGCCCGCGTCATGCATCTCCTTCATGCCTCGGGAGCCGTCGTCTCCCATGCCCGTCATGATCACACCGATGGCGTTCTTGCCCGCATAGCGCGCCGCCGAGCGGAAAAGCACGTCCACGCTCGGCCGGTGCCTGCAGACAAGCGGCCCATCCTTCACCTCGACATAATATCTCGCGCCCGAGCGCTTGAGTAGTGTATGTTTGTTACCCGGCGCGATGAGGGCGCGGCCCCTGATGACCGTGTCGTTGTCCGCCGCTTCCTTGACGGTGATCCTGCAGAGGCTGTCGAGGCGCTTGGCGAAGGCCTCCGTGAAGTGCTCGGGCATGTGCTGCACGATGACGATGCCGGGGGCATCCTCGGGGAAGGCCTCGAGGAACTCCTTCAGGGCCTCGGTGCCGCCCGTCGAGGCCCCTACCACGACTATCTTCTCGGTCGTCTCGACGATGCTCCGTTCCGCGAGCGAGGGCTTGGGGAGCATCACGTCGGCGGTGAGCTTCGGGGCGACTTCCCGGTCGGAGGGGGGCCTCTTCGTGAGGGTCGACAGTTTCCTGGTCGCGAGGAAGGCGGCCTTGACCGAGTCGCAGATCCTCACCTTCGACTCCTCGAGGAACTGCTTGGTGCCGAGCTTGGGCTTCTGGATGATCTCCACGGCCCCGTACTCGAGGGCCCTGATCGCGTTGTCCGAACCCTCCTCGGCCTTGGAGGAGCAGACGACCACGGGCAGGGGCGAGGTCTCCATGATGTGCCTCAAGAAGGTAAGGCCGTCCATCCGCGGCATCTCCACGTCGGTGATGATGACGTCGGGCCTCATGGTCTCGAGGTGCTTCTGCGCGAAGATCGGGTCGGAAGCGACGCTGACCACCTCGATCTGCTGGTCGGACTCGAGCACTTCCTTGAGCGTCTGGCGCACGACCGCGGAATCGTCCACGATCATGACCTTGATGGTGCTGGCTGCCATGCTTCCCCTCCGCTTCCTACAATCTCGAATAGACGGTCGGGGCGATGCTCCTGAGCGGCATGTCCATGCCGGTCAGGGTCTCCGAATGGCCGAGGATCAGCCAGCCTCCCTGCCGGATGTGGCCGCAGAGCTTGCCGAGGATGGCCTCCTGGACCTTTCGCTCGAAATAGATGATGACGTTCCTGCAGAACACGACGTCGAAGAGGCCTTCAACCGGGTAGCGCTCGTCCATGAAGTTGATCCGCGCGAAGGAGACCTTGGCGCGCAGCTCGGGCTTCACGCGCACCAGGGCCCTGGCGGCGTCCTTGCTCCTCAGGAGGTACTTCTTCTTGTAGCTCATCGGGATGGGCTGGGCCTTCTCTTCCTCGTAGATGGCCGCCTTGGCCTTGTCGAGGACCTGGGTGGAAAGGTCGCTCGCGAAGATCCGGTAGTCGAAACGCCTGTTCTCCTCCCTGAATTCCTCGAGGACCATGGCCAGGGTATAGGGCTCCTCCCCGGTCGAGCAGCCGGCCGACCAGAAGGACATGACGCCGCTCCTCGTCGCGCACCACTCGGGGAGGATGCGCTCGAGGAGGATGTCGAAGTGCTCCGCCTCCCGGAAGAAGTCGGTCTTGTTCGTGGTGACGGCGTCTATCATGTTGATGAGCTCGCTCTGCCGCCCCTCGTCGGAGAACACGTAATCGACGTACTCGCCGAAGCCCGACATCCCGAAATGCCGGATGCGCTTCTGGAGGCGGGACTCGAGCATCACCCGCTTGGTGTCGGGCATACGTATGCCGAGCTCGCTCTCGATGAAGCGGGACAGGCGCCGGAAATCCGCGTCCGAAAGGCCCGATCGATCATCGGGGCGGGCGGCTCCGGGGATCCGGGAATCGCTCAACGTCCGCTCCCGCGAGCGGCCTTGCGTCCCCCGTCCATCTGGACCGCAAGCGCGAGCGCATTCACGTCGAGGATGAGGGCCACGGTGCCGTCGCCGAGGATGGTGGCTCCCGAGAGGCCCTGGACGCCCCTGAACATGCGGCCGAGGGGCTTGATGACGGTCTGGTAGTTCCCGACCACCTGGTCCACGACGAAGCCCATTCGGCTGTCCTGGAGGTTCGCGATGACGATCTGCTCGATCTCCGGCGGGTCTCCCGGCACCTCGAAGGTCGAGCGAAGGGACACGAAGGGCACGAGGTCGTCACGGTAGTTGATGATCCTGCGCTCGCCATACTCCTCGAGGGCCTCGCGGCCGATCTCGATGCAGCCGTCCACCGTCGAGAGGGGGACGACGAAGTAATCCCCTCCCGTCCTCACGAGGAGGCCCTCGATGATGGCGAGGGTGAGGGGGATCTTGAGCGTCACGGTGAGGCCCTTGCCGCGCTCGGAAGCGAGGCTCACGACGCCGCCCAGGGAGTCGATCTCGCGCTTCACGACATCCATGCCCACGCCGCGGCCGGACACGGAGGTGATGGCCTTGGCGGTGGAGAAGCCGGGCGCGAAGATGAGGAGGAAGAGGTCCTGCTCGCTCATCTCCTGGCCGGGGGAGATGACGCCTCGCTCGACGGCCTTCGTGTAGATGGCGTCGCGGTCGAGGCCCTTGCCGTCGTCCGAGACCTGGATGAGTACATAGGCGCCGGAATGGCGGGCCGAGAGCATGATCTTGCCGCAGCGCGGCTTGCCGACCCGCTCGCGTTCCTCGGGCTTCTCGATGCCGTGGTCGAGGGAGTTGCGGATGATGTGGACGAGGGGATCGCCAAGCTTCTCGATGACCGTCTTGTCGAGCTCGGTCTCGGCTCCCTCGGTGGTGAGCTCCGCCTCCTTGCCGAGCTCGATGGAGAGGTCACGGACGACGCGGCGGAACTTGTTGAAGGTGGAGCCTATGGGCAGCATGCGGATCGACATGGTGTTGTCCCGCAGCTGGGAGATGAGGCGCTCGAACTGCTCGCAGATCGAGGACAGGGCGGCGTCCTTGAGGTCGAGGGAGGTCTGGGAAAGCCTGGCCTGGAGGGTGACGAGCTCCCCGACGAGGTCGACGAGGCTGTCGAGCTTCTCGCTCGCGACGCGTATGGAGGCCCCCGAGGAATCGAGCTTCTCCTGCACCTTCTTGAGATGCTCCTGCTCGACGAGGGCGGACTCGATCTCGGGCCTGGAGACGATCTTCTTTTCCACAAGCACCTCTCCGAGCTTGCGCTGGCTGCCCAGCGCGTCGCGCAGGTCAGCGCGGCTCACGAGGCCGCGTTCCACCAGGATCGCCCCGAGGCGCTTGGCGCGGCCTTCCTCGTCGAGGGTCTCGCCCGAGATCCTCTCGATCTTGAGCTCGCACCTGTCCTCGACGAAGATGAAGACGTCCCGTATGTCATTCTCCGTCTTCGAAGTAGTGATGATGATATCCCAGTACATGTAGCAGGCTTCGGGATCGAGGGCCTCGAGGCCGGGGATGTCCTCGGTGTGCGCGTAGATGGCGGCCTGGCCGAGGCCGGCTATCTCCTCGACGAGGTTGAGGACCCTCGTGCCGTCCTTGAGGATGTCGGGCTTTGGCTTGAAGGTGATGCGGTAGGTTGAGGATCTGTCCGTGGGCTCGCCAGCCTGTCCCGCCTGGGGCGTCTGCGCGGCCGGCTCCGCCTGTCCCGGGGCTGGAGACTGGACTTCCCTGGAGGTCGGGACTGCGGCCGCCTCGCCTGAAGGAGCGGACGCAGCGCTTCCCGGGCCTTCCGGCGCCGCCTGAGTCTTCCCGCCTGCCATGAACTCGCGATAGCGGACGAGGAGGCTCTCCCCCTCCTCCAGCGTGGCCTGCGGCGGGGGCTCTTCCTGGCCGAGCATCTCCTTCAGGTGGTCCCTGGCCTTCAAGGTCAGCCCTATGAAGTCCTTCGTGATGGGCAGGTTTCCGTTGCGGCACTGGTCGAGGGCGCTCTCCACCTCATGCGTGAACCTCGAGATGCTCTCGAAGCCGAACATGGCAGAGGAGCCCTTGATCGTATGGATGGCCCTGAAGGCCGCATTGATGAGCTCGCCGTTCCGCGGATGCGATTCCAGCTCGAGGAGGGTGTCCTCAAGCTGGGACAGGAGCTCGTGGGCCTCTTCCTTGAATGCAGCCTTGAATTTGTCGATCATGTCGGCTCCCCACTCCTAGAATTCGAGGAGCGACGCTTCGAAGTCCTCAGCGCGCCCGGGTGTCCCGCGCAGGATGCCTACGGCCGAGAGCCGCTTGGCGATGCGGGACGATATCGTGCCGGTCAGGTGCAGCTCGCCGCCGGAGGCCGCCGCGGCACGCCGCGCGGCGTACAGGATCTGCAGGCAGGCGAGATCCAGCTCTTCGACGAGGGAAAGATCCACGGTGATTTTTTTCGATTTTCCCAGCGCTTCGGCCAGGTCTGACTTGAAGGCCGATGCGCGATCTATGATGAGGGCCCCGCTCGGATTGAGAACGATGGAAGCGCCACGTGAGTTCTGGGACATTGCCCCTCCTCTAGAGTACTATAAATCCAAAATGCCAAAAAGCAAGTGTCGCGCGCCCGAGGAGGGGGCTTCAGGAGGGGCGTTCAGAGCAGGTTGGGGCTGTCCATCTCGGCGGGGAGGGAAATGACGCTCTCGAGGAAGCCGGCCTTCCTCTTCTTGATGTGGATCTGGAGGTAGATCACGCGGTTGTCCTTGTCGACCACGAAGGCCCTGAGGGCGAAGGGATCGTCCTCGGAGAGCCCACCCTCGTCGGCCACCGAGCCTGCGAGCACGCGCGTGATCTTGTAGGCTTCGGGCTCGAAGAGATCGCCCGGCACGGACCTCACCTCCATCCCGTAGAGGATGGGAAAGAGGTTTTCCTTCCTGTCCAGGGAAGCCGCCTTTTCGAGAGGAGCGTAGGGCCGCGACGAGAGGCTGCAGGAAAGCGTCCGCTTCCCCCTGGGGCCATCCACCTCGACCGAGACGAATTCGCCGGGAGCATGTCCTGAGAGGACAGCCTGGGCCTCGGCGATCGACGCCACCGGGAGGCCATCGATGGCGCGTATAACGTCGTTCTCGGCCAGCGAAAGGGCCTGGCCCGGGTAGCGATAGAGGATCTCGAGGCCTCCCCTGGCCAGGGCCGTTCCCTTCGTCGCCGGAGAGAGGCCGAGGCCGAGCCAGCCGCGCTCGACCTCCCCCCCGCGGAAGAGCTCGGGAAGGACGCGGAGGACCCAGTACGAGGGTATGGCGAAATTTAGCCCCTGGTAGGAGGGCACGCCGGCGAAGACCACGCCGACGACGCTGCCCTTGTCGTCGAGAAGGGGCCCGCCCGAATTGCCCGGATTGAGGGCGGCGTCGATCTGGAGGACGTCCCCGAAGGGCAGGAGTCGACGGCCCGTGGCAGACACGATTCCCGCGGTCACGGTGTTCTCGAGGCCGACCGGCGAGCCTATCACGAAGATCCGGTCCCCCGATTCGAGGCGGCCCACCGCGTCATCGAGCGAGAAGACATAGTCGGGCCGCAGGTCGACCTTGATGAGGGCGAGGTCGAGGAGGCGGTCCCAGCCCACGACGCGGGCGGGTATCCGTTCGTCGGGAGAATCGGAGGGGCGGATGCTGAGCCTGGAATAGCCCTCGTAGGAGGGATCGACCTCGCTCGCGATCACATGGTAGTTCGTGAGGAGGTAGCCCGCGGGATCCACGTAGAAGCCCGTCCCGAGGACCCGGTCCGGCACTCCCATGCCCTGCTGGATCTTGATGCCGCGGTCCACCCAGATGGTGACGACTCCCTTGCGCATCGCCTGGATGGTCGGCCGGGCCGCGAGAGCGGCCGCCGCGCCGCGGGGAAGGTCGAGCTTCCGCCGCGCAAGCTCGTCGCAGAGGCGGCCGAGGATGCTGACGTTGTGCGACTCCATCGCGCGGCCCGCCCAGAGGCGCAGGTCGGCTTCGTCGGGCGCGCTTCCCTCCAGGGCGGCCGCGTCAAGGAAGCGGAGGTAGACCGCGAGGGAGGCCACGAGGCAACCGTCCTCGTAGAGGGACTCCGCGTCCTTCGCGATGAGCGAGGCCTCGCCGCCGGCCTTCGCGGCCACGAGGTCGCGGGCCTCGGCGGCAAGGCTGTCCGCCGCATGGGGGTCAGCGGACAGCACCTTGAGGCCCCTCAGGATGGCCAGGGCTCCCGTCCAGTCGCCCTTTCCCTCGGCCTCGCCGTACCTGGCGGCGAGGCGGGCCGAGGCGGCCTCCATCACGCCTTTCAGGGCTTCCGGGGACGGAGGCGAGGTGGAAGCCGCGGCAGACGGCGCCTTCGCGCCTGCATCGACGGACAGGAAGGAGAGAGCCATGTCGATGGCCCGGGAAGGATCCTCCGGCACGAGGGACATGAGCTCACCGATCTTGATGTCGCCATAGACGGGCTGGGGACCTGCGGGGGCCCTGGCAGGCCTCGGGCCCGCGCAGGACGAGAGGAGGAAGACGCAGGCCAGGAAAAGGAAGGGGCCGCGGTTGCCTTGCCTCAAGGCAGGAGCTCCGCGAAGGCTTCGAGGCCGGAATAGACGATCCTGTAGCGACGGTTCATATAGCTATAAATGCCTTCCCTGACGGGTGCGTTGCTTCCAAGGTCGAATTCCTTCCTTCCGAGCCAGTAGATCGCGGGATTGGCGTCCCGCACGAGGGCGAGGGGCCTTCCGTTCCTCGTGACCGCGGTCACCTGGCCGGCCGCGTCGTAGGTCACGGCCTCGTCGAGGTTGCCGTCGAGCCTGCTCGAGAACTCAAGGACCCGGCCGCCCTTCCCGTCGCGGTACTCGGCCGCGTCGACGGAACCGTTCGAGTCGAGGTCCCATTCCTTGCGGAAGGGGAAGGTCAGGTCTTCCCGGTATTCGAAGATGCCGTCGCCATCGGCATCGATCTTCACCCAGGCGATGGCGGCGTCGCTGGCGTCAGCGCCGGCCATGTAGCCTCGGAGGGTCTCGAAACGCCCGTCGCCGTCGGCATCGACCTTCTCCTGGCCCGGCATGCCCCTTGCGTATACGAGGACGGAATAGGCCTTTCCGTCCAGGAACCTGGTCCGTCTCAGGGGGATGCCATGGTCGAGATCGATCTCCTCCCTGAGGCCTTCCTTCGAGAGCTCGAGGCGGAGGGCCGCTCCTCCGGCAGCGCTGCGCGTAGGCGCGGGCATGGAGAGGGGTTCAGGCAGGAAGATCGCCGGGTCCGAGGCGGAGGGGAAGGCCCTGAACGACAAGGGCTTCAGCATGAAGGCCTCGGGCGCGAACGAGTAGGTCTCCCCGGCCTCGGCATCGGCCGCGGGCTCGAGGGGCTGGAGGAGGGAGGCGAGACCCGGACTGGCCTTCCGGGGCCGGAACTCGAGGCTCGCGACATAGGGATAGGCGGCATAGCGCGCCACGACGCGGCTGTCCTCCAGGCTGGCCACGAGCTCGACGGGGAGGCCCTCGCCGAAGGACAGGGAGCTTTCGACGAGACCGTCCTGGTCCGCGTCACGGGTCCAGGAGACCAGGCGTCCCCCTTCGTAGGAAGCGGTCTCTTCGGCGTAGCCATCGCCATCGCGGTCGGCAAGGATGCGGCCCGAATACCTTCCGAGGAGGGACGAGAGCTGCTGCCGCCCCGCCGCCGTCCCGAGGAGGCCGGCCAGGGACTCGAGGTCGGAGAGGCGCAGCGGATAGGAAGCCGGGAAGAACTCGGAGAGGGCCGCTTCGTCGCCGATGACGCCGTAGCGCAGGGCCTCGAGGGTCGCCAGGGCGGACCGCCCGCCCTGGGCGCGGAAGGCCCTGATCGCGTCTTCCCTTTGCCGGCTGTCGAGGATGCAGGGAGCTCCAAGTACAAGAAGGCCAGGGTCGGATGACGCGAGGGAAGGGAGACGCCTGACGAAGAGGTCGCCGAGGGCACGGGACTCGGGCGATGGGTTGCCGGCCGCCAGACGCTCGAAGTAGAGCCGGGCAAAGCGGGGATCGGCGGGGAAGCGATCGGCCGCCGACCTGAGCTCCCGGAGGGCATCAGCCTGCCTGCCGAGCCCCATGAAAGCGAGGGTCCTCAGGCGGTACCGCTCCGGGTCGAGGGCTCCGTCCCCGCTTCCTGAGGCCCGCCCGAGGAGGTCAAGGCAATCGGCGTAGCGGCGCATCCGGACAAGAAGGGAGGCCGCGAGGTCGAGGGCCTCCCCCCGGCCGTAGAGGGCGAAGCTGTCCGAGGCGAGGGCCGCTTCGCAGAGCGAAAGGGCCGCGCCCGCGTCATCCCTCGTCTTGAGGACGGCCAGGGCCGCGAAATACAGGGCGTCGGAATCCGCGGCGTCAGCGTCGACGGCGCCGGCGATGATCCGCGCGGCGCCTGCCCAGTCGCCCAGGGCGGCCCTGTCGGCGGCCGCGCGCACGAAGGCCGCGATGGGCGATTCCAGGTCGGCCGGTCCCGAGGGGAGGGCCTGAACCGTCGTCTGGGCGCTTGCCGGGAGGCCTGCTCCCGCGGCCAGGAGGATCAGGCTGAGGAGGAGGAGCCGCCACGCGGGCCGGTTCTGCGGAACGACATGCGCGCCTCCCCTCATGCTAGGCCTCCGACTTGCGCGGCGGAAAATCGAAGAGCTGGCGGATGTCGGAATCCAGGAGGGTTTCCCTAGCGATGAGCTCGGTGGCCAGCCTCTCGAGCTGGTCCCGGTGCTCGGTGAGGATGGCCCTGGCCCGTCCCGCCGCCTTCTCGAGGAAGCCCTGCACCGCCTCGTCGATCCGCTTCGCGGTGTCCTCGGAGTAGTCCTTGTGCTGGGCGATTTCCTTGCCGATGAAGATGGGCTCGTCCTCCTGGCCATAGGCCACGGGCCCGAGCTTCTCGGACATGCCCCACTCGCAGACCATCTTGCGCGCGAAATCGGTGGCCTGGCGGATGTCCTGTGCGGTGCCGGTCGTCGTCTCGCCGTAGACGAGCTCTTCCGCGGCGAGGCCGCCGAAGGCGAAGACCATGTAGTCCTCGAGCCAGCTCTTGGAGTGTGAATACGCGTCCTTCTCGGGAAGGGCGAGGGCGAGGCCGAGGGCGCGCCCCCTCGGGATGACCGTGACCTTGTGGAGGGGGTCCGCATGGTCGAGATAGTAGAGCGTCAGGGCATGTCCGGCCTCGTGGATGGCCGTCGCGCGCTTTTCCGCATCCGTGATGAAGAGGCTCTTGCGCGCGGCGCCCATGAGGATCTTGTCCCTGGCCTCCTCGAAGTCCTCGGTCTTGACCGTCGTCTCGTTCTTCCTGATGGCGAAGAGGGCGGCCTCGTTCACGAGGTTCGCGAGGTCGGCGCCGCTCGTGCCGGGCGTGGCCCTCGCGATGTTCTTCGCGTCGACGCTCGTGTCGACGGGGATCTTCTTCATGTGGATGGCGAGGATCTCCTCGCGCTCCTGGACGTCGGGCATCGCGACCACGACCTGGCGGTCGAAGCGGCCGGGCCTGAGGAGGGCGGGATCGAGGACGTCGGGGCGGTTCGTCGCAGCGAGGATGATGACGCCGTCCTTCGTGTCGAAGCCGTCCATCTCCACGAGCATCTGGTTGAGGGTCTGCTCGCGCTCGTCGTGGCCTCCGCCGTAGCCCGCCCCGCGGGTCCGGCCCACGGCGTCGAGCTCGTCGATGAAGATGATGCAGGGCGCGCTCTTGCGGCCCTGCTCGAAGAGGTCGCGGACGCGGCTCGCGCCCACGCCCACGAACATCTCGACGAAGTCCGAGCCGGACATGTGGAAGAAGGGCACGTTGGCCTCGCCGGCCACGGCCTTGGCGAGGAGGGTCTTGCCCGTGCCCGGCATGCCGACGAGGAGGACGCCCTTGGGGATGCGGGCGCCCATCTTCACGAATTTCTGCGGGTTCCTGAGGTACTCGACGACTTCCTGGAGCTCGTACTTGGCCTCTTTCTGCCCCGCGACGTCGGAGAAGAGGATCTTCTTCTGCGGTTCCACATAACGCTTGGCGCGGCTCTTGCCGAAGCTGAAGGCCTTGTTGCTGCCCTGGGCCTGGCGGTACATGAACCAGATGATGAAGAAGGCGAAGAACCAGGGGATGAAGTTGGCGAGTATCTGCCAGGCCGAGACTCCCTTCGTGCCGCCCTTGACCTCGACGCCCTTCTCCCGGAGGAGGGCCGGAAGCGACGGGTCGTCGTAGGGCATACGGCTCCGGTAGAGGGACAGCGACCCGTCGACGTTCTTCAGCGTGGCCTCGATGTCGGTCTTGTCGAGGACGCTCACGGAGGCTATCCTCCCCTGCTCCACGTAGCTGAGGAATTCGGAATAGGGTATCTCGTTCTTTTCCTGCCTGTCGCTCGTGACGAAGAAGGCAGTGAAGAGGACGACCAGGGAAAGGAAGACCGCCAGGGCGGCCTTGTTTCCGCGCCCTGCCGATTCCGGCTGCTTCTGGGGCGGCGGATTCTGGTTATCGAAATCCATCTGGAACTAGGCTCCTTTCACCTGTATCGAGAGTCGCACATCGCTTCGGCATCCGTCATTGTGCCGGTACCGGTCTCGTCCGCCGTATCCGGCGCCAAGCACGGCCACCAGGCCCCCGCGGTCCTCCAGCACCGGGATCCGGTCGCGGTCCGCGGCGTCCACTCCCCATTCGGAGAAGAGGACGTCGAGCCGTTTGCTGCCGTCCCGGATCGCGAGCTCGTCGCCGGGCCTCCGGGACCGCACGACGAGGGGGAAGGAAAAGGCATCCCGGCGAATCCCCCTCGCGCCCTCTCCGCCCTGCCACCGGGCGGAGACGCGGATCCCGCCCGCCGCGACCTCGAGGCCGTCGGGTCCGGGTTCCGCAATCTCTACAAAATAGCCGCGGTACCCCGGAAAATCAAGGGCGGGCGCGAGCCGCAGGAGGTCGCCGTCGCGACGGAGCTCGAGGCCGCCGCCCCGATAGGACGGCGCGCCCGCGTCGAGGGCGGCGAAGGCCGCGGCGACGAGGCGGAAGGGCACCCGCCTGCCCCTCGACAGGCTTCCCGCGGCCGAAAGCAGGGCCCGGAACCTCAGGGCGTCGGGCTGGTCCAGGAGGTCGGCTCCCGTCACGAACCCGCGTCCCTGGGGGCGGAAGGCATGGAGGCCGGCGCCCAGGGCGAGGGCCTCCTCGTCCATGCCGGCCTTGTGCGCGGTGAGCGCCACGCCGGCCGCCCAGCCGGGGAAGGATTCCTCGAGGGCGGGAAGCACGCGATGCCTGAGCCTGTTGCGCAGGTAGTCGTCGCCCGCGTTGGTCGAATCCACCGAATACGGCAGGCCCCTGCCTTCGAGGTAGGCGAGGAGGGCCGCCTTGGGCAGTTCGAGGAAGGGACGCATGACGAGCCCGGATTTCCCGGGCATGCCGCGGAGGCCGGCAGCGCCGCTCCCCGACAGGAAGCGCATGAGGACAGTCTCGAGCTGGTCGTCGCGGGTGTGGGCGAGGTAGATCGCCTCGGCGCCCGTCCGGGACGCCGTACGCCTCAGCGCCGCGTAGCGGTAGCTCCGGGCAGCGGCCTCGATGCCCTCCCCCCTCCTCCCGGCCAGCTCCTCGATGGCGCCCGGCCTGACCCGGGCCACGACGAGGGGCACCTTGAGCCTGGCCGCGAGGCGCCGCACGGTTTCGAGCTCGGCGCGACGCTCCGCCTCGGGCCTGATTCCGTGGTCCACATGGAGGGCGAGGAGGTCGCTGGCGCCCGCCTCGACGAGGGCCGCGAGGAGGGCCGTGGAGTCGGGACCTCCCGAGAACCCGACGACAGCCCTGGCTCCGAGGCAGAGCAGGCCCGCTTCGGCCTTGCTGCGGAGGACGTCCACCGGGTCGGCGGGACCGGACTCCCGACCCGCTTTTCCCTGGAACCTGCCTTTTCCCATCATGCCCTTCCTGAAAAAAAAGAGAGAGGATTTCTCCTCTCTCTCGGCTTCCGAACGGGACGGGAGATCGAAGGCTCTCCCACGGGGATTACTTCTTCTCTTCCTTCTTCGCGGCGGCGGGAGCGGCGCCAGCAGCGGCAGGAGCAGCGCCGGGAGCCGCGGGAGCGGCGCCAGGGGCGGCAGCGGCGCCTTCGGCGGGGGCAGCGGCCTCTGCGGCGGCGGGAGCGGCCTCGACCTCGGCCTTGGCGAACTTGACGGCCGCGATGACGAGCTCGGGGCTCGTGATGACCTTGACGCCCTTGAGGACGGGGAGGTCGCGGACGTGGACCGAGTGGTTGGCCTGGAGGCCGGAGATGTCGAACTCGATCTTCTCGGGAAGGTCAGCGGGGAAGCACTCGACCTCGACTTCGTGGGCAGGGGTCTCGAGAACGCCACCGTCCTTGACGCCGACCGGCGTTCCGACGAGGTGGATGGAGACCTTGGCGCGGAGGAGGCGGTCCTTGATGACCTCGAGGAAGTCAACGTGGATGATGTCGAGGGAGAGGGGCTCGCGCTGGCGCTCGCGGACGAAGGCGTCCTTCTTCTCCTTGCCGACATGGATCGAGATGATCGTCGACTCGGAGATGCCGGAGGTGGCCTGCTTGAATTCCTTGGCGTCAAGGAGGATCTGCTCGGCGGCCTGGCCGCCGCCATAGATGACGGCCGGGATCTTGCCCTGCTTGCGTAGAGTGTTGAGCTCGCCCTTCGTCGTTGCCGCACGCGGCACGGCGTTCAAGACGGGATGGTTCATCGTAATGACTCCTTATGGTCGAAGTTGTATATGCGAATAC
>Ga0116170_10001769_pt1 | contig 21500 bp, 15 predicted proteins | sample AD_JPNHW1_MetaG_FD_89797 | JGI IMG/M metagenome (GOLD analysis project Ga0116170, IMG submission 89797) | Active sludge microbial communities of municipal wastewater-treating anaerobic digesters from Japan - AD_JPNHW1_MetaG | ecosystem: Engineered > Bioreactor > Anaerobic > Digestate | place...
GATCCCCCAAAGGCTTCCCATGAGTTCGCTTGGCAGGGCAACCCACTCGCGATCCAACCCGGCAATGGTCCGCAGATGGTCCGCAATGGCCGCGCCGGGGAAGATCTCGCAGATGTCGTTCCCATCGGCCGTCTTCACGGGGATCTTCCCAAATTCATTGGTCCTGCGGCGGCGCTGCGATTCCTGGGCCTCACTCCAGATCGGGTCTTCCATGGCCTCAGAGATCGCGGATCCCGCGAACCCGGAGGCAATTCCCACTCGGATCAGGAGTGCATAAGCGAGTTCCGGCCCAAAAACATGCAACAGCACTCGAAGTGCCTGAAGGTTGGAAGGCGTAACCACCGCAGTCGGATTGCCGAGCACTTCCCGATACTGTTCCGCAGTGTTGGCTCGGCAAGCATCGATCAGCGCATTTGCCCTATGAATGAAGCGGAGGTCCGAGGCGTTCGTGATGGGGATCTCCATTTGGAACCCGCGCATCCGATCTGCTGACTGCCAAATGTCCTTCCCGGCCCCCGACCGCAGGACGGCACGCTTGCCGTAATCAAGGCCAAAGGGGTCGAATGATGGGGGCGGGCCGAATACATCAGACACATTCAAAACCATGGTGATCAATCTGTTAGGGGGTTGCGTTTATCGGCCGCAGGTTTTGAAAATTTCGAGACAGCCGACTCCGCGCTCCAAAGTTGGTGAGTCATCACGCCACGAAGGTGAACAGACTTGAAGTAAAGAGCCTGGCTAAAACCGAAGGAGACAATCTTTTTGTGACGGAGCCCGGGATCAAACTCTGTCTGCGGGTTCGTAATAATAACCCGTGGGGCTTTTGAAAAGATCGCCCCAATTTGGGACGAGCTTAAAGAATACTCATACGTCATCTTGTCAAAACTCTCGCTCGTAAGAACAAGATCCACTGCTTCTCCAAGGATGGTCTGCGCAGCCTGAGGCGTTCGTGCGATGTGAAGGGCATGGTAGATCGTGCGGCGTTTCTGGTCCCGCTCATCCGCAGCAAGATTCAAGGGGTCCAGCGGCATGATGTCGCCGAAGTCCGACCAGAAGAGACTCGGGAGCCCTCCTCCGAACACCTCGCCCATGAACGCCACCTGGACGATTGGCGGCATCTGCAAGAGGAGGGACTCCGCTGCGGTGGGCTCTCGCTGATCCAGTGCGAATGGGCCCGAGCGAATGGATAGCGCGTCCCACTGGAAGCCAAGCTCCAGCGCCAAAGACACCAGGACTTCCGACTCCAAAACCAGTTGTTCGTTTTGCCGCTTGCGATAAGGCTCCATGAGCTTGTCGCCATCGGCCGCGGAGAGGCCGCGAATCCGACAACCTGCGGAATAACTCGAATCAATGGGTGGTTTTGGGTCTTCGCCGGCCATGCAACTCCCTTGTGGACCCAGGGTGTCACGACCCAAATTTTCTGTTATCGGAACGATACGACCTTTTTCTCCATCCCCAGAGCCGTGCGCTTCGCATCGGGGAGGAGCATTTTCACTGCCACCACTGGCGTTTCAAGCCCCTCGGGCAACATGGCTTCAAGCGTCTTTGCCAAAGCCTCCCAGGTCGCGGGCATCCCTTCCTGCTTTTTCCCGGAGACCCACCCATCAGGGGCCAACGGATAGAGGCGGAATTCCAGCCAGGGCTTCTCATCCACTTGGAGTTCGCGTGCCTGACTGGCCTTGAATCGCTGTTGGAGGACCTGGAGGCTGAACAAATCGCCAGACGCAGTGCGAATGACCAGGTGCTCCTTCAGTTGCCGGAAGGCCAGCGCATCCTTCAAGGACACAACTGCCTGGAACGGGATCATCACGAATGAACGATCAGTGTCTTCTGGGGTGATCTGGAGTTCATCGATCCCATCGAACGCCATTTGGATCAAGTTCTGGTGTTCGACTCGCGCAACTGTTCTGTGGGCCGCGTCGATCCCCTTCAGGTAGAGGCGATCCGCGATGGCACGCCCCAGGCGCCAGTGATCGGTGAGTCGCGTTCCGATCTCCAACGCCAAGGCGGCGTCAATCCATGACGAACATGCGACGTTGCCCTTCAGAAGTTGACCGAGGTTGCTGCTGGACACACCCAACCGCTGAGCAAGGTAGCGCTTGGCCTCGGCCGGAGAGTAGCGGCGGTAGAGGCGTGCCAGGGCCATCTCCAGTTCTTCTGGGCGGTAGGCCTTCACCGTCCACTGGGCCCCGCGGATAATCCCATTGAGGAGGCGTGATCGTGCCCCCGGAACATCAACCATGGGCTGGATCCGCTGCAAGTCGACACGCCCGACGATGACATCGTATGTCATCTCCGGAGAGAGCCCGAGAACATAGGCCATGGCCAGTGTCTCCCTTGGTGCAGGCATCGATGTCGTGTCAGTGATCTTCGAGGACCAATGTTCCGAACGAACTGGGTCCAGACCCAGCTGCTCTCCCCAAGTCGTCCCAAAAATTCGGAGCAGATTGGCGCCCAACCAACAAGCGGAGGAGCGCAAGGCCCACTTGTGCGTCGTTTCGCCCTCGGTCACGGCATCAACACTGGTTCCCTCAACTGGAATGTTCATCACGTCCTCTCATACGGATGGCCATTTATGTTCCTTTGTCCCGATCACTGAATGTTGGCGTTCTGTTCTCAAACGACGGCTTTGGACCGTTACGACACTCGGGTGGGCGTAATTCGCGGATTAGGCAAGCCAATGGCCTGTCCCTTTCCCAGAGACCTCTCAAGCGATCAACTTGTGTTGCTGCTACCTCTTCAGAATGTCCAAGAGGCCGGCACCAATGATTGGATCCGGGACCTCCTTACTGCTTGCCTTTGCCTCAACTGCGTCCTCGCCGGTCAATGCGATACGCAGTGCTCCAATGTCGACCTGATAGTCGTGGACGCCCCTTTCCAGGAGCGAACGCACAGCCCGCTGGCGCCATTCACGAATGGCGTCGATTGCGGGCACATACCGGGACTTGCTTTCGCGGACCAAAAAGCCCAAAGCGACCATCGAGTTCAAGAGACGATAGACCTTCATGTAGAGCGATTGCCCACTCCTCCCGGGGAACAGGTTCATGTCGCCGACAGCCTCGTGGATCCAGGTCGCAGGGAATCCACCGCAGAACTTCGGTTCTTCGATCAATGGCAGCAGCAGTTTGATGCCTTCGACATCGTGCTGGCGAGCAACCTCCTCCCAATGCAGGAATGCAATCGGGGTGATGGCCATGTGAATCCTCCAAAATGGGTGCGAGACAAAATGTAACGCCATCGAGCCAATCGCGCCAGTTTTTTTCGGTCTAAGACCATTCCATGTAATTTTGCCTCCGTCCCATGGGGCTTCGGCGAAGTCCACACCTTGCCACGGGGCCTTTCCGTAATTCGGCCCTCATAAACACACGCCTGCCGGTCTATCCTGCCCCTATGGCAGAAGGACCACTCCCCCCGCAGCGAAGCCTATTTCGCCGAATCGAGAGCGACCCGACCCCCCTCCAGGGGCAGGCGTCTTCACTACTCCGGACCTTGCTCGTCGGGATGGGTATTGCCTGTGTTGCCGCCGCAGGGCTGTTTGTCCCCTTCCCCGAAACCATCACGACCCACGGACGGATCCAGATGGTCGGCGGCGCCTGTCTTCTCTATGCCCCTGCAACAGGGAGAATCCAAAGGGTGCTGGTGAGCCCTGGCCAGAAAGTTCGCCAAGGAGATCTCCTTGTGGAGTTCACATCCCCGGAATTAGAGTCCGCCAACTTCAAAGCTCAATCAGATGTTGATCTGGCGAAAACCAAGGCCGAACGTGAACTCGCCGATCAACAGGCCGGCCTCTCTGCGCGCATTCACCAACAGCAGATCTCGATGCGATTGGCTTCCACACGTATTCAGAGATCGATCGAAGAGCTCCATGCCCAGGAGACCCTCTTCCATGAGGGCCTGACATCCCGCCTCGAAGTCACCCGAACCTCCCAGTTGGTCGATGATGCTCGGCTTGCATTGGCGCAGGCGAAGCAGAAAGCATCTGAACTCGAAGCCGAGAGGGAACGGCTCAGCATCGAAATCAGAGAGACGCGACAGACATCAGAGGCAACCCTGAAATCACTCGGCCTTCAAAAGAGCGCCATGTCGGTGACAGCGCCTTGCGACGGGACCATTGAGTGGGTTGGCGCAACCCCCGGGTTGGTTCAAGCATCTACGGATCTCATCCGCATTCAGCCAATCAATGGAACACCTGAAGTCCTCGTCGCACTTCCGACCAAGGCGCTTGGACGGGTTAGGACCGGGCTTAACGCCAGGATCTGCCTCGACGGCTTCGACCCTTACGAAACCGGCTGGAGCAAGGCTCAGGTCGCCTATGTTGGGCGTGATCCCATCGCATCAGAAGAAGCCTCCCGACTATGGCCAGACGCCCCCTCTGGGGCATTTGTCCGGGTCATCCTTGCTCCACGCCAATGGGCCAAAGTCCAGCCGGATCCGGGTCTTGGGCTCACCGCTGAAATTCAGCTTGGGAACCGATCGTTATTCGCTCGCCTTCGCCAAGCGATCTTCAGGCGATGAGAGTCCCCTTCATCCCGCAGCAGCAGGCGGAGGAATGTGGCCCCGCCTGCCTGGCGATGATCCTTGCCGCTCATGGCCACCATGCCCCCCTCAATGAAGTCCGAGACCTTTGTGGCGTTGGGCGGTCAGGCGTCACGGCATACGACATCCACGAAGCCGCAGCCAGTTACGGCCTCTCAATGAAGGGCTACGGCTCTATTGAGCCAGACGAGCTTCCCGCTTACATGGGTGACGGGCCGGTCATCCTCCACTGGGGATTGGACCATTGGGTTGTCTGTGATGGCACCACGAGAGGCCACCTCGAGATCATCGACCCCGCTCGAGGTCGCATGACCATCCCCATGTCCCAGGCGTTCACCTCCGATGAGGGCATGTCGGGCGTCGTTCTTGTGTTCTCCCGCTCAGAACGGTTCACCTTCCGGTCACGATTAGACAATTCTCTGCGGAGGCTCACATGGCTGGTGCTCCGCGACTGGCAGTTCCTCTCAGCCATATCACTTGGCGGCGTGATGGCCCAAGTGTTTGCGCTGGTGCCAGTCTTCGCACTTCCATACCTCGCGCAGTTGCTTCCTGGGACACCTCTTTCGACCGCAATCCTCTGGGCATCGGTCCTTGTTCTCGCTGGTGCCTTGGAACAAGGCATTTCGTACCTGAAGTCCACCCTTCATTCCTACATATCAGCCACCAGTGACACGCGATTCATGAGCCAGGCTTGCCATCGGGTTCTCGGGTTACCCATGGCCTGGCACCACGCTCGCGGGGCGAGCCAGGTGCTCTTGAGGCTGCTGACTTCGACCACATTTCTTGCTCAGGTCAAAACGCTTTTCGTAACCATTCACCTTTCTGGGTTCATCGCCATAACCACTCTGATTGCAACGGCGTTCATCCATCCCGTCCTGTTGGTCCCGATGATTTTGGGCGGGGTGGCGCTCCTTCTCGTTGGCCAATTGCAGATCCGAAGGATCAAGGAATCCTGCATGGCCCCAGACATCACAACGGCTGACCTTGGGCAACTCATCAACGAGACCGTTCATGCCGCCGAATGGCTTGAACTGAGCGGCTTGATGCACTGGGCGCGGCAGAGATTCGCCACCTCTTTCGCCAGGTCGGAATCTGCTCACTTGAATTTCTGGAATCGCCATGTGAGTTCCAGTCTGGCCATGACCAGTACGGGAGTCGTGATGAAGGTTTCGGCCCTCGCGTGGGGCGCATTCCTCGCGCACAAAGGGGTGATCGCGCCAAGCCAAGTCGGAGCCTACTTTTTGCTGCTGTCGCTCTTTAGCCAGGGGATCAACGGGTTGGTCCGACTGCCCACGTCACTCTCCCAAATCATGGTGAGTTTGACGCGAATCGACGACCTATTCCTCACGCATCAGGAAGCCCACGGCTCCATCGGCTCAGCGATCACAGGGCCCATCCAAATCAGGAATGTCTCCTTCTCCTACTGGCCAGGCGGGGCCGCGATCTTCCACGATGTTTCACTGGAGATCGCGCCTGGCGAATTCATTGGTTTGGTGGGCCCCAGCGGGTCGGGCAAGAGCACTCTCGGCCACCTCATCGCAGGCGTCAGGCCAGCATCCGCGGGAAGCATTTGCTTCGGCGGGCTCCCACTCTGCGAATGGGCTGAAACCGAACTCAGGCGCCGGATCCACTTGGTCCCTCAGGCCCCAGAACTGTTCGCTGAATCCGTGGCTTTCAACCTTGGTCTCGGGGATTCCTACAGTGAAGAGTCTATGTGGGCGGCCCTCCAAATCGTCGAATTGGTTCCAGTCATCGAACGACTCGGTGGACTCAATGGCCAGATTGAAATTGCCGGAGGCAACCTCTCTGGTGGTGAACGCCAGCGGCTTTCGCTGGCAAGAGCCCTACTCAGCCGCCCCGAGGTCCTGATCCTCGACGAAGCAACAAGCGCTCTCGAAATCCCACTGGAGAACCGCATCCTCCGGTCAATCCGAGATCTTGGTACGACTTGCCTCTGCATATCACACAGGCGCAGCGGGATGAACGCCGTCGCAAGCCGGATCGTCGAACTGCGAGACGGAGCCCTCTATGAGTAGCTCCCCAGGCAAACACCCTCTTCTTGCCGCAATCCAACCAGCACTGAAGCCGACACAGATTGCGCTCATCACGATCCAATGCATTTTTGGGATCTTCCCACCCTTGCTCATTCGTTGGCTGATCGATCAGGTCACAGCCACAAGCGGGTGGGCTTTGGTTGCGGCCGTAACCGGGATCTGGGTTTGTGGGCAGATCACTGTTTTAGCCGGCCTCATCAGCTACCTCCTGCTCCTCCGCACAACCATCCCTTCCGGGTTCAGCCTCGGGAAAGAATGCGCCATGGCTATTACCCACTTGGGGTATAGACAGCTACAAGCATTTGGCCTGTCCCAGCCCGTTCAGATTGCGGATCGATCACGCTGGCTGAGTGGGGCTTTGACCCGGATCAGCGAAATGAGCCTCGCGCTTGGGAGCACAGTCGTCTCCTCCACCATCGCGTTCACTCTGCTTGGCACAACCGGCCGCGTCGCAGCCATTCTCTTGCTCCCCTGGGGGATCCTCTACGCTCTCCTGATCGGAACGCTGTCGAGAACAAGTGCCCACGCTGCCAATGCCCAGGCAGTTCGAGGGGACCTGTTTGCAAAAGGTGCCTCCGAATTCACGCGGAACATGCTGACATGCAAGACATCCTCGAACCCCAAGGCCTTCGCAAACAACCTCTCGGAGATTTTCCAGGGGAGCCGGAGAGCCCAGTTGGATGTGGACCAGATCCAGAACAAGTTTGTCTTCCAGATCGGGTGCCTCAAGGTCTTTGGAGTTCTCACCACACTCATCGCTTTCGCTGCCCTGCCAAATTCAGGGGCTTCGATCGGGTCCGCCATTGCAATCCTCGGCACGATGCTCGGCCTTTTCGGTCTGGCAGAACAATTCGGCCTGACAATCATCACATTCAGTGAGGTCGGGGCCATCCAGACCAGACTGCTTGAACCCATTCAGGCGCAAGAACCGGCAATCCGAAGCGGGCGTGAAGTCAAAAGGGTTGAATCGGTCGATCTGCGGGGGATTTGGTTCAGATATCACCCCGAGCAACCCTGGGTGCTGGAAGGCGTTGATCTCTCCCTCCGCCAAGGGAAGCCCGTCATTCTTCACTGGCCTTCCGGCAAGGGGAAATCCACGTTGCTTCGGGTCCTCCTGGGTGCCGAACAACCCCAACTCGGGCAAACGCTCGTCAATGGAATCCCTGTCTCAGACCTAAACATCCAGTCATTCAGGAACCGCTGTGGCGTCGTCACCCAAGGGGCCGAATTTGTCTCTGGGCGGATCCTGGAGCTTTTGGCGCCCGCCCTTCATTCGGTTACCCCAACGGAACAACTCGACGAGGCTTGGTTTATGCTGGATCGAGTTGATGCGGCTGATTTTGTCAGGGGATTGCCGCTGGGCCTTCACACCCAACTCATTCAGGGCGGCTCATCTCTTTCAGGGGGGCAATTGCGCCGATTAGCTCTTGCTCGTGCCCTTCACAACAAAGACTTGTTGGTCCTGGATGAACCCCTCGCGGGACTAGGTGAGGACACGGAATGGCTGCTCAAACGAATCGACAGCCAAGCGCTTGCAATCATTTGTAATCACGAACCCGATTTGGAATTTACCGGCTTTTGAGGCCGTGTCGAATGTCATTTGCATTATCTGTATTATGTGTATATTGAATGGGTTTTCCCCTTCATGGAGGTCAAAATGAACCACCACCACAATCCTGCCGAGGAACTGAACTCCGCAGAGCTCAAAAGCGTCCATGGAGGGCTGCCCGTCCAGAACGCACCCCAAACGATGTCTTGCCTCGGCCTGAAAACCGTCATCACGGCCTCATCCACCAACAAAATTGGAAACGAGAGGACGCTCACCGTTTAGCTGGTCCGATTGCTCAAGCACCAGGGGTTCAGGCACACTTCCCTCATGGATGATCACGAACAGAACTTCCCTTTGGAGCCCGATAACGGGCTCCATCGATATTTGGAAGCGATCACGCAGAAGGCACCACGAGGTCTCCATGAGGAGATACTCCAACTCCGGAGAGAGCAGGCCCAAGTATTTGTTGAATCAGCCATCCATGCGGGTGCGTCGCGAATCCTGTCTGGCCCCCTTGGGGATTCCCATTACGATTCAGGTCTTCACGTAACGCTGCTAGAAGTGCAAGGCACCCCAAAAATCTGGAAGCCCGGATTGGAACGGGGGCGCATTGAACTCGGCATCCAGCAAATGATCGAGCAACTGGGCCCCGGGTCCGGCATGCTTCCGATCAGAGGTGAACCCTTCCTCAACGGCTACCTTTGGGAGTGTGTCAAACCGGGCGAAACACCACTTGAATTGAGGGCAAAGAGCCTTGCACACCTCCTGGTGTTTGCCCTCTGTTTCGGGATCCAGGACCTCCATCCGGAAAACCTTGTTTGGGATGGAACCTTTGGACGGGTGCTCGACGGAGAATGCTTTGGAACCCAGGTCAATGGCCTGCAAAAGTTGCGAAATCCCGACCAAGCGGAACTCATGTTGTTCCGGTTTGGCTGTTCGATGCTGGAGACATTTGTCGCCAAGGACAGAGAACTCCTGACTCTGATCCCCGAGCACCTTCCAATGGCACTCCAGTGTGTCGAAGACGCCTGGCCGCGTCTTTTTGAGATCAGGCAATCACTGACAGGTGTCCCCTCCCGTGTCATCCTCCGGCGGACCTCGGATTACTCGAAGATGATGCCCTATGCCATCGACGCGAATTTCCGCCCACTCCTCCTGGCAGAGATCGCATCGACAGCGCCGGATCTGTGCCTTGAGGTGCCCGAGGACACAGTGAACCAACTCGCTAGGGGCATCATCCCTCGACACACCCTGCCCTTACCCTCCACCTCTGAACCGATATGCAGAGCAATTGAACCATCCATCGAGATGCAGCATGCAATCGAGGCCTGGTTCTGTGCTGCCGACCAATCTCCACAAAAGGCTCGAGCGGTCCTCAAAGGCTCCATCTATGAGATCGATGGCAGACCGTTCATCGCAACTGCAATCGAAACGGACGCAGACAGGTCCGATCTCCCATTCCTTCAGATATCAGTCAACGACTGTTCTCTGGTCTCCGGAATCCTTGGCCTAGACTTGTTGCGCCGGATTGAGAAGGCCCTTCGGATCCAGCCATCGACACCGGATGAAGTTCAGCCATGCCTTGATCAGATCCCGTCGCTCATCCTTCAACACTCCAGTAAGGGCCCAAACAATAATGGACTGCACGGCCTTGGCGGGCACTTGGCCTACGCCTGGATGCTTTGGCAGATGGGTGAGCTCACTCCGACCCTGCGCATGAACCTGCAGGAATGCATCACGCGAGTCTCGACGGCAGGCCCCGTTGGCGGCCTTTGGGACGGCCTCCCGGGCCTCCTGCATGGACTGACCTTGGCTCAAGAATACATAGGGCCGCAACCTCTCCGCTCCAAGCTGCGAGAGCGGATCCTTGCCGAAGCCGACATCTTCTTGAGAGAAGACTTCGGAAAAGCATGGCCAACGGTCCCCTTAGGCATTTCAAGCGGCGTTTGCGGCCTCACCCTTGCTCTACTCCACGCCTCACCACCCTTCCCTGAACAAATTGGGCAGCTCCTAGTCGCCCTTCAGCAATGGCTGGAATCCCATTCAGAAGACCCGGATCCGGCGGCTCGATTGGCTGCGCACGACATAGCTGATTTGATTTCTCACGCTTCCGAACTCGAACCGACTCTGTTCGGCACCAAACCTGATTTCACATCGGGATTCAAAGGACTGGGAACAATGAGCCATTTCAAAAACCCGGCCCATGAATCCACGAGGAATCTCCCTGGCTTTCTCATGGGTTGGGCCGGATCCAAGTTCTGTGAACTCGCCCCCCGCCTTGGGCTCAAAGACCCCATTTTCTGCCGCCCTATCTTCGGGCCGACACACTCAGGACAGCCCCAACTCATGTAATTGGTTTTACAGGTTTTGCCTGTTTGTGAAATTTTTCTTCTCCCCGATGAAGGTGGATGGTATCCTTCTTCTTCAACCCCCCGAGGAGGAAACAATATGGACCAGGCCAAGGACCACGCCTACAAGATCCCCACACCCAAAGATCCTAAAGAGCTCTCGTGCCTTGATATGAAGATGATTGTTGGAGGCCGTGACCCAGGGGAGAAGATTGGCGCGCAGCACACGATCACCAGCACTGGGGATTGATGCCAAAGGTAGATCCCGAAAAAGCCCCCGGTTTTGCCGGGGGCTTTTTCATGCCTGGGAATAAACCCGCTCACTGTTCAATTGTTTAGTGGAGCCCTCACTCCAACCACTCAGCCAACAATTCTCCGACGTGTGGTTAATCCCAATCCTTCCATGTGAACCCACCCCGTTCAAAGAATTTGGGCTTGGGATTCGCGTGCTCGGGCAAGTGCTCGATGATTTCCGAAACACAATCCATCATCGGGTCTAGCGAGCCGCCAACGGCCCGTTTTAACACCATTTCGGATGTGATCCTATAGTCCGGGTCCAACCCGCCATAGTTCACAACAAAGCCCCCATGGGTTGTCATGAGTTCTCCAGTCATGATGTAGTGCATCGTGTTGTTTGTCCCATCACCTGCGGGAACCGTAACACTTGCGACGTACCCGCTCGTCCCCGCAGTGCTGCACCCCACAAACCAACACCGATCACCAAATACTTCTTTCAAATGCATGAAGTCATTTTCATCCTTGCTTTGATCCGTACTTGAGGTAAGGACAACGCACTTACCACTGACCTTTATAGGTTTGAGAGGTGGTTGTTCTTTATAGATGAATGTCCTGGGCTCACTCCCTGGCTTGAATCCCTCGCCCCAAGCGACAGGGCGAGAAGGACACAAGATATATTCACGTCCAAGCTCAAGAGGCAATTCCTCGGGACCATTGCCATTTTTGAAGATACGCCCCCCGATTCGGCCATCAATGATCAGATTTTCTCCAGATGAAAGCCTCTTAACAATATCTTGGAGGCGAGTGCCTTTGGTTTGATTGATAAGAGTCCATCCCTTTGGCACAACCCCGGGCCGATTGAGAACGGGTCTAGTTTTCTTGCTGAGAGGGACTTCGATTTTCTCAACAGTCGAACCGATGTTTTTATACTCAACAACCACACTCTTTTCATCTGGGAACAAAAGCCCTAAACGCAAATTAAGCCGGAAATTCTCAGGGAACTTAGGATCAAAAGGAATAATGTAGCCATCAAGTCGCTTATGGACTTCGTTCCATGGGATCCCATTGACGGTAAGAATTTGTGCGCCGGGCATAATCGGGAACGGCTTCCCATCCTGGTACTTATATGTATCGATGGAGTAGAATTCACCGCTTGCTTTCGTCAGCAGGATCAATGGAAAGACAGGCGCTTGATTGAGGACTTCCCTTGCCTCAGGGTCAAAGAGACTTCGCGAGAGCAGTCCATGAGGATCACGAGAAATGAATTCGGCACGCAGGAAGTAGTCATAGCAACTAGAGGCCCGAGAATAAGCCTCCAAGGCCCGACGGAAAAGACGCTCCTGGTCTGATGCTGGCGTAATGCCCACCAGATGATCGAAGTTGATGACCGTGGCCGCTGCCAGTGCCTTGGCAGCTTCACGAGTGACAATCTTTGCGTTTAGTCCCCAAGGCATCGTCCGACTGGTGTAATCGACCTTCTCAACCAGCGAACTGACCCTCATCAACACATCCAGGCCAGGCGCCACACGATACCGGCATGTACGCATGGCCAAATGGTGTTTTGGTTGAATACCGAATCCAGTCAAGCGATTGATAACCGCCTCGGGAATCACCCCCCCTTGTGGAACAACCAGGGTCACCTTCTTCCGATCGTTTTTCGGCGAAAGGGGCGGACAAAAGTCATCCGGCCAAAATACGGCCTGGATGGAGGATTGATAAGCGTACCCGTCAGGGACGGGGTAAATGTCTCCCAACCCCTGGTTCCGGACAGAAGCGCAGAAGATCGGCTGTGGAGCCAACTCAGGCCTAAAGTCCTCCAGCGCATCGACGAAGCGATCCTCCTTCCCTTCAGTGATCCAATGCGAGGCGTGAAGGTCAATCTGAGTTGGAGGGGGGACTTGAGCCTTGCCATCGCCCTTGCTCTCCCCCAGTGAAAGCACGGACATGCCCTTCCAACCGCCCTCAAGATAGACATCCTCCGCCTTGGGCAGTTCCTGGACCGACTCGATCCGCAATTCTTCTCCCGAGGCGGATTTCAGGGCCCATTTGAAAGCAGCCTCTCGCCGCGATGCGCGACAGAGGCAGGATGCCAATCGGTCGGCATCGTAGTGTTTGCCGATATGCCGGGCGGCGAAATCGGCCATTGGTTCACCATCGATCGAAACGATGGGCCCGAATTTTTTGGTCAAAACACTCTTGGTTCCGCCAACCAGCCAAACGCCCTTCTCATCCACAGACCAGATGAGCGGGAGAAAATGTCCGCCACGTCCTTCGCCTGCCTGGAGGACCATCGTTGAAGTGTCTTTCAGTGGCTCCAAGGCTTCGGCGAGCAGGTTCGGTAACGGTTCGTTGGTACCAACCGATTTGTTCAGCGCCTGGAAATAGGCAGCCTCAAACTCAGGTCTGGTTACGCCATCCTGGAATGGATAAAAAAAGCCAACATCATTCCAAAGTCTTGCAACAATAATTTCCTTGGGGGTTCCCTCTATTGAAAATGCTGTTCGGGCAGGCGGGCGAGGACTTCCTGCGGATACACTCAACCCAATCGAACCAGCCAGACCTACTGCCAGAAACCATCGTAATGGAATCAAGGGTTTCAAATTAGCCTCCCAGCAGAACCAACCACGCATTCTCGCACAACAAAGAACTGATGATACAGATCCCATAACCGGCACAGATGATCCAAGTCCTCCTTATCAATACAGCCCTTACCCTACTAGCTATTTGGCTGGCAGGCCGAGGTTATCTTTGGTTGGTGAGGAGCAACCCTCCCAAGGCTTTGACATTTGGATATCTCACATGGGCCTTCTCATGCCTCGCTATTGCCATCTATTTCTCTCTCCATGGGCACCGAAACAATCCATCTCAGATCCAGGGAATCATCGCCCGTGGCGTTCAGTACGACCTTACGACATGGACTGTTTACGGGATCTTCATCTATGTTTTTGCCCTATGCCCATTTCGTTTTTTCCAGATGTTCCATCGAAACAGAGTGCTTTTGAATGGATCACTCAGCGCGACTGACCTTCGAGAGATTGGCAACAACTACGAGATATTAGCCAACGTATTGATCCACCTCCAGAATCACCACCAAGACGTTGGTCTTATTGAATTTCGCATCCATCGCGGTATTCATACACTCGAATGGGTTGGGCTGCGTCGTCCCATTGTTCTCATACCTTTCTGCCTCACCCAAGATGATGGAGGCCACGGCCTTCTTCTCGCTGTGGGTCGGGTAACACAACTTCTGAGATCAGGTGCAGCATGGCGGTATTTCATGCTCGATTTGATTTGCCTTGTCCTCCCTGTTCTCAAGAACCTAGCCCGAGGCATCAAGGAACGATTTGAGAACAAAGTATTGTCTCTGCCCCCCCCGCAACGGCGCCCCCTGGTGATTTGGGCTAGGTTTCTTATCCTGGTCCCCGTGACGGCGTGCCTTCATGCCACTTATCTCGTTGGGCCAATCCACACCAGAGAGTTTATTGATCTTTTCAATGCGGCCCTCCCAAGTAATGTCAGCCAGCCATGCCCTCGGGACGGAACTCACGTCAAATTACTTCCGGGGCACGGCGGGGAACTTCCAGATGGTTTCCAAATCAATACGATTGGTCTCTCGCCAAAGGAACCCATGCCTGACCAATTCGTCATAAGCACCCCAACATTCCGTCCTCTACCAGATGAGAATATCTGTATGATCGAATTCGATTGCATCGTCGAATCTTCCCCAACCCATGAGGGAAGCCCCATGTTCTTTGTGGGATTTAGTCATTGGGAAAGGAATGGCCCCGTCAAGACACTTGAATACCTCGATGCCGATGTTGCATTGCTAAACCACTCCGGACATTACCGAGTCACCACATGGCAAGACCCATCGGACCCATCGCAAGTGGTTGATGACACCCTAATCGTACCGAGGGGGCACTCTATTACACTTACTAATTTCAAGTTTATTAACACCAAGGGCACAAGACGCAATATCAAGGATTCCCGTCAGAACGCGCTTATTACCAATACTACTAACGTCATACGCTCAAGCAGGCCACTTTCTAACGATTGGAACAACAACAAGGCATATAAGCCATTATGATCTATCACATTACTATATGTCTCATCTGCGCGATCCTTCTTGCGCCGCTGACAGATATCGCGGTAAGGAGCAACCGACTTGCAAGCCGTGTTGCCTCTATGAGTTATTACATTGGTGTTACGACTATTTTCATATCACCAATGCTCAAATCGAAAGGGCCTCTGTTTTGGTTCAAAACCCCCGGAATTGACAATAGTCTTGTCCTGAATTGGCTCGTCTTCATTGCATACTTTTCCTGCGTAGTCTGCAACAACCTATACCGACTATTTCGTGACCAGGCTAAAAATCAGCACACTCTGAGAACCTGCCAACCTGCACCATGGCAGGTTCTTGAATTTCTCGACTGGAATACCCTATGTGTGGCAATGAGGGTCAGATCCCGACCTCGCCTCCTGGTCCATCCAACAACCCCAGCCCCATTCGCAATCGGCGTCATATTCCAGGATGTTGTAATCCCTGCTTCATGGGTTCCACAACACCTCTTGCTGGATAGCCACTTCTGGGTTCAGGAAACCGTGCCCACAATCCCCAAGGAGGATGTCCAAGCAGCCCTTGCGCATGAACTGGCTCATTTACACAGCAAAGATGGGTTCATGGCCTCGCTTCGTTTGGCTGCACACATATTCCTACCGACAACATGGTGGAACAAACCTACCAATTCCCAACAGCCGACATCACTCCACAAACTTGTTCGTCTGTGGGACAAACTTGGCAAACCCATCCAAGCACTGAACAAGTGGACTGTCCTTTCTATTGAAAATCATGCCGATTCCCTATCCGAAAGGTTTAGCCCAACAGCCAAGCAGCGGATTCATAAGTTACGTTCTTCCCTTCTCGCGGAACAACCAAAGGAACTTCTTCACACCCATACAGCCGTGGGGGCCCTATGCACGGTTGGGCTGATCACCGCCCTCGCTTTTGCTATCACGCTCACCCCAGGACGACCTGCCATTACACTTTCCCTCGGGGGCCTCGGCGAACTCAAAGGCATGGTGCCGAACGGTTGGCATATCTTCATTGACGAACCGCTCTTCCGGCACAACTATTCGTTCCTACCTGCAACAAGAAATAGATCTGCTCGGGTCCATCTACAATCCATTGGGCTTCCCCCAAACAATGCCATATTCTTCGGACTTCGCTTTTTCAGTAAACGAACTACACCTATCCTTGGCCCGTGTACCATCCGGGCCGTCATGCCAGTCAACAGGCTTGATCGCAAGCCAGCCCCAGAGAAGAAAGGCCTGTACTGGGTAGTGCTTGCGGTTGCCCAGTCCGACTCTCCGTTAAAAGTCCTCCGCTTCACGGACCACATCGAATCACTCCAAGATCCCAAGATCTACCCCAGAGGGGCTCATCAGTTCGACATTGAAACAAAGGCTTATGTCCCAGCCGGAGGGGTTGTCGAAGGGCTGGATGGAGGGTTCTACCTCACCGCTGATGGGAATATCCTCGCGGGGCCTCCCCAGTTCTATATCCAGTACCCCAACCAGCCAGAACAGCCTTACGTGCCTTGATCCCGCTCAGATTTTCCGGTTCCTGGATAATTTGCGCATGCCCATCCATGACCCTGACCACCACAGAACCTGCGCCGCCGATCAACAGGCGGATCCACCACCAGGACCACTGACCCCGACCGTTCGCTTGGCTTGTGTCAACTGCCTCCTGGAATACAACTACTTGCCGGGGAGCCGCTGTCCCCGTTGCGGCGCGGATCCCATGTACGCAGTCCCACGCCGGGACTTCTTTCCGATACCTGCCGCCCCCCCAGAGTCGTCGTCACGTCATCCTGCCGAACGCGCTGACGAGACAGGTCGGCTCCTACTCTATGTGGGGATGACCGTGATCCTCTTGCTCGGCGTCTTGGCCTTCCTGACGGATGCATGGGCCTACTACTTCGCGGAGAAAATCTTCGAATCCCACAGCCCAACCACAGCAGCTTGGATCCAACGTATCGGCATTGCCTTCCTGGGCGTATTCGCTATAAGGGGTGCCGCATCCGTCCTTGGTTGGCGATCCGGACGCTATTTCTACAGAAATTTCAGGTTCTGAGATCCACTAAACTCGCTTTGCGATGTGCATAATGGGCCAGCAACGGAGACAAGCCATGAAATACCTCAAAGCCCTTCAAATGCTCGCCATCTGCCTCATCGCCATCTCGACAACTTCAATCTGTCGCGCAGAAGAACCCCTAGAACCGTTTCTTGTGGAAACCACGAAGGGGATGAGCCAGCAGGACCTCAACTTCGCACTCTGCACCCGTTCCACCTATCTTCAGGATATAAGCTACTTAAAGGATATCGTTGCAAAAGGCGGGGATGTTAATTTCGTAGACCTCCTTGGCAATTCTCCGCTTCACTATGCGGCCACAGTTCGACACGCCGATCAATACGTGATGTTCCTGGTTAGTAAAGGGGCCAACATCCACGCCAAGGGATTCAACGGCCGCACGGTCATGCATTTCGTCGTTGGCCATTGCGAGCTTGAGACGATCAAATACTTCGTGTCGAAGGGCGTTGACCTCAGCGCGAAGGACGATGACGGCATCAATGTCTGGGCCTGTGGTCAGGATGAAAAGATTCGGCGCTACCTTCGCGCTCACGGTGCCAAATAACGCTGGCGTCAAGAAGGCATCTGCGAGTTCACCCATGCGAGCGCCTTTTCGGCCAATGCCGCTCTCGTTCTCGCTTCAGCCAAGAACCGCTCCGACTCATCAACGGCCCGCTGGGCTTCAATGATCCGGTTCTGGGCCTGAGAAGCCTTTGCCTGCTCTAGCTCTGCCTTCCGCAGATCCACCAAGCGCTGGGCCTCCAGTGCCACCTGGATCCGAATTCGTAGTTGTGCCTGTTCGGATCGCAAATACCGAAGACGCACACGCTGAACCTTGCTGGCCCCCTCCGCGGAAAGTGCGACCCGTGCGTCCTCCCCGCCCTTCCTGGTCCCTCGGGGCCCGGCCCCACCTCTGGTCCAAGCGCCGATCCCAATCCCGATCACAAATGCAGCTGCAAGCCCGAACAACAGGCCACCGATAGGCAGCCTGCGGCGCGAATCGACGGGCTCTGGCACCTTCACTTCAGGTTTCATACCTGTCTCATGGCTGCGATCTGCCCGCAGAATCATCTCCTCGGACTCAGGCAGGATGTTGTCCTTGATGGCCGTTGCCGCGAGGATGGGCTTGAGCGCCTCCACGGACTTGACGCTACTCCCCACGGCGCTTTGTAACGCCTCAAGTTTCTCGACAATCCCCTCGACAGCAGCCGAAGACCCAACGGCTCCATGGATCTCGTCCAGCTTCCGAGATAAGGCCTCAACTTGGCTCTCCAGCCTGCGGAAAGCCTCGTGATCGGCGCCAGGCTGGACCCTGGCCAGCTGCGCCCGGAGAACGCGAACCCCCGCTGAAACACGCCTGGGCGCCGAAACAGGGGGATGGCTCGCCTCCGTTGGGACCCCTGGCATGGACGGATCCTCAACGGTCGCGTCCGTGGTCACATCGGCATCGATCTCCGAATTGGGCTCCGGCCCAGGTTCACACCCCTCAACAGCCTGGTCCTCCACAAACTCATTGGGCTCCATTTCACTTTGCGTGATCTCGCATTGTTTTTCAGTCGTTTTCTCCGCTTGGCACTCCATCTCCATTTCACTGGCTGGACCAATCAGGTCTTCAGTCAGTTCTTCATCGAGTGGATCCTCGAGGTCCGATTCAGAGAGATCATCCAGGCCATCTTCCTCTGCCGTGGATCGAGCTTCCTCCAGAAGCTCCTCCTGGACATATCTGGGCGCAGGCGTGCCCTTGCGGATCTCCTCTGTCTCGGCCGCCGCCTCGATTCTGCGTCGCGACGCGGCCACATCGTAACTGTCCGACATCTTCGCGAGACAGTCATTCACATCAGGGTTTTTGTCGCCCTCGAGTAATTCCAACAGGAATGTGTCGATCGATTTCTGAGGAAGGCGGTTTGTCGCGATGGACTGTTTGGAATTCGCAAACTCGCTCTGGTCCTGCCGAACATACGGGATGAAACCCTCGGCCAAACTGGTTGCGTCTTCCATGACTAAACGGCCTCCGTCTTCTTGAACCCGCCAAGGATCCCGAGCTCCAATATGCGGAGCACCGGGAGTCCATAAAGATCCTGCCCCTTCTTATAGGCCAAAGGCAGTTTTACCGGCGCAGGGCCGCCCAAAATCCCGATCGCAGGGTCATACCTCCGCAAGGTAGGGTTGCAGTACAGAAAATCGGGCTTCAACCAAACCTTCTGGGGGTCGCGAGGTTGGTGGCCATCCCAACTGACGGCAACAGCCTGGAACGCCGGGAGATCAACTAGAATTCCTGGCTCCACCAGGAATCGGTCGTCCTCTTTCACGGTGAACTGCACGCTGCCACCTGAGGCCGAACCACGCCCATCCCCGCCTCCCCCGCCGTGCATCTCTTCAAAACTCTGCGTGACGTTCCGATCCACGACCTCGACCCGTCGTTTCCCACCGAGCAGATTCGAGCATGTCTCTGCCTCTTCCGCGTCCGCTTGCCGCAGAATCACCCGGTTTGGGAAATTGATCAGCAAAGCATCTGCCGTCTTCTCCTCCATTCTGGAGTAGATCGAACTGGGGCCCTGCGTCGCGATCAGGTTGATTGCTCGAGCCGAGCGTGACACCGACGCATACTGCGCGTCCTGCTCCCCCTCCAGGTACATGTGGGCCTCGTCCACAATCCAGGCAACATATCGCTCCGTGTTCGGAAGCATCTGGATCATGTCTTCCAGAGTGCGGATCTCCTGAGTCAAATCGCGGACCTTCGCAAGAAGCGATAGCCCTGCGTTCGTTTCGTTATCGCCAACCTTCCGGCAGTCCCGCAACTCTACGGAGGCCGCGGCCTTTTCGGCGCTTAGCCGTTTCTGGACCGACTGATCGAAGAACTCAGCCTTTGGCAGAACGAGCACCAAGGGCAACGCCCGGAAGTGGCGCTTGAATGCCTCGGGCCCACCAGCCACATCAAGAAGTTTTCTGGCCTCGAGATGCCCTCGGGACGCGAACTCGTCCACCGCCTGGTCCGCAGCCTCAAGGAACCGAAGCGCAGCCTGGATGTCGGGATGCCGTGTGTTGGCTCCGGCCCCTTCTGCGACCCCCAAGGTCGCATACCCGCTCCCATCCCAGAACTCTGCGGGCCAAGGAAGATCTGGGAGCGTCATCATCCGTTCGACCAACAGGCCGGTTCGATATGCCCCATTGGCCGCGATGGAGAAGAGTGGCCGCAACCGAGCCTCGTCCACATGCAGCTTCTCTTTGAGAGCTCCCAAACAGAAGGCGAAGGCCACATCCAGAATGACTGGTCGCCTGAAGCTGATGGTCCTGATCGTATCTGAGACCCTCTCCTGATCCCGGTGTTTCGAGCCTCCTGGCAACAACCGATTCAGCAGATTGTCAGCATGGTTATCCCCGGCAATGGCACCCGAGCGGTCCCGCCCCCAGTTCTCCAGGGCTCTCATCCACAACCGCCTTGTCGCCATCTTCTCCAGCACGGTCTCTCGCGCTGCCTCGAGCTCCTTGATCCGGAGGCGCCCGCGTGGGTTCTTCGGGTCCGGTTTTAAGATCTCCTTGTTCTGGGATCGCTGGGAATCGCGCAGCATGATGTACTTCTGGAAGCTCTTGTTCAGCAGGGCCAGCACCACAGGGGCCACGCCCTGGTGCTTCTCGATGGGCAAGTTCACACCCACCACCTTCCCTTCCCTGAAGATCCACTCCCACCCCGGGAAACTGATATCGGCTTTCCGCTGGGGCGCGAAGGCGATCTGGTAGCCGGCCGCAAGGAAGCTCGCCGTCACCACCGTCAACGTCGCGATGATGTTTGTCTTCGTCTCCCCCTTGTCTGCCCCCGGGGTCTCCCACTCCCCGTAATACCAACCGAGGATGTTCTGGACCTCCAGCATGTCCGTGCTGTTGAGCAACCGCCCCGATCGCCGGCGCTCCAGCTCCTTGATTGCCGCTTCGAGTTCCTGCTTTGCGCCAATGAGCCGGGCGAGGATCGGGAACGTCGCATATCCGTACAAGATGCGAGTCACGTTCAGAAGGTTGGTCACGAGGCGGTTGCCCGCGTTCTCCCAGAACGGGTCCGACTTCCCTCCCTTGTTCATCGCGCCGAAGACCGCCTTCGTGAACGTGGAGGCCACATTCACGATATCCAAACCCGGAAGATGGATCGGGTTGAACATGAACGGGCCATCCACCTTATGCCCAGAGTTGGGCGCAACGTAGTATGTGAAGGCATCGAGCATGGCCATGTGGTAGTCGGACACGACCTCAGTAATGCCCCGAATGTCCTGCCATCCCGGCATGCTCTCAGGCGCCGACTGGAGACGAACCAAGATCGCCTTCCAGATCGCCTGCGACCAGACGGGATCGAAACCCGTCAGAGATGCGAGATTAACCACTCGCCCCGATGGGACGCCCGACCAGAATGCCCGGTAGGGTGAGGGTTCGAAGAACAGTAGATGCTGAATAGCCAACTCAGGCGTAGCCATCGCGCCCACCTGGCTCTTTCTCACGCCCGCGATAGCCTGGTCCGCAAGGGACTGCTCAACCATTTTGCAGATCAGGTTGGTAACCGACCCAAACCGATAGATATCGTGGATCTTGTGCATTTGGGCCTGGGAGGCCTTCCAAACCTTCAGCATCCGATCCAACAGCACTTGATCAGACAGGGC
>Ga0116170_10001772_pt1 | contig 21494 bp, 13 predicted proteins | sample AD_JPNHW1_MetaG_FD_89797 | JGI IMG/M metagenome (GOLD analysis project Ga0116170, IMG submission 89797) | Active sludge microbial communities of municipal wastewater-treating anaerobic digesters from Japan - AD_JPNHW1_MetaG | ecosystem: Engineered > Bioreactor > Anaerobic > Digestate | place...
GAGGCCGTCCGGAACCTTGAAAGATCCGCCGCCGCCGCCGTAGTACCGCTGCTGGAGACCCTGGCCCACCGCAACCTGGTCTACGCCGGCGAGCCTTATCTTTTCGCGGCTTTTTCCGCTTTCGCGCGCGAGCTGGGCCTGCGCGTTCCCGCCGCCATCATGGACACCTTCCCCAGGCCGCTGGGCACGGCCGGCCTTCCTTCCACGCTGCTGTTCGCGCCCGACACCCGCGACGCGCTGACCGCCCTGGAAGGCCTGACCGGCTACCGCAAGCCGGACCTGGTCGTGGGGAATTCCTTCGCCAGAACGGAAGGGTTCGCCAGGAACCTCCCGTTCACCGAACTGGGCTTCCCGTCCTACGGGCATCACTGCATCGGGGACGAACCGTTCCTGGGTTTCTCCGGAGCGAAGACGCTGGCCGGCCGGCTCTTCAACAGCCTGCGCGCCGGCAGCTATACTGAATAATGTCTCTTTCCGCCGTTAAACGGTTTGCCGCAGCTTTGTTCGCTTCGCCACGGGTCAGGAGCGCCCTGCCTGTCGTCCTGGCGGCCGGTTTTTGCCTCCTCGAATTTTACCTGTACCCTAAATTCCCCGACGGGGGCATCAGCTTCCGGCGTCATAATTACAGCGGCTTCTTCCTGGCCGGCGTGCCGGACAAGTCCATCTTCCTGAACATGCCGCTGTTCGACGCGCTGCTCTCTTCGGCGATAGATCTCGGGATGAACCCCGGCCTTTTTTTCATGGGCGTGCTCCTGGGCATTTATACGCTGGTATTTTGCGCCGGCTGCCTGCTGGGCGGTTATTGGGCGGGCATTGTTTCCCTGCTGGCGTCCGGGGGCCTGGAAGCCGTAGCCACGTTCCTGTACCGCTGCGCGTACGCGGGCATAAGCCCGCTGCTGCTCAAGGTCGTAAAGGTGACGGGCGTACTGCAGTTCGACCCCGAACAGTCCTTCTACAGTTTCCTCCTGCTCCTGGTTTTCTCGCTGCTGCTTTTACGCAGGCGGGAGAACACGCTGAAGAACGCCCTTTTGTCCGGCCTGGCGATCGGCGCTTCCATGATGGTGCGCACGCCGCTGTTCATCTTCCCGCCGCTGGTCATAGGCTGCGACTGGCTTTACGGCGGACAGCGCGGGCGGGCTTTCCTGCTGCGCTCGCTGGTCTTCCTGGCGGGCTGCTATGTCCTGCTTGTTCCCTGGGGCGCCGTAAAAGCGTCCCTCGGCGGAAAATTTGAACTGTTCGACAGCGTGCGGGCCGCCGACAACGTGATCACCGCGGCCAAGGGCGCCGTATATACCATGGAGGGCAACGCCGTTAAACTCGTGAGCGCCGGGGACAACACGGGTTCTTCTTTCCATGTTTATCTGCGCGAGTGGCTCAAAACCCCGCTGTTCCTCCTGCTCACCGTTTTCAGAAGGCTATGGCATATTTTCCTGTATTACCCGCTGCTATTCGGGCCTTTTTTACTGGCGCTGGCTTTCAGCCGCGAAAAGGACTGCCCGCTTGTCTTCGGGCTGCCGGTCTATTTTCTCGGAGTTCACGCCTTGTTAAGCATCGAGTCGCGCTACCTGTACCCGATGTTCTACCTGCTGCCGCCGCTGGCGGCCGGGACTTTCCTGGCAGGGCGCCCCGACAAATACCCGCAATGGCGCGGCCACGCGGGAAAAGCGGCTGTTTGGGCGCTCCTGTTCTCCCTGGGCGCGGTGCTGGCCGTTGAAGCGCTGCTGCTCTCCTATCCGTACCGGTCCGCGCGCAATCCGGTCACGGACGATACTTTCGCGCGCCTGTCGCGGCGTTTCCCCCGCGACCTGAAATTCCATGAAAAGTATTGCCGGGAACTGTGGCGCAGCGGCGATGACGCCGGTTTCCGGCAGTGCCTGGGCGACTACAGCGGAAAATTCGGAGACCAGGTCTCCGCCTACTTCCTTTCAGCCCTCGCGTCCCGTTCGCCGGCCCTGCTGCCGCTCCCGCCCGCCGCGCTGGACGGGAAGGCCCGCACCCGCTGCCTGGCGATAAGGATGCTGCGGGAATTCGAATTGGGGGACCGGGCCGCGGCCAGGGAATCTTACCGCCAGGCTTACGAGCTGTTCGAGCGGTTCCACAACAAACTGCAGGGGAGCTGGGCGGACAGCGAACCTTATAAGAGGGACAAAGAACTGGCCGCGCTCATACGGCGGGACTCGGACCGGTTCTGGGAAGAGTTCGTGTATAGATTCCTGCCGCTGTGGCCGCCGCAAAGCATAGCGAAAATACTTTCCGGGCTTAAGCTGGATTTCACGCTTACCGAACGGCTGCAGCTGGTAGAAAAAACGATCGCGGAGGCGCGGGCCCGCGGCGGCGACAGGCAATTAAGAAAGTGGCTGGTGTCCGGGGTCCTGGAACAGCCCTTCGGTCCTATCGGCCCGTGGCGGGATGCAGCTGAAAAAATAAAAAATTAGCCGGCGCTTACCCCGGGCGCGGCTTCAAGCCCGCCGCGGCCCGGCGGCGCCGCCGGCCCGGGGCGAAAGGCGCACCCGGGCGGCGAAAAGTTTTTCCAGCGCGCAGCGGGCGGCCTCCACGTCGGCTTCGTCGAGCCCGCTGAAATGCTTCAGCCAGTCCCGGAACATTTCCCCTTCGTCTAAAATATCTTTTCCGCGGTACCGCGGCTCCAGGGCCAGCAGGCGCCGCCAGGCTTCCGTCCCAGGGTAAACCGCGAAAGTGGAGGCGAGCAGCACCCTTTCGGGACTTTCTGCGGGCAGTTCCATTTTTTTAAAATTGGAGAAAGCTTCCGAGAACGTGGCGCGCGTTTCTCCGGGCAGGCCCAGCACGATATGGAGCTTGGGCATTATCCCCGCGGCCAGCAGCAGCGCTACCGCCCGGCTGTTCTGGGCGGCGCTGGCGCCCTTGCGCGCGGCGCGCAGCACGGTATCCGACATCGCCTCCGCGCCCACGCTCACGTACCGCGTGCCGGCGGCTTTAAGCAGCGCCACGCTGTTCCGGTTCAGGGTGGTGGCCCTGGCGAACACCCTCAGGTCCGGGAATTTCCCCCGGGCGGCGGCCGCCGAGAATTCCTTCAGCCAGGCGGCGTCTGCGGGAAAATCGTCGCTGCCTTCGAAGATGCAGCCGGCCCCCGTCCGCCCGGCCAGGGCGCGCATCCTGGCTGCCGCCGCGGCCGGCGGTATGGCGCGCAGCCCCCCGAAGCTCTGTATGCTGCAAAAAAAACAGCGGCCCGGCCCCTCGGCCCATTTGCACCCGCGCTGGGACACGAAAGGCAGAATGCCGCGCGACCGCGCGGACTGCAGCCGGAAATAGGCGCCGACGTCCACGAGCGAGTAATCCACCGGGGGCAAGGCGGCCAGGTCCAGGTTCTCGACCGGGTTTTCCGCCGGCAGCCCCCCGGGCCCGGCGTAGACCAGGTTCTTTATATCCTTGAAAGCGGTGCCGCGGGCCAGCTCGTACAAGGCGCGCTCCCCGTCGTAGCGCACGATGGCGTCCACGCAGTGGTCGGCCGACGCCGGCCCCCTGAGGGCGAAGATCTCTCCCGCCAGGGCGGGCGCGTAATGCCCGCCCATCACCACCAGCGCGCCCCTCTTTTTCAGCAGGCGGGCGTACCTGAGAGAATCCCCGTAGGTGTAGGCGACGGGGCTGAAACCGGCGAGGTCATAACGCGACGAGGAAAGTTTTTTCAGCAGCGCGGCCCGCCCGAGGATCTGCTCGTCGAGAATATCCACCCTGACGGAGGGCAGGGCGGCGCGCAGGTAAGTGGCCAGGGCCAGCGCCCATAAAGGGGGCATGGGCTCGAACCAGGGCTCGCGGCCGCCGCCGGGAGAGCGGTGGCTGCGCAGGGCCGGCACGATCAGCGCGATCTTCTTATTTGCGCTCAAGGCGGGCCATCCTGACCGTAAAGAATTTTTCCATGGCCGCTTTGGCGGCGCGGACGTCCTCCAGGCTGACGTCGCAGAAATGCTTCAGCCAGTCGCTGTAGGACTCGTCGTAATTCAGGACGTCCAGGCCGCGGTACTTGGGCTCTTTGGTCAAAAGGCGCCGCCAGACTTCCGTGCCGGGAAAAACGGCCAGCGTGGGCAGGCTGACCCTGCGGCTGGCCTCCAGCGGCAGCTGCATTTTCTTGAGCTCGGAAAAGGTTTCGGAAAGGGTGGCGCGCGATTCGCCCGGCAGGCCCATAATGAGATTTATGTTGGGGACGAGCCCGGCTTCCAGCGTAAGCGCCACGGCCCGGTGGTTGATCTCCACGGTAGCGCCCTTGCTCAGGCCGCGCAGGATGGCGGCGGACATGGATTCGATGCCGAGGTTAAGGTACCGGGCGTTGACGGACTTGAGGACGGCCAGGTTTTTACGGCTCACGATAGCGGGCCGCACAAAGACGTGCAGGATCGGCATAATGAGCTTGTCCGCGGCCACGGTCGCGGCGAACTCTTTGAGCCACGCCGGGTCCGCGATAAAATCATCGCTGCCTTCGTAGATATAGCCTACCCCGAACTCGGAGGCCAGGCGCGCCATGCGCCGCGCGGCCTCGGCCGGCGGCAGGCTGCGGTAGCCGCCGCTGCTCTGGATGCTGCAGAACACGCAGCGGCCGGCCCGCGCCAGCCGGCAGCCGCGCTGGGCCACGAAGGGCAGCGTCCGGCAGGTATGGGCCGGGGGGCGCTGCAGCCTGAAGTACTTTTTAAGGTCGACCAGCGTATAATCCACCGGGGGCAGGGAGGCCAGGTCCAGGCTTTCCACCGGGTTTTCCACCAGCTTGCCACCGGCCCCGGGATAGACGAGATTGCTGATGCTTTTGAACGGTTTTCCGGCGGCCAGTTCGCGGAAAGCTTTCTCCCCGTCGTAGCGCACGATGGCGTCCACGCAGTAGTCCGCGGAGCCCGGGCCCCGGTTCGCCAGGATCTCGCGGGCCAGGGTGGGCGCGTAATGTCCGCCCAGCACCACCAGGGCGCCGTTCTTCTTCAGCAGCCGTGCGCATTCGAGATTGCGCTTATAGGTGTGCGCCACCGGGCTTAAACCGGCCAGCTCGTACCTGGACGAAGAAAGTTTCTCAAGGAAGGGCCGGCGGCCCATCACCTGCTGGTCCACTATCTCCACCCGGGCGCGGGGCGCGGCGGCGCGCAGGCTGCCGGCCAGGGCCAGCGCCCACAAAGGCGGCATTATCTCCTCGTGGCTCTTGCCGGTGGAATAATCGTCCTCCAGGGAGACAGAGGGGTAGATGAGCGCTGTTTTTTTCATCGCGGGATACCGGAGCGGGTGCCGGCCGGGACTTCCCGCCGGGGCAAAGAGCTCAGTTCAGAAAACGGCCAGCTGATAACCGTCCTTGAGGTAGGGGGTTATATCCACCGCCTTATCCTTCTCGGCGGAAAGCGGCGCACCGGCGGCCCGGAGCTTGTCGTACACGCCCAGGAGGCTGGCCGATAAGGAGCACAGGGTGTAAGGGACCTTGAGCTCTTTGAGCTGCGCCATAAGCTGCTCCACCGCTTCCGAGCCGCTGGTGTTCCTGCCCGCGATGACCTGCTTGAAGTCCACACTGTTCCTGATGATCCGGCGCGAAGCGGGAGTATCCACAGACCCGGTAGTCTGAAGGCCGCTACGCCGCTGCGGCGTATCCACCATGTCCACCGGGTTGGGCTCGCTGGAGATTATGATCGGGCGGGTGGGTAAAACCATGGGTTTTGAAAACTCCTCGCGGGCTTTCGCTCCGAGAAAATACATCACGGTATCCGCCTCGAAGAGCGCCTGCACCTGCGCTCCGGCCTGCTTGAGCTGTACGATATGCAGGAGGCTGAGCCCGAAAGGCAATTCCAGCCCGTCGCGGACGATAACGAGATATTTCTGCCCGGACTGCTGCGCAAAGCCCGGCGCGGAAAGAAGCAGCATTCCCGCCAGCAATACTATTTTCTTCAGCATAAGACGCCTCCTGGACCGCCTGAAATTATCAAAAGCCCTACCCCTATCACTATAATACCAAAACTCGGGGCGTTTTTACGGTTTTTTACCGGTTTTTCCTGCGGATTTTCCTCGCGGCTCTTTTCTCAAAGTGCTAATATTAGGTCAGTAAAAGCGGCCTTCCCCGCACGGCGCGAGAACCGCCGCCAGGCACGGAGGGCGTCAGGCCTGATTTTAATACCGCAGGTTCAAGGAGCGTCTATGACAAGGATCCCGCACAGCACGGCTGAAAGGTATTTCCGCTACTGCCAGTTCCTGCACGACAGGCTGGACGAGGGCTCCAAGACGGTTACCCAGCGCGAACTGTCAGGAGCGACAGGGGTTTCCATGGAACAAGTCGGGCGCGACCTGGCCAATTTCAGGCTGAAAGGCTCCCTCAAGGTCGGCTACCAGATAAAAGAATTCATGGAAGAGGTCTACGGGCAGCTCGAATCCGAGACACAGACCAAGATGGTGCTGGTCGGGGCGGGGAACCTCGGGAAAGCTGTAATTTCATTCCTGCTCAAGCGCAGGCCGAACCTGGCCATAACAGCGGCTTTCGACAGCGACCCGGACAAGACCGGCCGGGATTTCATGGGCTGCCAGGTGCACCACATGGACCAGTTGGAGAAGTTCGTAGCCAGGGACAAAACCGCGGTGGGGATAATAACCGTGCCGGAGACTTCCGCCCAGGCAGCGGCCGACGCGCTTATCAGCGCCGGCGTAGGCGGCATACTGAACTTCGCCCCGCTGCAGCTCAAGGTCCCGCCGGGCGTCTTCCTGGAGCAGCTCGACATCACTCTTTCCGTGGAAAAAGCCGCCTATTTCTCCCGGCGCATGAAGAAGGCCAGGGAGCTGAAAAATAAGCGGGCAGGTAAAAAATAGCGGATTTCAGCTCCCGGCGGGGGCAGGGAGGGCGAAAAATTCCGCGGCCAGGCCGCGCGCCCGGGAACGGTTGAAATTCTCCGCGGTCAGGTGCCGGAACAGGACGCCCGCGGAAGCGGCCGCCTTCTTCAAGCCGGCAAGCTGCCGCCGGGGCACAGCGCCCGCGCAGACAAGGCCGGAAATTCCGGCGACAGGAACGCTCCCCAATAAGGCCGCGGCGTCCGCGCCGGGGCCGAAACTTTTAACGAAAGCCCGCCGCACGAACAGCTGCCCGGCGCCCGGCGCCAGGCAGACGGAGTCAAGCTCCGACAATATCAAAGCCATTAACCGCTCGGCCCCCTCGAAATAAAGAAAGCCCGCGGTCCTCAGCCGCTCCGGCGGCAAACCCGCCGGCGGCGCTTTCGCGGAGAGCGCGCCCAGGCAGCCGCCTTGCGGCGCGGCCCTGAGCTCCGCCGCCAAACCGCGCGCGGCGGCGCGGGTGAAAGTCTCCGCGCGCAGGTGCCGGAACAGGACGCCCGCGGAGGCGGCCGCTTTTTCCAACCCGCGCAGCTTTTCCGGCGGGATCCGGCCGGCACAGACAAGGCCGGCGGCTCCGGCCGCGCGGCGCAGCGCCGCCGCGGGATCGACAGCCGGCGGGAGCGCGCCCACAAAGGCGCGGCGGAAAAAGAACGGGAAAGCCTGCTCCCTGCCGGCCCGGTCAAGCCGCGAAAGGATCGCGGCCATCGCCGCGGCCTCTCCCTTGCGGTAAAGGAAAGCCACATCCGTTATCCGCTCCGGCGCCAGGGCCGCGGGCGGCAGTTTTGCCGACAGCCGGTCCAAGCCAGCCAAATCCGCCGGGCGCGGCCGGGCGGCGGCCGGGCGCGGCCCGCGGCCTTCCCGGGCGGCCCGCGCGGGTTTGGCATTGCCTGCCGGGGCAGGCCGCCAGACTATCAGGGCCAGCCTGACCCGCGTCTTGTGAGCCACCCGCCCGCCGCGGACCTGCGTCCTTATGAACCGCTCCAGCCATTGCCTGCGCACCGGCACCCGCCGCCGCCTTGCGCCTGCGGTTTCAAAATTTTGCGCGCTGAACTCGTTCTCCTGGTCCAGGTTGGCCAGCGCATTGGCCAGCGCCTCTTCATAATTGCCGCTGAAATACCAGTTCACGCCGATATATTTTACGCGCGCGTCCCTGTTGAGCCCTTTGAGTATCCCCAGGATCCGCCCGCTGTAATCCGGGGCTTTATTGACCAGCCCGTGCTCCGCAAAAATACGGTCCAGGAAAGGGTTCTTCCGCTGCCCCGCCCAGTCAACGTGAACGCAATAGCGGCCCGCCATTTTTTCCATGCGGAGCATGGAGTCCCTGTCCTGCACTATGCTCATGGCCGTCAGCGCGATATCGAAAGGCGCGCCGGGGATCTCCCGCACGGAATTCCAATCCCGCAGCAGGCAGGAAACATTAGAGAGTTCTTTCAGACGCGCCTGCGCGGCGAACTGCCGGAGCATGGCGGCGGAAGCGTCCAGCCCCAGGACCCGCGAAGCCTTTTCAGCCAGGATGACCCCGAAAATGCCGGTGCCGCAGCCGATATCCAGCACCGAGCGCCCCTTAAAGTCCACGCCCAGGCTCTCGATGCCGCGGACCATGCGCAGCGCCTCCGACCTGACCTCTTTCCGGCAAGGCAGCGGGTAATGCCTGGCCTGCCGCTCCCAGAAACTTTTGAAGCCGTGTTTATTCTTCATCATCGCAAAATTCCCGGGGCGCAGGCGCCCGCGGCCCCGGCGCGCGCCCGGACCGAAGGCGCGGACCGGCCTGCCCGGGTCTCTAAGTGATTATCCTGATACCGCTGTCCAGCACCCACCGCGTGAATTCTTCCGCCGTTTTGGTGCGCGAGGCGTGGGTAGACTTGCCGTCCAGGCTTTCCCATTTATGCGGGTTCTTCCTGGCCGTGGCGGCGTTTATTCCGTAGCGGGCGGGGTCCCGCCCTATGGCGCTGCCCGGCTCCACATGGTATACGGGCGAAGGCCCGATGCCGAAAATATATTTTTTATTGCGCGTGAGGAACCGCTTGGTGGCGGCAAGGTCCTCCGGAGTCTCGCCCGGGAAACCGGTCATGACTATACAGCCTACGCGTATGCCGGCGGAAAAGCAGGCCCGCACGACCTTTTCCGCGGTGGCGGAATTGAACGATTTGCGCATCAGCCCCAGCATCCTGTCGGAGCCGGACTCCAGGCCGAAGCTGACCCGGTTGCAGCCGGCCCGAGCCAGCTTGCGCGCCATTTTTTCGTCCAGCTCGCGGCGCATCAGCGCCAGCCCGCCCCAGACCGCTTTCTGCCCGCCCGCTATCACCCGGTCGCAGAAATCTTCCACCGAAGGCATGTGCAGATTGAAAGCGGAGCAGCCGGCTTCGAAATTTACGGCCTTGTATTTCGTGATGGCCTGCGCGTACTCCGCGTACAGGGAAGCCCCGCTGCGGTGCCTTAATTTCCCCCAGAAGTTATGCACGGAGCAGAAAGAGCAGGCGCCTATGCAGCCCCGGTTGAAAGTGAGCGGGAACAGCCCCTTCTGCGGATACTTATCCAGCGGGAACCCGGTATAATCCGGAAAAGGCAGCGCGTCCAGGTCCTGGATCTCTTCGGTAGGCCCGCCCGCCACCCACTTGGCGCCGCGGCGCAGCACCGTGCCGGCCGGCGGCGCGCCGCGCTTGCCGGGCAGGAGATCCACCAGGCCCAGCAGCGCGTTCTCGCCTTCCTGGGTGACTATGGCGTCGATAACCCCGGCCTCGGGCCTGCCGATATAGTTCTTCGCGGCGTGGCCGCCCAGGACAAGGAAAGGGCTTTTGTAATTTTTCCTGATATAGGCGGCAAGGGTCAGGCTGAGCGCGACGTTCTGATTCCAGACGGAAAAGCCTAAAAGGGCGGAGCCGGGCAGCGCCGTCAGCAGCCTTTCGGCCATCGCGGCTATTACCGCCGGGTTCGCCTGCGCCACGCCGTCCGCGAATTTTCTGTCCGCTTTTTTAACGTCCTCCCCGGCGATTACTTCCTTTCTGCGGGCCCAGAACTTGCGCGATTCCAGGTCGAATTCGATGTTCAGGTCCACCGCGGCGACCTCGTGCCCGCGGGAGCGCAGAAAGGCGGCCAGGGAAGGAACTCCGACCGGAATTTCCTTGTTGATCCCGGGCACTATCGCTAAAGTTATTTTCATCGGTCGTTCCAGGCTGCGGCGGAAGAACAGCGCGACTGCGCGGCTCTTCCCTCGCGCCCCAAGCGTTCCCCGCCCTTAAAACCCCCAAGTATTGTACTAAAGTCGGGGCGTTCTGATGAGGATAGCGCGGCGCGGTCGCCGGGAACGGGCGCCGCCGCGGCAGGCGGCGGCGCCGGCGGAACTCAGACCTTCGGAACCTTTATTATCAGGATGAACAGGCCCAGGCGCGTGATCATCTCGGCGAAAGCGGTAAACCCCACCGGCTTTACCAGGTAGTTGCTGCAGCCCGCCCGGTAACAGGCCTCTATGTCGCGCGGGTCGTCGGTGGTGGTCACCATAATGACAGGGAGGGTCTTCAGGCGCTCGTCCGCCTTCAGCTTTTTAAGCACCTGTATGCCGTCTATGCCCGGCATCTTTATGTCCAGCAGCAGCAGGTACTTGTGGTCCTTGTCCTTGCCGGACTTCTCAAGGAAAGCCAGCGTCTCTTCCCCGTCCCTCAGGCGGTGGATGGGATTGTGCACCCCCGCGTCCTTGAGGTGTTCCTGTATCAGCCTGGCGTGGCCGTCGTCGTCCTCCGCTATAAGTATCGTTATCGGCATTTCATTGTTCTCTTCAGCCATTTTTATTTCCCCCCTTTGAACGGCAATTCCACGGTAAAGACCGTCCCGCCCCCCGGCGCGGGCAGGGCCTTGATGACGCCGCCATGTTTTTCCATGATCCTCTTTGAAATGGTCAGGCCCACGCCTTCTCCCGGCACGGCGCCGCGGGGCTTGCACCTGTAAAAAGGTTTCCAGATCTTCTCCCGCGCTTCTTCGGCGTTAAGCCCCCGGCCATTGTCCTCCACGGTGTAGGAAACCGCGCCGGACTCCGCAATTTCGCCCGAGATAGTGATGACCAGTTTCCGCAGCGGGTCGCGGTATTTCAGCGCATTGTCGAGGAGATTGGAAAAGACCAGCGTCAGCCTGTCCTTGTCGGCGGTGCAGGGCGGAAGCTTCCCGGTCTTTACCTCGGCGCCGGCCTCGTTCAGCCTGAAGGCCATGGTCTTAAGAATACCGTCTACCAGGCTCTCCATGTCCACCGGTTCCGGCTTCAGTTCCAGCGTGCCCAGGCGCGCCATGCGCAGCAGGCCGGAAATCAGCGAATCCATCCTGGCCGCGCTGGCCGAAATGCAATCCAGTTCCTCCGGCATGATGCTGCCCAAAAGTTCTTTGAGGCGCCCGCCGCCGTCCGCGGCCGGAGCCGCCTGCAGGGCGCGGGCTTCGGCGCAATGCCTGGAGAGGTAGCCCAAAAATCCGACCACATTCACCAGCGGGCTGCGCAGGTCGTGCGAAGTAATAAAGAGAAAATCCTCGAATTCCCTGTTCTTGGCCAGGAGGCCGGCGTTCAGCTTTTCGAGATCGCGCTCACAGGCTTTCTGCCGGGTGATGTCCGCCGCCACGACGCGGCAGGTACCGCCTTCGGCGCACAGCGCGGCTTCGAGCCTGAGCGTCCGGGCAGCGTCGCCGCGGCCCGCTGTTTCCACTTCGCAGGTTTGCGCGGGCGCCGCCGCAAAAACCCGCTCCAGGAAGGCGTTGAACTCCGGCAATCCGGCTGCGGCTAGAAACGCCCCGAAACGCTTGCCGGTCAGCCCGCCGCGCTCGCAGTCCAGCAAGCGCGCCCCCTCCAGGTTCGCCTGCGCAATGGCGCCGTCGCGTCCCAGCGTGAAGTAGCCCGCGGGGGCGAAGTTGTAAAGGTCGGCGTAGCGCGCCGCGGCGGCTTCCGTCTGCGCTTTGGCCTCGCGCAGTTCTTCGTTCTGCATCTCCAGCTCCACCTGGTGGATCTGCAGTTCCTGCAGCAGGCGCTGCGCGTCAACAGCCGCCGCCGGGGCCCCGGCGGCCTGCGCCCGGCCGCTCAGGCGCTGCTCGGCCCTGAGCCGCAGGGCTACCGCTTCATTGTTCTTTTCAGGCTTCATCCCCCCCTCCTCAGCCGGCGAATAACCGCGGTCCCTAACACACCGCCGCGCCGCCCTCCCCCATTACCGGCAAGTCCACCGTAAAAGCCGCGCCGCCGCCCGGGACCGGGGCGGCCTTGATGCAGCCGCCGTGCTTCTCCACGATGCGCTTGGAAATGGTCAGCCCTATGCCTTCGCCCGGCACGGCGCCCCGCGGCTTTGCCCGGTAAAGCAGCTTCCACACTTTCTCCCGCGCTTCTTCGGGCGCCAGGCCCTGGCCATTATCGACCACGGTATAGGACACGGTGCCGGCTGCGGGCCGGGCGCCCGAGATCCGGATCACCAGCTTGCGCTTCGGGTCGCTGTATTTTACGGCATTGTCCAGTATATTCGCGAACACCTGCGCCAGCCGTTCCGGGTCCCCGGCGCACGGCGGAAGTTTTCCCAAGTGCACTTGCGCGCCCAGCGCTTTGAGCTGGAAGGCCATGCCTTTAAGGAGGTCCGCCATCAGTTTATCCATGTCCACCAGTTCCGGCTTCAGCTCCAGGCGCCCCAGGCGCGCCACCTTGAGCAGCGCCGTCACCAGGGCGTCCATCCGGTTCACGCCGGAAGCGATGAACTTCAGGCCCTCCGGGATAGCTGTCGCCAAGAGTTCCCTGGCCCGGGCGGCGCCCGGCACCGGCGCGCCCGGCGTCTCCAAAGAAGACCACAGCTCGGCGCAATTCCTGGCGATGTTCTCCGAAAAACCCTGTATATTTACCAGCGGAGTGCGCAGGTCGTGCGAAGCTATATAAATGAAATCTTCCAACTCCAGGTTCTTTGCGCGCAGGCCATTCTCGCTTTTTTCCAGCGCGTGCTGGGCGCGCTTGCGCTCCTCCAGCGCATTGGCCAGTTTGATATTGCTGTAGCTCAGATGCCCGATCATTTCCGCGAAAGCGGCGTAGAAAGACATCGCAGCCTCTACCGTTTTCCGGCTCCAGCGCGGCACCTGGTCCAGCGCCTCCAGGTAAGCCCGCTCATCGAAGCCGTAACGGCGGGCCTGCTGCAGGAAAACCTCTTTATCCGGGATTTCATCGTCGTACAGGAACTGCCCCAGGAAAATATTGCCCACATGCGTCTTTCCCAGCATGATAGGCGTGGACATGTCCCACATATTGTTCTTGCACTTATATTGTTTAAAAGTGCCCGGCGGTACGTCGCGGCTGAGCTCCAGATCGCTCTCCACGCACAGCCGGCAGGCCTCGGGGTTGATGCGGTGGAATTTGGTGCAGATCTCCTGCCAGCCGGTACCCACCAGCACCCGGCCCTGCAGGTCGAGGATGCCGATGCCGATGCCGGTCAGCCGGTAAAACTTATCCATCAGCTTCTGGATCTTCTCGCTGTCGATAATATCGGACAGCTCCAGCGCGCTGATATCCGTCTCCGGCGAGAGGATGGCGTCGAGCTTGCGGCGCACCGCTTTTTCGCTCTCGTACAGCGCCGCCTCGGCCTGCTTGCGCGCGGTAATGTCCACGGTGAAGCCGGCCAGCATATTGGGTTTGCCGTCCTTAAGGACTGGGAACTTCGTGGTCTCGTAGGATTTCCCGTTCAGCTCCTCCCTGACTATCACCACTTTCCCCTCTTGGAGCACACGCTGGTCGTCGGCCACCATGCTCCTGGACAGCTCGGAAGGGAACAGTTCGTCCATGCTTTTACCCAGGGCTTTTTCCAGCGGCATGCCCAGCATTTTCTCGTAGTTGCGGCTCAGGCGCAGGGAACGCATCTCCCGGTCCTTGAAAAAGATGTATACAGGGCTGTGTTCCAGGAAAGCGGAAAAGATAGTTTCATTTTCACGTATCAGTTCGTCCGCTTTTCTTTGCGCCGTGATATCCTGGTTCACGCCTATCATGCGCCGCGGCCGGCCGGCCGCGTCCCGCATGAGCAGCCCCTTGGCTTTTATCACGCGCACCTGCCCGTCCGGCCAGACCGCCCGGAATTCCACGTCGTAGTCCGTCGCGCCGGCGAGGACGTTCTTTATCAAAGCGCCCGTCTTTGCCCGGTCTTTCGGGTGCACCGTCGACATCCAGGCCTCATAAGCGCCGGCAAAATCTTCTTTCCTGATCCGGTAAAGCTCATACATCCTGTCGTCCCACAGCAGCGTATTGTTGGGGATATCCCAGTCCCAGATCCCTATATTGGCGGCGCTGGTGGCCAGGTTAAGGCGTTCGAGAAGTTTAACCTTCTCCTCCTCTGCTTTTTTCCGCTCCGTTATATCCAGGAAGGAAACGGCGAACTGCCCGGGGCGCGGGCGGAAGGCGCTGACCTCGTACCACCGGTCCAGGGTCGCCGAGTAATCCTGCATGTGCAGCGTCTGCCCCGTCAGCGCCACGCGGCCGTACTTTTCTATCCAGGCTTTTTCCGTCGCCGGCAGCACTTCCAGCACCCTGCGCCCCTGTATCTCTTTTTTATGCAGGCCGGTAAGCCTTTCAAAAGCCGGGTTCACGTCCAGGAAACGGTAGTCCACGGGGACGCCTTTGTCGTCGAGTATCACTTCGTGGGTGGCGAAACCCTCTTCCATGGTTTCGAACAGCTGGCGAAACCGCTCCTCGGTGATACGCAGTATTTCCGCCGCCGCTTTCTGCTCGGAAATATCCTGGAAAGTGCCCTGCACTTTCACCACTTTCCCGTTCACCACCACCGGGTTGCCGACGGAGCGCACCCATTTCCTGCGGCCTTTCGCGCTGACCAATTCCAGCTCCAGCTCATAAGGCCTGGCGCTCTCCACGGCCGCTTTTATCGCGTTCTCCATGCGGGCGCGCGATTCAGGCGTATAAAAGGACAGGCTGCTCTTTACGTCCACGGACCGGTCCGGGTCCAGGTCGTGGATCTTCCACAGTTCCGGAGTCCACGTGCCGCTGCCGGTTACCGGGTCGAACTCCCACCCGCCGATCTTAGCCATATCCCCGGTCAGGCGCAGCAGTTCGTCCTGCAGGCCGATCTTTTCCTCCGCTTTTTTTATATCGGTAATGTCGGTTATCAGGCCTTCCAGGCCGAGCAGGCCGCCCTTTTCGTCCCGGACGCCGGCTCCCTGCCAGAAGGCGCTGCGCAGTTCCCCGTCCTTGCGCCGCAGCCGGAAAGAAAGCTGGAACTGGGTCTTTTTCTCCAGGGCGTCCTGTACCGTGTTCCAGACAGGGTCCCGGTCTTCCGGTATTATAAGGTCGCCGAAACTCAGCACCCGGTTGCCGGTCAGTTCTTCCGGAGCGTACCCGGTCATTTTCAGGCAGCCTTCGCTGATGAAGTCCATGCTCCACTGCGCGTCGTTGCGGCAGCGGTAGGCTATGCCCGGCAAATTCGCTATCAGCGCCGCCAGGCGGCGTTCGCTTTCCCGCAGTTTTTCTTCGGCCTGTTTCCGCTCGGTTACGTCCATAATGAGCGAAGACACAGCTATGGTTTTTCCCGACGCGTCCACCAGCGGCGTGTTGAACCATTCGCATTCCACCAGGCGGCCGTCCTTGGTAAGGTTCTTGTTGGAGGCGCGGGAACCGCCATGCTGTTTAATGATGGCTTCCCAGACGCCGTCCAGGTAAGGCCAGACCTCCCGGGGAACTATGAAGTTCCAGTGCCGCCCCAGCGCCTCTGAGCGCGCATAGCCGAAGATGTCCGCTGCCGCCGGGTTCCATTCGCTTATTTTCCCGTCCAGCGAGAATTCTATAACGGCCAGCGGCGTCTGCTCGAAATACAAGGCGCGCCGCTGCTGGGAAAGCCGCAGAGCCTCTTCCGCTTTTTTCCGTTCCGTTATATCGCGGCAGATGAAATACACGTATTTCCTGCTGCCGAATTCCACGCAGCTGGCGCTGACCTCCACCGGGAACAGCGTGCCGTCCTTCCTGCGGTTCTCGGATTCGTAGACCAGCCCCTCCCCGCCGGCCACCCCCTTGAACCGTTCATTGAAAACCGCCAGCCTGCCGGGCGCAACAAGGTCCTCGGGCTTAAGCTTCAGCATCTCTTCGCGGGTGTAGCCGTAGGTTTCGCAGGCCTTACGGTTCACGTTCACCATGCGCCAGGCTTTCTGGTCCGTCACCACCATGCTCTCATTGGCCTGGTCGGCCAGCGCCTCGAAACCTATCCTGTATTCTTCCGATTCGGCTTCCTTCGCCGCCAGCTTTTTGAACAGCCCTTCGGTCTGGAGCTTCAGCATGAAGAAAGCCGCCGCGCCGGTTACCGCCACCAGCGCCAGCATCAGCAGCAGCAGCAGCACGGTGACCCGGCCGGCCCCGGCGAACAGTTCGGCTTTGTCCATCTGGGCGACCAGGGACCAGCCGGTGCCCGGCACTCTGCCCACATAAGCCAGCACCGGACGGCCGCGGTAGTCGCGCCCGGAAACCAGCCCCGCCGCCCCGCTCAGCGCCATGGCCGCCGGCAGTTCTTTAGCGCTCAGCGGCAGGCGCAGCCGCGCGGCGGAACCGGGCTGGTAGCGCAGCTCGTTGAGGTAAAGTACCTGCCCCCCCTCCGCGCGCACCAGCAGCGTCTCGCCTGTTTTACTGGGAGCAGGCCATTTCTTCAGCAGCGGGTAGAGGTAATCTTCCGGGTCAGCGCGCAATACAAGGTACAGCGCCCTGCCTCCGCGGCCGCCGGTGGCCCGGGCCGCTATGTCCAAATGCGGTTTCTTATCCCCGGCCTCAAAAACAATGTCGCCCATTTCCGCCCCGCCGCCGGCAGCCGTCCTGGCGATTATGTTTTTAACTTCCGGGCAGGGACTGTCCTCGTGTTCCCCGGCGTTCAGATAGATCCTGCCCGAGGCGTCGGTCAGCAGCGCCGCATGGTAATTATTGTGTTTAATGAAGCTTTCAAACCGTTTTTTAAGCAGCGCCGCCAGTTCCCTGTCGCCGGGGCCGGCGGCGTAGCGCTCGAGGTAGACCGACAGAAGGGGGCTGTCCAGCAGCGAACCGACGTCATTAAGGCGCTCCTGGCGCCAGAACGCAAGCTGGTCCTGTTTGTATTGATGGACGGAAGAGAGGAAAGCCTCGGCATTCTCAGCCAGCAAGCCGCGGTAGCTGCGGTAATACAAGGCCCCGCCCGCTAAAATAAAGGCCGTAGCCAGGCAGAAAAGCGAAAAAAACCGCCTTTTCAAGGCGGCGGCGCCGTCGTCAACCTTCTTTCCGTTCAAGCTGCCCCCCAACCCGCCCTATACCTAGCTGATTTTTACAATTTTTTTAGCCCCGCGCGCAATCCCTTTTATGAGCGCGCGGGCGCGGGAAAAATGCGGCGCCCTAGCCCTGCACCTTTCCCGAAATGATAAGGTCGCCCGGAGCCCCGCGCTCGTCGCGCAGCTGCTGCACGTTCCAGCGTATGGTCAGCGCCACCCCGTCCGCCGCCCGCAGCGGCGCGGCGAAACCGCAGCCCGGCCCGCTTTCCAGGATCTTCCGGAATTCCGCCGCGGCGGCGGCCCGCGCCGGCTCCGGTATGAAGGCCTGCAGGTAATCCCTGCCCAGCACTTCAAAACGCCTGCGGCCCAGCAGCTTTTCAGCCGCCTGGTTGAATTCCAGCACGCGCATGTCCGGGGTAAGGCACACTATCACGGTGTCGGCCGAATCCACCAGGGCGCGCAGCATGGCGTCGGTCTTCCTGAGCGCCAGCCCCATTATAGAGGCGCTGATGTCCAGGAACGTGGCCACCACGCCGGAGATAACGTTATCCACGGTGCGGTAAGGCAGCAGGCGGGCGGAGAACCAGCGTCCGTCCGGAAGATGTATCTCTTTTTCCGAAATGACCAGCGTGCGCAGCACTTCGCGCGCGTCTTCGGCCAGCTCCGGGTAAAGCAGCTCGGAGGAAATGTCCGTGATGGGGCGGCCGATGTCGCCGTCGCGCAGCTTGAGGTTCTTGGTCGCCTGCACGGTGAAGCCCTTTATCAGCAGGGCGTCGTCCAGGAACACGGTGGTCAGGTCCGTGCTGTTGAGCAGGTTCTTCATGTCGTTGTTGGCCCGGGCCAGCTGGTCCACGTTCGCCTGCAGTTCGGCGTTGACCGTCTGCATCTCCTCGTTCATGCTCTGCATCTCTTCCTTGGAGGTGGTCAGCTCCTCGTTGGTGCTCTGCAGCTCCTCGTTGGAGCTTTGCAGTTCCTCCTGGGAAGTGAGCATTTCTTCGCGGGTGTTCTGCGCCTCGGCGCGCGCCTGCTGCAGCTGGCGGGCCAGCAGGGCCAGGCGGGCGCCGCCGCCGCGGCCTTTGCCGTTGGCAGCCGCGGCCTGGCCGGGCGCTTCGGAAAAAACTATCAGCAGCGCCGCCTGCCCGGAAGCCGGGTCCGAAACCCTGCCTACGCGCAAGTCCACGGTAAATTTGCCGGCGCCTTTACCAACGCTGACGCCGCGGCGCAACAGGTCTTTCCGGCGCCGCAGGGCGGCCTGCAAAGCGTCCGCGAGTTCCGCGCGCAGCCCTTCCCGGGCCATCGACAGGATGTTCCAGTTGGCCTTGCCGGCGGGCGGCTCCAGGTATTTGCCCGTATGCCCGCTCACATAAAGGATGTCCCCCCTGTCATTGGTCATTACGGCGGCCGGGGCGTAGCGCTGCAGTATAAGGCGCTCCGCCGCGGCCTGCAGCGGGCCGCCCCTGCCCGCCTTGTCCTCCCGGGCAACCGGTTCCGCGGGCACCAGCGCCGGCGGGAATTCCAGGTCCCTGGCCCGCAGCGACGGGCCCGTGCGGAAGAAGAGCTTATGCCGCGGGTGCGCGGCCTGGAAAAGCCCGGTGCAGCCCGACAAGCTTTCGGAACTGCCCAGGAACAGCGCGCCGCCGGGCCGCAGGCTGTGGTGAAACAGCGGGATCAGTTTTTTCTGGGCCTCCTGGTTGAGGTAAATGAGCAGGTTGCGGCAGGTCAGCAGGTCGAGCCGGGTAAAAGGCGGGTCCATCAGCACGTTCTGCTGCGCGAAGACCACCATGCCGCGGATGTCTTTATTTACCCGGTAGCCCTTCTCGTCGGAGGTGAAGTACCGGTTCAGCCGCTGCGGCGAAATATCGGCGGCGATGTCGGCCCCGAACAGCCCCTGCCGGGCCTGCCTTATGGCGTCGGCGTCCAGGTCCGTGGCAAAAATGTTCAGCGTGAAACGTTTCTCCGGCTTCAGCGCGGCCAGCGCCTCTTTGAAAACTATGGCGAGCGAATAAGCCTCTTCGCCGCTGGAACAGCCCGCCACCCAGGCGCGCAGCACGCCGCCCGCCGGATGCGCCGCCAACAGGGCCGGCAAAGTTTTTGTCTTCAGTATTTCCCAGGCTTCGGCATCGCGGAAAAAATTCGTCACCCCTATCAGCAGCTCGCTGAACAGGATATCCGTCTACTGGGGGCGCTCCCTGAGCAGGGCCGCGTAGTCGGCCATCTTTGCCAGCTGGTGTATGCCCATGCGGCGCTCGATGCGGCGGACCAGCGTGCTTTTTTTATACATCGAAAAATCGTGCCCGGTGCGCGCGCGGATAAGGCCCAGGATGCAGTCCATCGCTTCCGAAAATTTCTGCGGCGTGACGATATCCAGCCTGGGCCTGTTGGCCAGCCAGTTCTTTATGGCGCCGTACAGCTGCCCCGCCGGCAGCGAAATGTCGGCCGCGCCGGAAGCCACGGCGCTGCGGGGCATGCTGTCGAACTTGGCCCCGGCCGCGGCCTGCGCCAGCGTCAGCCCGGCCGCGTCCTTTATGGCCCTGAGGCCCAGGGTGCCGTCGGAGCCCATGCCGGACAGCACAATGCCTATGGCATCCGCCTGGCGGTCGGCGGCCAGCGAGCGGAAGAAATAATTTATCGGCAGCCGCAGCCCCGCGCCCGGGGCGGCTTTAGCGAGGCGCAGCACGCCGCTACGTATGGAGAGGTCCGCGTTGGGCGGTATCACATAGACGCCGCCCGGCTCCACCCGTACGCCGTCTCGCGCCTGCGTCACTTTAAGCGTTGTGGAGCGCTGCAGCAGTTCCGCTATCATGCCTTTGTGTTTCGGGGCCAGGTGCATCACCACCACGAAAGCCAGCCCGCAATCCGTCGGCACCGCGCCGAAAAAAGCTTCCAGCGCCTCCAGCCCGCCCGCCGAAGCGCCCAGGCCCACCACGGGCAGGCGGTCGCCGCCCCAAGCGGCGGCGTCCGCCGCCAACGCGCCCGCGGTTTTGCCCCGCTTAACCGCGCCCGGGCGTTTTTTTGTTTTTTTGATATTTTTATTCTTCACTTTATTAGCGGGCGCACAGCCCGTGGAAAAACAGGGCGTATGATCAGGTAAACCCGCGCCCCTGTGCCCGTTTATATTATAACTTTCGGCACTGCTTGCCAATACCGGCCGGCAGGCGGTCCCGCCCCGCAAAGGCTGCCGGCGGCGCGGCTTTAAGCCGGCCGGCCAAGCCCCGGGAAAAAAGCCGCAACAAGGCGCAGGCGGCGCCCGGCAATATTTTTTACGCTTAGTTCCAGTTAAGCTGCGGCGCCTGCTGCGGCGCCGCGGGGGCGGGGATCTTTTTGGTCAGGTCTTTCTGCTCGGCGCTGAGGTCCCTGAAATTGCCTTTGCCGTCCACCACATAGCTCCAGAAACCTGTTTCGCCCTTGGGGCCGAGCATCGTGTAAACATGCCATTTCAGGTCCGCCTGCAACCAGGCCACCGGACTGGCTATGGTGCCGATATTCATAGGGTGGGACATGCCCACACCCAGGTCGAAATGCCAGCCCCATTTCACCTTCATTTCCAGGGGCGTAACCGTGAAATTAGCTATATAATCACCGGTGGGAATAAGCGCCGCGTCTTTCCCTGGCGCCTCTGTGCCGCCGTTCTTGGCCCCGGGACCGCCGCCGGGCAGCTCGGCCTCACCGGTGCGGCGCACGGCGGTGCCGCCGTAATAGAAAGAAACCTTGTACTTGACCTTTATTACGTCTATGCCCATCAGGTTCGTAACGGTGTAGGAGTAAATGTATTCTTTCGGGCCTTTCCAGTTGGCAACGGCGCTCCAGTTCTGCACCATGCCGGCCGGTATGGCGCTGGCGTAAGAGGACGCAACTCCGGCCGAAGGCGCGCCGTCGCTGATAACGTTCCAGGCCGCCAGCCCGGCGTTAATTATAGCCAGCGTCCCAACGGCTTTATCGCCGGAGCCCTGCTTTACGGAAGGGTTCAGGATCTCCGGCTTTTCCAGCCGCACATCCGCAACACTGCCCGTTTCGGTTACGGTAAGGTTTTGAGATTTGATGCCGTAGTAGGAATCCGAAGCCTGGGCGCGCACCGGCAGCTGCGCCCCGAACAGCACAAAACACAGCGCCGCCGCCAGGCGGCTGAAATTATTATTAAAAGGCCGGTATACAAATTTCACGTTTATAGTGTAGCTCGCGCCCGCCCAAACGGCAAGGGGCAAGGGCCCTGCCCGCCATGGGCCATGGGGCCCAGGGCGAACATGGAATACAGCAGTATCGCATAGCCGCTATTACTCATGATCTCTCCGAGGGTCTGCCTGCGGTAAAGCCTATCTTCTTAACCGCCGGTGGCGCGGATATCAGGCTTTTGATAGCGTCAAAGACCACTTTAAACTGGTAGTCGTACTTCTTCTCCATTTCTTCCAGCTTACGCCGCAGATCGGCATGGGTGGCAAGCAGTTCCTTAAGTTTTGTGAATGTGCGCATTA
>Ga0116170_10001774_pt1 | contig 21486 bp, 19 predicted proteins | sample AD_JPNHW1_MetaG_FD_89797 | JGI IMG/M metagenome (GOLD analysis project Ga0116170, IMG submission 89797) | Active sludge microbial communities of municipal wastewater-treating anaerobic digesters from Japan - AD_JPNHW1_MetaG | ecosystem: Engineered > Bioreactor > Anaerobic > Digestate | place...
CTGCGTCGGGCGAGCAGCGCTCGAGTGCCCGGCCCTCGCCGCCGGCGAGGGGCAAACCTGCCACGACGCCGTTCGCTGGGAGATGCCCCGGTCGGTCGAATCCCTCGCGCGCGAACTGGGGCTCGATAAGGAATCGCTCAAGATGACCTGGTTTCTCCTCGAGCCGCCGAGGAACCTTACCGGCGGCGCCGGGGATACGAGCGCTGACGAGGGACTTTTCCGCGTCGTGTCCGACCCGATGCTCAATAAGGGCGGCAGGGTTAGGCGGCTCCTGTGCGGTCGCGCGGGGCGCTTTCCGCTTTCCGCGCCCGCGGGAAGCGCGGACGGCGCGCGCTCGGGGTTCGACGCCCTTGAGCGCGGCGACTTCGTCCGCGTCGAGTCTCCCGAGCCGCGCGAGAACGGGTGGGGGGTCGGCGCGAAGACGGTCGTGCATGGGGAATTGGGAAGGAGCGCGCGATGAACGTGATGATATACGGGACGAAAAAATGCGCCGAGACGCGGAAGGCGGAGCGGTTCTTCCGCGAGCGGAGAATCCCCGCGCAGTTTCGGGACGTCGGGGAAAAGCCCCTGACCGAGGGCGAGCTCAAGGGCCTCGCCGCGGGACACCGGATCGACGAGCTTCTCGACGCCGAATCGGCGGCTTACGAGCGGCGCGGGCTCGCGCACATGGAGTTCGACCCCGAGGAAGAGCTCCTCAGGGATCCCGGTTTGCTCGTTACCCCGATCATCCGGATAGACCGGAAATCCTTTATTAGGCCAGTTCTCTCGTCTCTTCCCCTGTAAACCGCCGAGGCCGAAAGTTTTCCACGCCGAGGGCTTCGGCGCAAATTTCCGAGAGCCGCTCGATGCCTTCCCTGATGAGCGCGGGCGATGAGTTCGAGAAGTTGAGGCGCATGCAGTTCTTGCCGCCGCCCGCGGGAAAGAAGTCGGCGCCCGGGACGAAGGCGACCTTGCGCTCGAGGGCCAGCGGGAAGACCGAATAGGAGTCGAACGCGCGCGGGCCTTCGACCCACAGGAACATGCCCCCTTCGGGCCTCGTCCACGAAAAGCCCGCGGGCATGCAGCGCTCGAGCTCTTCTTCCATAACGGTGAATCGCTCGCCGTACGCGGCGCGCACGCGCTCGACGTGGCGCGCGTTGTCGAAGTCCCTGAGGTACCGCTCGAGCACGAGCTGGTCGAAGCTCGAGGTATGGAGGTCTGCGGCCTGCTTCGCGACGACGAGCTTTTCCCTGACCGCGCGCGGGGCGACGATCCAGCCCGTGCGGAAGCCGGGGGCGACCGTCTTCGAGAAGGTGCTGAGATACAGGACGTTCCCCGATTCGTCGAAGGCCTTAATCGGCGGGATGTGGTTCCCCCGGTAGCGGAGCGCGCCGTAGGGGTCATCCTCGACGATGACGAGGTTCCGCGTCGCGGCGATCTCTGCGAGCCGCTTCCGTCGCTCAAGGCTCAATGTCCTTCCCGTCGGATTTTGGAAATTCGAGATGACGTAGAGGAAGCGGACGGCCCCGTCCGCGGCGAGCTCGTCGACCGCCTCGGGGATGATCCCGTTCGCGTCGGTCGGCACGGGGCTGAAGCGCGCCTCGAAGCACTGAAACGCCTGGATCGCGGCGAGGTAGGTGGGGTTTTCCGTGAGGATCGACGAGCCCGGATCGAGAAAAACCTTCCCAATGAGGTCGAGCCCCTGCTGCGAGCCGGTCGTGATGAGAACGTCGTCCCGCGTGCATGAAACGCCCCGCGTCGCCATCGCGCGCGCGATTTGTTCCCGGAGCGAGGCAATCCCGTCGGTTACCCCGTATTGAAAGGCTTTTGCCCCGCAGTCGCCGAGGACGCGCTCGGCGGCGACCTTGATGTCGCTTACCGGAAAGAGCTCCGGGGCGGGAAGGCCGCCCGCGAAGGAGATGATATCGGGCTCTTCGGTCATCTTCAAAAGTTCCCTGATGGATGACGGCTTCATGACGCTCATGCGGCTGGCGAATCGTGGGTTCATGCAAACTCCTTGTATCAAACGGGATGACTGTATTGTAGTAAAGTGATATAATACAGACAAGCAGATTGAGAGGTTTTTGTATGAGTTCTGTAATAGCACAGATAGACCATGAAGCGGACCTGCCGGTTCGTACCCAGATTTCGTCGGCTTATGCCGCGGCGATTCGCTCAGGCGCCCTGAAGCCCGGCGCCGCCTTGCCGTCGATCCGCGCGCTCTCAAGCCGGCTCAGGGTGAGTCCCGCCACCGTCGTCGCGGCCTACCGCGAGCTCTGCGACTCGGGGCTCGCCTCCGCGCAGCCGCGCTCGTCGTTTCGCGTCGCGGGTCTCCCCGAGGACGGCGTGCGAACCGAAACCGGCGATGAAGCGGGAGGCGCGGCATCGGGCGTCACGGTGATAAACGGCGGCTCGACGGTCAGCGGCGCGTACGCGCCCGAGCTCAGGAGCGGCCGCGGGGTCTACGCGCTCAATAGGATCGAGCCCGACCTTCGCATCCATCCCGCGCGCGAGTTCGCCGCGACGATCGCCTCGGTCGCCGTCGCGGACGTTTCCATCGGGGGCTACGAGGAATACCGGGGATGCCCCGCGCTTCGCGAGGCGATCGCCGCCTTTGACCGCGAGCGGGGGATCGATTCGGATCCGGTGAACGGGATGCTCATCACCTCGGGCGCCCAACAAGCCATCCAGCTCCTCGGGCGCTCGTTTCCCTCGGGGACCGCCATCGCCGTCGAGGATCCCTGCTATCCGGGAGCGCGGCTCGCGTTCTCGGGAAACGGCGCGCGGCTCGTCCCCGTGCGCGTCGGCGCTGACGGTCCCGACGCCGAGTCCCTCGCGGCGATTGCCCGCCCGGGAGCGGTCGCGGCCTTCTACTGCTGCCCGACCTACGCGAACCCCTCGGGGCGTACCTGGTCCGAGGCGGCGCGAATCCGCACGCTCGAGGCCGCGCGCGCTGGGGGATTTCTCGTCGTCGAGGACGATTACCTAGGTGATCTCGATTATTGCGCGGAGCGGCCGATCAGTCTCGCCGCGCTCGCCGAGCGCGTGCCGGGTGCCCGCGTCTTACGGGTCAGGACCTTTTCGAAATGCCTTTTGCCCGCGCTCAGGATCGCGAGCGTGACCGGCGAGCCCGCGATCGTCAGCCGGCTCCTCGCGCTCAAGGTCGCCGACGACATCGGCTGCTCGGCCTTTATCCAGCGCGCCCTCGCGCGGTTCGTCGACTCGGGGCAATACGCCGCGCATCTTGAGCGCGTACGCCCGCGCTACCGCGCGACGCGCGAGGCACTCCGCGAGGCGCTCGCGACCCCGATCGAGGGTCTTGAGTTCGAGGACCCGCCCGCGGGCCTCAGCCTCCTCGCGCGGGTGTCGGGGTCGCTCGACGCGGCCCGTTTCGTCGCGGAATGCGCGCGCGAAGGCGCCCTCGTCTCACCCGGCAGCGACAGTTGGCTCGATCCCGCCGAGGGGCGATCGCGCCTCAGGCTCTGCTTCGGCTCGCTCGCGCCCGAGGAGGTTCATCCCGCGATCGATACCCTCCGCCGTGCGGCCTCCGCCGCGCGGATCACCTCTCCCGTGTTCTCGATGATTTAATGCGCTGGCCGCGGGGTTGCCGAGCTCGGGGACCGTCACCGCATTCGGGGGCCGTGACCGCGTCATGGGCTCGCTGAGCTCAGCCGACGAGTTCGACGGTCGTTTTCGGCGAGCCTGGGCCGTCCTCGGAACCCACCGACTTCACGAAGACGAAGTCGGATTTTCGATACCAGTAGTCCATGCTGAAAAACGCGGCGGGTAATCCCCACGCGGTTATGCGGATCCTGACGGCGTTCGTCGGCGTACCATCGACGGAAACGATCTCCTCGCCAACCGTATGCGCCCGCATCTTATAGGGCTTGCCGTTCTCGGGATTCACGATCCAGAACTCCTTGTCGCCCGAGGGCGCGCGCGCGAGTTCGGAAAGCCCGTAGTTTACCGACGCGAACCAGGGCGCGCCGTCGACCGTCGAGTGCGCGGCCGGGGATCGCGCGCCATCCTTCGCGCATTCGATGACGTTCCCCGTTCGGGTTATGCGCGTGACCGTTCCGTCGGGATAGCGGTATGTCCAGGAGACCGCGCCGCCTTCGACGCCGAAGACTATGCGATGCGTCTCCCCGGTCGCCGGGTAGCGCGAGAGTATCTCGACGTTGCCGGTCGCCGCGTCCCGCGTGATCTCGCTCGTGTACTCGGTCGAGACGTTTCCCGTCGTCTCCCGATACCGATGTTCGGCGGCCCCGGCGCGAACGCCGACGAGCGCAAGGGCGATCGCGAACGCGAACGGCGCGAGCTTCCTACGCACGGCCTTTCCCGATCGCCGCCGCTATCGCCGCGGCGACCTCCTCGGGATTGCCTGATTTTCCGGCGCCGCTTGCGGCGTAAGATTCCGTCTTGTGGCATTCCCCGCGATCGGGAAAGAAGCGCTCCGCCGCCTTGAGGTAGAAGTGGACGATGGCGATGAGCGCGCCCATGAAAACGAATATGACGGCCATGCCCGCCGCCATGAGAATCAAGCTCAAATAAAGCGCATGGGTATCCATGTGTTCTCCTTTGCCCCTAGAGCAGGATCGGCACGAGCGCAAGGACGAGGCCGCCGATGACGACCGAGGCGACCTGGCCCGAGGCGTTCGCGCTGATCGCGTGCATCAGGATGACGTTCGAGGGATCGTCCTTAAACGCCATCTTCTGGATCACGCGTCCCGACATCGGGAACGCCGAGATCCCGCACGCGCCGATCATCGGGTTGATTTTCTTTTTCAGGAAGAGATTGATCGCCTTCGCGCATAGGACGCCGCCGGCGGTATCGACGACGAAGGCGACGAGACCGAGCGCGAGGATCTTGAGCGTCGCGGGTTGGATAAAATCCTGCGCCCGCATCGAGGCGCCCACGGCGATGCCCAAGAGGATCGTCACGATGGTCGAGAGCTCGTTTTGCGCGGTGCGCGACATCTTCTCGAGGCAGCCGCATTCGCGGATGAGGTTCCCGAACATGAGAAAGCCGATGAGCGGCGCGGCCATGGGAACGAGGAGGCTCGCGAGGATGGTGACGATGATCGGGAAGGAGACGGTGACGAGTTTCGGGACGACGCGGTCGTGCGCCTCCATGTGGATGAGCCGCTCGCGCTTCGTCGTGAGCGCGCGGACGACCGGTGGCTGGATGATCGGGACGAGCGACATGTACGAGTACGCGACCACGGTTATGGGCCCGAGAAGATGCTTCGCGAGTTTCGTCGAGACGAAGATGGCCGTCGGCCCGTCCGCCGCGCCGATGATGCCGATGCTCGCGGCCTCGCTCAGGTTGAATCCCATGATGACCGCGATCGCGATGGTCGCGAAGACCCCAAGGTGCGCCGCCGCGCCGAAGATCATGAGCCATGGCCGCTGGAAAAGCGGGCCGAAGTCGCACATCGCGCCGACGCCGATGAACACGAGGAGCGGCAAGAGCTCCGTCGAGATCCCCGCGTCGAAGAGAACCTTGAGCGCGCCCGGCACCCCTTCGTGCTGCCACACGACCTCGTAGGGCAGGTTGACCAGGATCGCGCCGAACCCGATCGGCAGGAGGAGCATCGGCTCGTAATCCTTCGCGATCGCGAGCCAGATGAGCGTCATGCCGACGAGGTACATGAGCGCCTGCTGCCAGCCGATCGCCATGATACCGTCCGTGAAAAAGGAGAGAATGCTCTGCAACATCTTGAGGCACCCCCGATTGGTAAGCGGTTTTCAAAAGTATAGCAGACAATCCGCGCGCGCGGGCGGTTTTTTTCCGTATTGACCGCGCATCCGCTTCGATGTACCTTTTTCCCTATCATGAAACCCAAACACGATCTTCACCCTGACACGATCTGCGTGCACGGAACCTATGACCCCATGGAACACCGAGGCGCGCGCTCGATGCCGATCTACCAAAGCGCCGCGTACTGCTACGAGTCCGCCGACCAGGCTGCCGCCCTCTTTTCCTTCGCCGAGGAGGGGAGCGTCTACTCCCGCCTGGGCACCCCGACGACCGACGAGGCGGAGAACCGCGTCGCGCTCCTCGAGGGCGGCATCGGCGCCGTCTCCTTCGCCTCGGGGATGGCGGCGCTCTCGGCGTTCGTCCTCAACTTCCTCAAGTCCGGCGACGAGATCGCCGCCGCCTCGTCGCTCTACGGCGGGAGCATGGGGCTTCTGACCGACACCTTGCCGCGGCTCGGCATTACGGCGCGTTTCTTCGATCCGCTGAAACCCGAGAGCCTCGAGGCGATCATGACGGGAGCGACGCGGCTTATCCTCGCGGAGAACCTCGCGAACCCGACCCTCTCGGTTCCCGACCACGAGGGCCTTTCCGCGGTCGCGCGAAAATGGCGCGTGCCGTACCTCGTCGACAATACCTTCGCCACGCCGCTCATCTGCAGGCCCGCGGACTTCGGCGCGGACTTCGTCCTCCACTCGACGACCAAGTACATGATGGGGCACGGGGACGCGATCGGCGGCATGCTCGTCGACGCGGGGAGCTTCGAGTTCGACCGTGCGCGCTATCCGCTCATGTTCGACGTCGCGCCCGACGGAAGAAGCTACGTCGAGTCCTTCGGGAAAAAAGCCTTTCTCACGCGGCTTCGCGGGAAGGGCCTCATGAACCTCGGCGGCTGCATGGCGCCGTTCCACGCGTGGCTCCTCATTCGGGGACTCGAGAGCCTTCCGGTTCGCTACGAACGGCACCTCGAGAACGCGCGGTCCCTCGCTGACGAGCTCGCAGGCCACCCCGCGGTCGCGTGGGTGAACCATCCCTCGCGGCCCGACCATCCCTCGCACGCGAACGCCGACCGGTACCTCAAGGGTAAGTACGGCGCGGTGCTCGGCTTCGGGCTCAAGGGCGGGTATGAGGCGTGCAAGCGTTTTATCGACGGCATCGAACTCATCTCGCACACGACGAACATCGGCGACACGAAGACGCTCGTCATCCATCCGGCCTCGACGACGCACCGAAACATGGACGCGGCGGCGCGAAAGGCAGTGGGTATCGGCGATGACTTTATTCGCATGTCGGTCGGGCTCGAGAACCGCGAGGACCTCATGCGCGCGCTCGACGCCGCGCTTCGCGCGTAAAAAAAGCCCTGGGGTTGAATCCCCCAGGGCTTACCGAATGATATTCACCGCGTGATTCGCGCGAGGTAACAATAGGCGCGCGTCAGGCCTTTGCCGGCGCTAACTCCTCTTGCCGTTCGCTCTCGGGGTCTCCGGCGGATATTCCTCGCTGCGCTTCCTCGATCTCCTTCTCGGAGATGATCCCGCCGATCGAGAGTATGGTGATGAAATCCCCGTCGACGTGGCCCATGCCCTCGATGAAGTCGGTGTCTATCGCGAGACCGATGGTCGGCGCGGGCTCGACGTCCTTCTTCTCGATGGTGACGACCTTGTGAACGGCGTCCGCGAAGATGCCGAGAATCTTGACCTTCGCGCTTTCCCCCTGCGCGGGCGGCAGCTCTATGACGATGACCGCCGTTTCGGGGGACACCTCTGTCGCCCCGAGCCCAAGCTTCATCTTGAGGTCGATGAGCGGCACGACGCTTCCTCTCAAGTTTATGACCCCGATCATGAAGTTAGGCATTCGCGGGATCCGGGTGATGCGGGGAACCTCGAGGATCTCCTTAATGTGCGAGACGCTGAGGGCGTATTCCTCGCCGTCTATTCTGAAGGTAAGGTATTGCCGTATCTCTTCCATGCTGGTTACCGCTCCTTAGAATTGCTTAAAGTCGCCGTCGCGCTGGTCGCGCGCGTCATGCGCGGGGTCGTCGTCGAGGTGCAAATCGATGCCCGTCGGGGTCTTCGCCTGAACCGGTGCGGCCTGGGCGAACTTCGGCGGATGGTTCACGTGGATTACCCGATGGCTCGCCGGCGTGGGCGCCGCTTTTGCGACGCTTGCGGTCGTCGCGGCTATCGTTGCCGGCTTTCGCGCGGCATGCGACGAGCTGCCGCTCTCGTCGATCCTGAAGAAGGATAGCGTGGCGTGCATCTCCTCGGCCTGGCTCGCGAGCTCCTCGGACATGGACGCCGATTCCTCGGACGCCGACGCGTTCTGCTGGACTACCTGGTCGAGCTGCATGATCGCGGCGTTGATCTGCTCGGCTCCCGTATTCTGCTCGGCGCTCGCGGCGCTGATCTCCTGCACGAGCTCGGCGGTGCGCTTGATCTCCGGTATCATGCCGTTAATCGTCACGCCCGCGCGCTCTGCGACCTGAACGCTTTCCGTCGAGAGCTTGCTGATCTCGCCCGCTTCCTTCTGGCTCCGCTCGGCGAGCTTGCCGACCTCGGACGCCACGACCGCGAATCCCTTGCCGTACTCGCCCGCGCGCGCGGCCTCGATGGACGCGTTGAGCGCGAGCATGTTCGTCGACCGCGCGATCTCCTCGATGATCCCGATCTTCGACGCTATGAGCTTCATCGCGTCGACGGTGTCGTTTACCGCCTTTCCGCCCTCTTCGGCGATCTGCGAGGACTTGTGCGATATCTTTTCGGTCGTCATCGCGTTCTCGGCGTTTTGCCTGATGTTGCTCGTCATCTGTTCCATGGAGGAGGATATCTCCTCGAGGGAAGCAGCTTGCTCGGTCGCGCCCTGCGACATCTGCTGGGACGTTGAGCTAAGCTGCTGGCTGCCCGAGCTGACCTGCGACGCGGCTCCCTGGATTTGCTCGACGATGTCTCGGAGCCGCTCGCTCATGGTCTTGAGCGCCGTCGCGAGCTGGCCGATCTCGTCCTTTTGGTCGATGTCGAGTTTTGCGTTGAGGTTGCCGTTTGAGATCTCCTCGGTGAACGCGACTCCGAGCGCCATCGCCTTGGTTATCGCGCGCGTGACTACGATGGAAAGGAGCGTGCCGACGATGAGCGAGCAAAGCGTGAACATGATGATGAGTGCTCGCGTTGAGTTCATCGCCTTGGTTAAGAGCGAGCTGCCGCTCTGCGCGAGTTCGGTCGCCTTCGCGACGGAAACCTCCGCTTGCTTGGCTGCCTTACTCTGAACGTCCGCCTTTTTGAGGTTGATCGTCCGCATCTCGTCGAATATCGTCGAGTACTCATGGATGTCTTCCTCTAGCGTCCCAACTGATCGGGCGATCTTTGTCGCTTCCTCGAGGGACTGTACGGTCGTGTTGTAGGCCGCGTCCGTGCTGTCCATGACGTAGGTTCTGCTTGAGAGCCTGAATTGCGAGACAAGCGAGAGGAGGGAATAAAGCTCTTTGTTTGACCCTCCTTGCCGCGCCATGATGGCGGTGAGGTCGTCGTTGATCTTGTTTCCCGCGGTTGCGAGCTTTGCGGTGTCGGCAGAAAGCTCTTTATTGAGGGATACGTAGGCGTTAAAGTTTTCTTTGTACGAGGTAACGGATTCGACGATCTCGTCGATGCGCTTGACGTTCGCGGGGTCCTTGACCTGGACTTTGATCTTTTCGCAGATCGTGACGACCTTGTCCATCGAGGTTCCTATGGTATCGACGTAGGAATCGCTCTTGGTAATGACGTAGTTCTTCCCCCCGATGACGCCGTTGCGGATCAGGTCGATCGCCTCGTTCGCCATGGCGCTTCGTGAGGCGCTTCCCGCGACGGAGGTGAGCCCCCCTATCGCGATCGTCGCCGTCAACAGCGAGAGGGCGAGGACACAGGCGAACCCTCCTCCGATCTTAAATGCTAGCTTGAGATTCTTGAACATCGAGCGCTCCTTATTAAAATAACTTGATGACGTGTATCAGCCTCGTTAATCCGAGGGCGGCCCTACGACCTTCTTGACCGTTTCGAGCAGTTTGTCCGCGTTAAACGGTTTGACGATCCATCCTGTCGCGCCGGCTTTCTTCCCCTCGTCGATGATCGATCCCTGCGATTCGGTGGTGAGCACCAGGATGGGCATGAACTTGCTGGCGGGCGCCTCGCGTATCTTTTTCACGAGGGTGAGCCCGTCCATGTTGGGCATGTTGATGTCGGTGATCACGAGGTTCGCCTTGGCCGCCGAGAGGGACTTGAGCGCCTCGACGCCATCGCTCGCTTCGCGTACCGAGTAGTTGCCCTGCTCAAGGATGAAGCGCGTGCTTTGACGAATCGACAACGAATCGTCAACAATGAGTATTGTCGTTGCCATTATATTTACCTCCGTTGTTTTTTGCCGTTTCGAGAATTTGCTCGACGTCCACGATGAGCGCGATAGAGCCGTCTCCGAGTATCGTCGCGCCGGAAAGCCCCTTCGCCGTCCGATAGAGCGAGTCAAGGGGCTTGATGACCGTTTGGTTCCCGCCGAGTATCGTGTCGACGAGGATGCCGTACTGCGCGCCTCCGACGGTGACGATGACCGCGTGGCGGAAGGGCGAGGCATCTCCATCCGCGTGGAAGAACGAGCGGAGATCGACGTACGGGATTAACTGCCCTTGGTAGGCGATCACGTCGTCCCGTCGGTCCTTGGCGCTTGACGGAAGTTCCATGCATCCGACGACCGCCGCGAGGGGAAGGACGAAACGCTCGCTTCCGACGGTCACGAGGAGCCCGTCGATGATCGCGAGCGTGAGGGGTATGCGAAGCGTGAAGAGCGTCCCCATTCCCTCGACGCTCTCGATACCGACCTTGCCGCCGATCTCTTCCATCTGGCGGTTAACGACGTCCATGCCGACGCCCCTGCCCGAGATGGCGCTGACAATTTTCTTCGTCGAGAATCCGGGAAGCATGATGAGGCGGAATATCTCGTCCTCGGGGAGGGTCTGACCCTTCTGCACGAGCCCTTTCGCGATCGCCTTCTCGAGGATCGCCGCGCGGTCGAGCCCGTTCCCGTCGTCTTCGATCGTTATCTCGACGTTCGCACCCGCCTGCGCGGCGCCGAGCCTGATCTTGCCGCCTCGCGGTTTTCCGCGCGCCTCGCGCACATCGGGCGTCTCGATTCCATGGTCAATGCTGTTTCGCACGATGTGCACGAGCGGGTCGTGGAGCTTATCGATGACGGATTTATCGAGTTCCGTTTCGGTCCCGAGGGTTTCGAGCTCGATCTCCTTGCCGAGTTCCGCCGAGAGGTCGCGGACGAGCCGCCTAAAGCCGTTGAACGTCGGCCCGATCGGGACCATGCGGATGCTCATCGCGACGTTCCTGAGGCTTTCGCTGAGCCTCCCGAACTGCTCGACGATATTCTCGAGCTCGCCGCCTTCGTCGAGCCTGCTTGCGGCCTCGCCGACGCGCGCGTGCACGGTGACGAGTTCCCCGACGAGCGCCATGAGCTCGTCGAGCTTTTCCGATTTTACCCGTATACTTCCCATGTCGGTGTGCACGGCTTTGTCCGCTTGAATCTTTTGGAGCTGCCGCTGCGTCTCAAGGGCGACCTTGACCTCGTTCGGGGACACGAGCTTTTCCTCGACGAGCGCCTCGCCGAGCCGCTTGTGCGAGGCGAGAACCCGCTCAAGGTCCTTCTCCGTGATGCGCCCCCGCTCAATGAGTATCTCGCCGAGTTTCTTCACCCGCGTCTCATCGGCGCCCGCGTGATCGGGTTCCGAGATGCATTCGACGAGTAACTCGCAGTCCCCCTCGATAAATATAAAGACGTCGCGGATCCGGTTCTCGCTCGAGTTCGTCGTTAAAAAGATATTCCATCCCTCGCGATAGTCGTCGGGGTTAAGGGTCTCGATCGGCGGCACTTTGGCAAAATCGGGAATGCACACCGCCTCGCCGAGGCTCGCGAGTTCCCGCAGTAAGGTGAAGGGGTTAATCCCTCGGGAGTAGATGCTCGGCGAGGGCTTAAACTCCACGTGCCAGGTTTTCCGCGACGCCTCGCCTTCTGTTTTCATGGTGGTCGGCGCATTGGTTTGCGTGTTCGCGGACACGGTCGTCGCCGCTGTGCCTTTGCCCTCGCTTGTCGCCTGCGGGAGTCCAGAGGCCGCGCGCATCTCCGCGAGAAAGGCCACGAGTTCCGGTGCGAGCTCCTCGTGCTCGGCGCTCGCCTTCGCGAGCATCGAGTCGATATGATCGCGCGCGATGAGGACATTTCCGATAAGATCCTTCGTGAGGGGAATCGCGCCATCGCGAAGCGCGGCAAGGACGGACTCGACCTCGTGCGCGAAGCGCGAGATATGGGTTAGCCCAAACATTGCCGCCGATCCCTTGATCGTGTGCATTACGCGGAATACCGCTGAAAGGAGCTCTTTGTTTGATGGGTTGGTCTCGAGTTCGAGGAGGTTGTCCTCAAGGCTGCCGAGTAGCTCAAACGACTCTTCTTTAAACGTAGTAATAAACTGTTGGTTGACGTCGCTCAATTGTTTTCCGTGTCCTTTTAACGATGCTTATTCATTAATTTGCGATATACCATGAGTTATAGTTTCTGAACTATTGGATGTCAAATTTTCAAGAAGAAAAAAGTAAGTTTTGGCAAATTAAAAAAACTTGACAGCATGAGAAAGTCATGTCCTCGAGCAAAAAAAAGCACCGAGCGAAAAGGCTCGGTGCCGAAGCCGCTTCCATTCGGTTGAACGGAAGGCTACCTGAGAGAAAAATCTTATGGGGGAAAGATTCTCCCTCTCAGGCGCTCATTATTTTCTTACCGCACTTATTTATATAAGGGGCGCTCGACGTACCTCGTGTGGAGGAGGTGATGCGCTTTCTCGGAGTTCGGTTCCTTGAGGAACTCCGCGTATGCCTGCTGGACGCTCGGGTTTTTATGGGAAACCCGGATCGCGCTCTTCGCGTCGTCGGCATACAAGCCGCCCGCGCGCTGGCTGCGGATCTCGTCGTTCGCGCCGTAGGGTTGGCCGCCTCCGGCGACGCAGCCGCCGCGGCACGCCATCACCTCGATGAAGTGGTAGGGCGGCTCCTTTTTCGCGGCGAGCGCCTCGCGCACGGAGGCGAGCACGGGCTCGACGTTGCCGAGCTGGTGGACGACCGCGATGCGCACCTCGGTGCCGCCGACGTCGACCTTCGCTTCCTTGACGTCCTTAAGGCCGCGCGCGGGAATGAAGTTGATGTCGCCGAGCTCCTTGCCGGTGATGACCGCGTACGCGGTGCGGAGCGCCGCTTCCATGACGCCGCCGGTCGCGCCGAAGATCGTTCCCGCCCCGGTGTAGGGCCCGAGCGGGTTATCGGCCTCTTCCTCCTCGAGGAGGTTGAAGTCGATGCCTGCCTGGCGGATGAGCCGGGCGAGCTCGCGGGTGGTGAGCACGGTGTCGACGTCCTGGAAGCCAGAGGCCTTCATGTCGTCGTTCCGCTTGCACTCGTACTTCTTCGCGGTGCAGGGCATGACGGAAACCGAGTAGATCTTCGCGGGATCGACGTCGGCCTTGCCCGCCCAGTAGGTCTTGATCATCGCGCCCATCATCTGCTGCGGGCTCTTGGCGGTCGAGACGTTCGGGAGGAGGTCGTGCGCGTTCTTCTCGGCGTAGTCGACCCACGCGGGGCAGCACGAGGTGAAGAGCGGGATCGCGCCCTTACCCTTGAGGAGGCGGCCGATGAGCTCCGTGCCCTCTTCCATGATGGTGAGGTCGGCGGAGAAGTTCGTGTCGAACACGTACTTGAAGCCGATGCGGCGGAGGGCTGCGTAGATCTTCTTCGTGGTGAGCTCGCCCGGCTTTAGGCCGAACTCCTCGCCGAGGGCGACGCGGACGGCGGGCGCGATCTGGACGACGGAGGTGATCTCCTTGTCGGCGAGGCGGTCCCAAACCTTGCGGGTCGAGTGCGCCTCGTAGATGGCGCCGACGGGGCAGTGCGCGGCGCACTGGCCGCAGCGGACGCACGGGGAGTCCGCGAGCTTGCTCATCGCGGCGGGCGCGATGACGGTCTTGCCGCCGCGCGCCTGGTATTCGATCGCGTTGACCTTCTGCACTTCCTGGCAGACCTCGACGCAGCGGCCGCAGCTGATGCACTTGTTGCGGTCGAAGACGATCGCGTCGTTCGAGTCGTCGAGCGGCCGGTCGATGATGTAGTGGTCGAAGCGGATCTGGCGGAGCCCGAACTCGGCGGCGAGGCTCTGGAGCTCGCACTGGTTGTTGCGGGTGCAGGTGAGGCAGTCCTGCGGGTGGTTCGACAGGATCAGCTCGAGCACCGTGCGCCGCGCCTTGACGATCTCGGGGTCGTGGGTGACGACGCTCATGCCCTCGGTCACCTTGGTGCAGCACGCGCGGATCATGCGCGGGGTGCCTTCCATGCGGACGATGCAGATGCCGCACGAGGCCCACGCGGGAAGGTCCTGATTGTAGCAGAGCGAGGGGATCTTCACGTTCGCCTGCTTCGCGGCGGCGAGAATCGTGGTCCCCTCGGGGACCTGTATGGCCTTGCCGTTTATCTTTACGTTGATCATGATTACTCCTTGAAACTACGTAGGCTCAATGCCTTACTTAACGTCGATAGCCGCGAACTTGCAGGTCTTCGCGCACTCGCCGCACTTGAGGCACTTCGACTGGTCGATGACGTGCCTTGCCTTCTTCTCGCCCGAGATGCATCCCGCGGGGCACTTGCGCGCGCAGGCGCCGCAGCCGATGCACTTTTCGTTGATCGAGTAGCTGATGAGGTTCTTGCACTTGCCCGACGGACATTTCCTGTCGACGATGTGGGCGAGGTATTCCTTCTCGAATTTCCTGATGGTCGAGAGGGTCGGGTTCGGCGCCGACTGGCCGAGCGCGCAGAGGGAGCTCTTCTGCATCGCGAAGCCGATCTCCTTCATCTTGTCGAGGTCTTCCATCGTCCCCTGGCCCTTCGATATCTTGTCGAGGATCGCGTGGATCTGCCTCGTGCCGATGCGGCAGGGCGAGCACTTTCCGCACGACTCCTCGACGCAGAACTCCATGTAGAACTTGGAGACGTCGACGACGCAGTCGTCCTCGTCCATGACGATCATGCCGCCCGAGCCCATCATGGAGCCGAGCTTGGTGAGCGCGCCGAAGTCGATCGGGGTGTCGAGCGATTCCTCGGTGATGATGCCGCCCGACGGCCCGCCGGTCTGCACGCCCTTGAACTTCTTGCCGCCCTTGATGCCGCCGCCGATCTCGAAGATGATCTCGCGGAGGGTCGTTCCCATCGGGACTTCGACGAGTCCCGAGTTCTTCACCTTGCCGGTGAGCGCGAAGACCTTGGTTCCCTTGGAGTCGGCGGTGCCGATCTTGGCGAACCATGCCGCTCCCTTGTTGAGGATGACCGGGATGTTCGCCCAAGTCTCGACGTTGTTGATGATGGTGGGCTTTCCCCAGAGCCCCGCCTGAGCAGGGAACGGGGGCTTCGGCGTGGGCATTCCGCGCTTTCCCTCGATAGAGCGCATGAGCGCCGTTTCCTCGCCGCAGACGAAGGCGCCCGCGCCGAGCCTGATCTCGATATCGAAGTCGAAGCCCGAGCCGAGGATGTTCTTGCCGAGGAGCCCTGCCTCGCGGGACTGGGCCAATGCTATCTTGAGCCGGTCGACGGCGAGCGGGTACTCGGCGCGGATGTAGACGAAGCCCTGGTGCGAGCCGATCGCCTTTCCGCAGATGATCATCGACTCGATGACCGAGTGGGGGTCTCCCTCGATCGTCGAGCGGTCCATGTACGCGCCCGGGTCTCCCTCGTCGGCGTTGCACACGACGTACTTCACGTCGCCGGGGGCCTTGAGTCCCGCCTCCCACTTCATGCCGGTGGGGAATCCCGCGCCGCCGCGCCCGCGGAGGCCCGAGGCCTTCACCTCGTCGACGATCTGCTGCGGGGTCATCTGGAAGAGCGCCTTCTCGAGGGCGAGGTAGCCGTCGCGCGCGATGTACTCCTCGATGTTCTCGGGGTTGATGACGCCGCAGTTCCTTAAGACGATGCGGAGCTGCTTCTGGTAGAACTCGATGTCCTGGACTGACTCGAGGCTCTTCTTCTCCTTGTTGTACAGGAGTCGGGTAACCTCGCGGCCCTTGACGATCTGCTCGTTGATGATGTCCTTCGCGTCGGCGGGCTTGACCTCGACGTAGAAGGAGTCCTCGGGGAGGACCTTGACGATCGGGCCCTTCTCGCAGAAGCCGAAGCAGCCGGTCTTGACGATCTGGACCTTGTCGATGACGCCGGCGGCCTTTGCCTCGGCGAGGAGGTTGTTGTAAATCCCGTCGGAGTTGCTCGACTCGCAGCCGGTTCCGCCGCAGACGAGTATGTAGTGGTTATATGCCATTCTGGGACGCTCCTTATTTCTTCAGGATGTCGGCCGCGGGGCGGTCGATGATCCGGTCGTTGAGGAGCTCCCGCTTGATGAGGTGCTTCTCGACGATTTCCTTGGCTGCGGCCGCGTCGACGCGTCCGTAGATGATGCTCGGCATGTCCTTCATGATGACCTCGACCGTGGGCTCGTTCTGGCAAAGGCCCATGCACCCGGTCTGCCTGATCATGACGTCGCCGCCCATCCCGCGCGCGTCGAGTTCCTTGACGAACGCGTCGAGCGTGGCCTTCGCGCCGGCGGCGATGCCGCAGGTGCCCATGCCGACGACGATCTGGGCTTGCTTGCCCTCCGTCTCTCGCTTCTTAATCTGCTGCTGCGTTGACTCGCGCAGCTTCCTCAGGTCCTCAAGGGACATCTTAGCCATGGTCTTCCTCCAATGATTCCAGATACTGCCCGACGAGCGAGAGGGCTCCCGCGTCCGTGAACGCGCCTGCCTCGCTGAGCCCGAGGGCGTCCAGCAGCTCCGAGCGGCGCACGGTGTACCCCGCCGCGCCGCGTCCCCGATCGCGAAGGCGCGAGATTTCCATCTCGTATGCCCCGTCGAAGGTAAGGATCTGCCGGAAAAATCCGGGTACGTCGCCCACGGGCGGCGTGTCGATGTTCGTCAGGTCGAACCGGGCCTCGACCGTCGTGCCGGAAGCCGCGCTTCCCGCCGGGTCTGCCTTATTCGACTTGATGCTCCAGCTGCCGCCGGTCGATTCGGCGGTCTGTATCAGAAACGGTATTCCGAGCCCGACCTTGCGTCCCGGGTGCTTAATCCCGTCGGTGTAGAAGGGGTCCTCCGCGCGCTTGAGTTCGGCCGGGGTCATTCCCTTGCCGTTATCCTCGATCGTCGCCTGGAGTTCCCGGTCGGTCTCGCGCACGGTTACCCTGATGGACGACGAGCCGGCTTCAACCGCGTTTTGGGTGAGGTCGCTCAGCATGTCGCAAAGGGTAAAGTGCATACCGGTCGTTACGATTTATATTTGGCGATTATGCCGTCCATCTGGTCGCGGGTGAGCTTGCCGTACACCTCGCCGTTGACGGTGCATACCGGCGCGAGGCCGCAGCAACCGATGCAGCGCACGGGCTCGACGGAGAATTCCCCGTCCGCCGTGGTGACGTCCGTGCCGGAAAGTCCGAGGAGGCTCCGGGCCTCGTCGAAGAGGTCCTGTCCGCCCTTCAGGTAGCAGGCCGTGCCGAGGCATACGGATACCCGATTTTTGCCCGGCTTGACGGTTTTAAAGAATGAATAGAATGACATCGTGCCGTAGACGCGGGCTAATGGATTCCCCGTACGATTTGCCACTTCCGTGGCGGCCTCACGGGAGATAAAACCCTGCTCTTCCTGGACCCGGTGAAGGATCATGATCAGGTTGCCGGGCTTCATCTTCCATTCATCGATGAAAGAGTTGAGTTCCTTTGAGAACTCGCACGCAGTAGCCATGTAAAACCCCCAAAATTTTACTCGATAAAATTATATCGATTAGTGCTGTTAAAGTATTGTAAACCATTAAAGAAGATTTTATCAATAACAATTTATCGGGAAGTTGGTATACCTACCGGTCGGTATAGTAGTAGGTTTGTATACCTACCGGTAGGTATACAAAAAAAACGAGTTTTCTACCTATAAAAAACTCGTTTCCTGGTTTTATCGTCTCGTTACCAGGAAGCCTCGGCGACGACGGGCTTGTCGAGGACGAGGAGGGTCGCGAGCGGGATGCGGAAGACCGCGGCGTTCGACGCCTTCGTGACCGTTCCGGGGGCGCTTACCGAGGCCGCGGTGACGGCCGCCGGGCATTGGACGGTCAGGATGAAGGCCGAGGCAGAGAGTTCCGAGGCGAGGGTTTTACCGTAGGCCGCCGCGATGACGTCGCGATACTCGGGGACGGTCATGCTTTCGCCGGTAAAGGCCGGCGCCATGAAAAGGTCGAGGTAATCGCGGGTATCCGTCGGCATGAGCTCGAGCGCGCGGGCGAGGGTGTCGCGGGAGATCGTGACGGTCATTTTGCGGCTTTCTTTCGAGACCGAAAGGGCGTTGCCGAGAAAGCCGTCCGACTTTAAAAGGGTGAGGGTGAGCCGGATGCCGGTCTTGCCGGGAAACTCGAGGGTGTCTGCGCGAAGCCCCGCGTTCCCGAGGCTTACGAGGATCGCTTCCCGGTTATAGAGCGAGGCCGGGGCTCCCGCTTGCGCCGTGTCCGCGCCTGAACCGGCGTCGTTTTTGTCGGTGAGTTTGCGGACGAGGGCTTCGGCGGTCGGGGTGAGGCTCGCCTCAAAGGTCGCGCTATCGCGGGAGGAAGGGCTGATCTTGAGGGTGACGGCGGGGGAGCAGCCCGAAAGGGCAAGAACGGCGAGGGCGAGGGTCACGGGGGTGAGGCTGAGGGCTGCTTTTTTCCTGAAGCTGAACGAGTTCATGGGGTTATTCCTTATTATGCGCGGGAATCTAGGATTCTTCCGCAGAGCGGCTTTGGCCCTCAGATATCGTAGCTGAAGGTGAGTCCGGTATCAAACCGCAAACCGGCGTTGAAGGTTTCATCGTCGAACCAGGAATACTCCGCGCTCTGGTAGAAGCGGACCTTCTGCCCGGCGACGGCCACCGGCTTCGAGTTCCAGGAAAGGCCGATGATGCCGGGGAATTTCGGCGACTTGTCGAGGTCCGGGTCAGCCGTGAGGTGAATCTGGGTTCCGAGGAAAAAGCGAAAACCGCTTTCGGTGGTGAGCGACGCGGTGATCGGCACGCTAAAGCTCGACGAGCGCTCGTCCCACGATACCCCGACGCCGAGCCCGGGGTAGGCGGAAAATCCCTTAACCCAGGAGATTTCGGCGTTTGCCATCCCGCCGCGGACCGGGATCTCGTTCGGCATAAAGTCCCACAGGACGCCTCCGGTCAGGTTTAGCCTGAAGCCGATCTCGCCGCCATACGGGAAGGGATTCGCCTCCGGTGCGCGTTCCTCCGGGGTATCGGGCATCTTCACGCCTTCCGCGCGGAGAATCCTGCCCGCGTAGCGGTAGCTGCGCTTCCAATAATCCTCGGAGATGTCCGAGATGATGACCCCGGTGCGGGGGCCGTCCGAGGCTGCGTGAATGAAGGTTCCGCCGCCGAGCCAGATGCCGACGTGCGAGATGCGACCGGTCGTATTGAAAAAGACGAGGTCTCCCGGCTCGCGCGCCAAGTCGGTGATGCGCTCGCAACGAGCCGAGAGGGACGAGGCGGTTCGGGGCACTTCCGCGTTGAAGGCATCGAGCGCCGCGCGGTATACGAGCCCTGAGCAATCCATTCCCGCCGCCGTCGTTCCCCCGCGGGCATACGGGGTCCCGAGGTACTTGCGCGCGGCCTGGATAAAGAGGTCCCTGCTCGACGCGTCGTCTGATTTGAAAAAGCCCGGAATTTCCGCCTGAAGGGGGAGCGAAAGGGCGAGAAGTACGCACGTGAGCGGGAGAAGGGCAGGTTTTTTGCTGAAAATACCGGTCTTTAGCAACCCGGCACCGTGATTTTGTGTCATAATTAACGCCATCATAATACACTTGTACGGAATCGTTGAAGAGGTCTTGAATGAAATTAGCGGAAAGAAAACCCTGGGCATTTTTGGATGCGTGGCGCGGAACCGCCTTTACCGGCGAATGGCCGACCCTTCCCGAGATGTTTCGCATTACGGTCGAGCGGTTTCCCGATCGTCCCTGCTTTACTTCTTTCGATCCTGATCGCGTCTCGCTCACCTATCGCGAGGCCCTCGCGAAAATCGAAACCCTCGCCGCGTGGCTCCAAAGCCAGGGCGTCCGGAAGGGAGACCACGTCGCCGTTTCCGGAAAGAACTCCCCCGAATGGGCCGTCGTGTACCTCGCGACCGTCTTCGCGGGCGCGACCATCATCCCGATCGACTACGGCCTTCACGATCCCGAGATCGAAAACCTCCTCAGGACGGCCGAACCGAAGCTCTTTTTTGTGGACGAGGAGAAGTTCGCCCATTTCAGTGTCTTCCTCGGATCCAAAAAAGTATATTCGCTTAACAAGGCCTTCCCCGAGGTTTACGCGTATAACCTCAAAGGCGGCAACTTTTCCAAGATCGTCCCGCCCGTCGAGGGCGACCTCGCCGCGATCATGTTCACCTCGGGCACGACCGGCAACCAGAAGGGCGTCATGCTCACGCACCGGAACCTCGTGTCCGACTGCTACATCGCCCAGTCGAACCTCTATATCGACTCGAACGACGTCTTCTACGCGCTGTTACCGATCCACCATTCCTACACGATGCTCGCCGTGTTCCTCGAGGCCATCGCCGTCGGCGCGGAGGTCGTGTTCGGCAAGAGCATGGCCGTCTCGCGCATGCTCAAGGAGCTCCGCGAGGGAAAGATTACGATGCTCCTCGGGGTGCCGCTCCTTTTCAACAAGCTCCTCGCGGGCATCCTCAAGGGCATCAAGGATCGGGGAATGCTGGTCTATTGCCTCATGAAGATCCTCATGGGCATCTCGTATCTCGTCAAGAAGGTCACCGGGATGAATCCCGGCAAGCGGATATTCAAGGCGGTGCTCGACAAGGCAAGCCTCTCGACGGTGCGCATCGCGATCTCGGGCGGCGGACCGCTCGCCTCGAGCGTCTTCCGCATGTACAACGAGCTCGGCATCGACTTCGTGCAGGGCTACGGCCTCACCGAAACCTCGCCGATCGTCGCGCTTAACCCCATCGAGCGCTTTAAGATCGAGAGCGTCGGCCGCTACTTCCCCCCGCGCATGGAGATGAAGATCCTCGACCCGGACGAGAGGGGCGTCGGCGAGGTGTGCATCCGCGGGCCCATGGTCATGCAGGGCTATTACCGGATGCCCGAGGAAACCGCGAAGGTGTTAAGCGCCGACGGATGGTTCAGGACCGGCGACCTCGGCTGGATCGACAACGAGTATTACCTCTATCTCTGCGGTCGCGCGAAGAACATGATCGTCACCGAGGGCGGCAAGAACGTCTATCCCGAGGAGATCGAGAACGCGTTCCAGCTCTACTACAACGAGATCGACCAGATTACCGTGCAGGGCTACATCAAGGACGAGGCGACGAAGAGCGAGGGCATCGAGGCGCTCGTGTATCCCGCGGACGAGCTCCTGAAAAAGCTCGACGTGATGCGCGGCGACACGACCGAGGACGACCTCGTGACGCAGGCGATCGGCGACATCGTCGATACGGTCAATAAAACCCTTCAGCCCTATCAGCGCATCTCGAAGGTGACGATATTGGCTGAGCCGCTCGAGATGACGACGACGCGAAAGGTTAAGCGCGTCTACAAGAAGTAATGCATACCCGCGCGCTGCGCGAATAAAAAAAAGCCTTTCTGCGGCGAGTCCGCGGGAAGGCTTTTTTTTCTGTCTCTGTCTC
>Ga0116170_10001775_pt1 | contig 21485 bp, 18 predicted proteins | sample AD_JPNHW1_MetaG_FD_89797 | JGI IMG/M metagenome (GOLD analysis project Ga0116170, IMG submission 89797) | Active sludge microbial communities of municipal wastewater-treating anaerobic digesters from Japan - AD_JPNHW1_MetaG | ecosystem: Engineered > Bioreactor > Anaerobic > Digestate | place...
ACGGACCTGTTAAGCTGTGAGAGCGCCAGTATCGGGATATTAAGCTCTTTTGCGATACTCTTAAGCGACCGCGATATAGTGCTGACCTCCTGTTCGCGGCTGCCTGAACTATCGGGGCCACTCATAAGCTGAAGGTAGTCAACTATAACGATATCAAGTTTATGTTGAGCCATCAGACGACGGCATTTTGCCCTGAGCTCAAATATTGAAATTGCCGGGGTATCGTCAATAAAGATCGGAGCCTGAACAAGCTTTTTAATTCTGGAATCAAGTTGTTTCCACTCCTCCTCATTGAGACGGCCGTTTTTTATCTTGTCACCGGGGATATCAGTCTCAGCAACAATCAACCTGTTTACAAGCTGAACAGAAGACATTTCGCATGAGAAAATTGCAACATTTTTACCATGTTCAATAGCCATGTTCCTTGCCATTGAAAGGGCGAATGCTGTCTTTCCCATTGATGGACGCGCAGCAATTATGACCAGCTCCGATTTTTGCCATCCGGAAGTAAGCCTGTCGAGTTTTGTGAAGCCCGAAGGTGTGCCAACGAGAGCATCTTCTCTTTTTCCTGCCTCTTCTATTTCCCTGATAGCATCTTTAATAACAATATTTATCGGGGCGACTTCCCTCTTTATATTTCCTTCAGCAATCTGGAAAAGGGCATTTTCAGAATAATCAAGAAGTTCTGTAACATCGTATGTATCATCAAACGACCTGGTCTGAATTTCAGTCGAAACCCTGATAAGTTCGCGCTGAATATACTTCTGAGCCACTATCCTCGCATGATAATCGACATTGGCTGCTGAAACAACCTTTGAAGTCAGTTGTGTAAGATATACCGGGCCACCTACACTGTCAAGCTCATGATGAGCCCGTAACTCTTCAGTTACCGTATACAAATCAACGGGGTATTCTCTGGCATTAAGATCAAGTATAGCCTTAAATATCTTCTGATGGGCCTCTTTATAAAAACTTTCCGGTTTAAGAATATCCAGAATTGTAATTACTGCTTCTTTTTCAAGCATTATTGCTCCAAGAACAGCCTCCTCCATATCATTTGCCTGTGGTGGAACTTTACCAAAATCAGGCAAAACCGTTATTGCCGGCCTTGGATTACTTCGTTGTTTAGCCATTAACACTATATAATTGATTTATTGATGTTTATATTGTTTTAAAAATAATTTAAAGGGTAACTTCAAAGTTATAAATAACCATAGTCAATAGACAGTAGGATCGATCTATTGTTACAAACAAAAATATGTTTAAAACTTGTTGAAAAGCTATTATTACAAATGATAACATAAAATTCAAAACCATATGGTAATTTTACAAAAAAGAGAGGAAGATGATAGTTTTTCCAAATGCAAAGATAAACCTGGGATTACGTGTAACCGGAGAACGTCCGGATGGCTATCACAATATAGAAACCATATTCTATCCTGTCAGCCTGTGCGATGCTCTTGAGTTTGTTGTTCCATCCGAACCTCTTGAAAAAGATTTACTGACTGTTACAGGTATCTACACAGGAACCGATCCGGCAGATAACCTTGTTATGAAAGCTGTCAGAAAGCTGCGTGAAAAATATACAATCCCGTTCTTCAGAATTCATCTTCATAAAGCTATACCTGTCGGAGCCGGCCTTGGAGGGGGATCGTCAGACTCTGCATATATCATTAAGGCTTTAAACAAACATTGTGGTCTTGCTATTGAAAACCACGATTTAAAAAGTATGGTTTCAGAACTAGGGAGTGACTGTCCCTTTTTTATTGACAACACTCCTTCGTTTGCACAAGGCAGGGGAGAATTACTGAATCCGGTCACGCCGGTTCTGAAAGGCTATTATTTTGTTTTACTTAATCCTCGTATTTCAGTAAATACAAAGGAAGCATACCAACACTGCCATTCAGGGCAGCCATCAACATCTCTTTCTGAACTGGTCAATAAACCGGTTACAGAATGGAAAGAGGTTATAAAAAACGACTTTGAAGATTATGTCTTTTCAAAATATCCGATAACAGGCAGGATTAAAGAGGATCTTTACAGATCAGGAGCCCTGTTCTGCCTCATGTCGGGAAGCGGTTCAAGTGTATACGGTATCTTTTCAAAAAAGCCTCAATTGTCTGATGAGCTTAAAGAGATGACTATCTTCGAAGGCATACTGTAACAAAACAGAGTCTTCAGATAATTGTTTAGCAAAAAGGCTGTCTCATAAGGTTTTATTCCTTGTTTATCCCTAAATTCCACTTACGCTTCGGTCAATGGGGTTTGGGGGTAAGTCAGTGCTTTTGAGACAGCCTCTTTTATTTCGGGGCCATCTTATATAATACAGCAGCTATTACCGTATAAATAATATTAGGTATCCATTCTGCCATCATCGGATCAAGATTCCCTTTAAGTGAGAATTGTGAAGCAAACTGGAGAAACAGGATATATGAGAAGCTAAGTACAAGACCAACACCAATGTTCATGCCAATACCTCCCCTTACCTTTTGTGATGACAGGGAGACTCCTATTAACGTCAGAATAAAAACAGCAAAGGGATTGGCAATCCGTCTGTGTTTCTCAATCACAAAGAGTTTAAGTTCATCTGAGCCCTGCATTTTAAGAAGATCAATGTAATCGTTAAGCTCCCGGTAAGTCATTGTCCCGACAAATCCCGGATCTCTTGAAAAGTCTGTCGGTTTAATTGTAAGAGTGGTATCCATCTGCTTTCCTCTGGTGATAATTTCCTCATTACCATTTATCTGACGCAGATAGTAATTCAAGGCTGTCCACTTTTGTTTTGTTGTATCATACGAAACGACGGAAGATGAGAGTTTTGACTCAAGTTTTCCATCATCATTGAATTTTTCAATAGTGAAATTTTGTCCTTTCCTGCTTATGGGATTATATGATCCCATATATACATAAACATTCTTAAACACCTGTCGGTGAACATTTTCAACTGTTTTCTTCCTGCTTGCCGATCTGTAGTACTTATCTTCAAAATCCATCCTCTTCAGGTTGGAACCAGGGATAACAAAATTAGTCAGGACAAAGGTAAAAACTGCAATCACAAGAGAGGAAAGGAAATATGGCCACATCATCCTTCTGAAGCTCATGCCACTGTTCAGAATAGCTATTATCTCAGTATTGATAGCCATCTTTGATGTAAAAAATATAACTGAGATAAAGACAAACAGAGGTGCGAACAGAGTGGCAAAATATGGAATGAAGTTCAGATAATAGTCAAATATTATTGCCCGCGCCGGAGCCTCTTTTTCCATGAAGTTGTCGATTTTTTCAGTAAAATCGAATACTACGGCTATGGTAAGTATTAAAACAAGAGCAAAAAAGAAAGTGCCAAGAAACTTTCTGATAATATACTTATCAATAAGTTTAATTTTCAGATGGCTTATAGCCTTTCCGAAAGGTTTTTTACCATTGAGTCTTTCCATGTTTTGAAATTACCTTCTTCAATTTTTCTTCTTGCCTGTGCAACCAGTCTCAAATAGAATGCCAGGTTATGAATGCTTGCGATCTGTGCTCCAAGGTTCTCGCCAGACATAACAAGATGCCTGAGGTACGCCTTTGAATAACAAAGACTTACAACCGAAGGGCCATCAGGATCAATCGGGCTGAAATCGTCGATCCACTTTTTATTCCTTATATTTATTGTTCCTGCATTTGTGAACAGCATCCCGTTTCTTCCGTTTCTGGTTGGCATAACGCAATCGAACATATCAATTCCTCTTTCAATACCTTCAAGTAGATTGGCCGGAGTTCCAACCCCCATCAGATAACGGGGTTTCTCAACAGGAAGAATTGTATTTACCAGCTCTATGATCCTGTACATATCTTCAGCCGGCTCTCCCACCGACAATCCTCCGATTGCATTTCCTTCCATCCCGGCTGAAGCCACTTTTTCAGCAGACTCCCTTCTCAGATCATCAAAAGTTCCGCCCTGAACAATAGGAAACAGATACTGTTCATTCCCCCACAGCGGTTCTGTTTCTTGAAATCTGGCAACGGCCCTGTCGAGCCAGCGGTGAGTAAGTGCAACCGATTTTTTTGCATAACTATAATCGCATGGCCATGGAGCACACTCATCAAAAGCCATCATGATGTCGGAACCAAAGATGCGTTGAATATCGACTGTGTTCTCAGGTGTAAAAACATGTTTTGATCCGTCGATATGCGATTTAAAGATAGCTCCCTCCTCTTTAAGTTTTCTGTTGCCCGTTAGAGAAAAGACCTGGTAACCACCGCTGTCAGTCAGAATGGGACGTTCCCACGACATGAACTTATGAAGTCCTCCTGCAGATTTAAGGATTTCAGTCCCGGGCCTCAGATAAAGATGATAGGTATTCCCCAGAATGATTTTTGCATCTATATCTTCTGTCAGGTCGCGCTGGAGAACACCTTTAACGGTCCCACCAGTTCCCACCGGCATAAAAATCGGAGTAGGAATATCACCATGAGCCGTCTTCAGAAGTCCTGTACGGGCCCTGGATTCCTTATCCCTGCTCTCTATTGTGAACATACAATTCTATTAGTTTATTGGAGCACAAAGGTAATTTATCCGTGACGCCTAATAAAATTATCGGGAAATATTTTTTTACCATTGCGATTATCTTGCTAATATTGCTGCCATATTCTGAAGAAAAATGACAGACTACTATTATATTATTCTTTTAACTGTTTTTATAACTTTTGCACTTGCTGCAGCCATTCAATTGTTTTATTATCTTTTCTTCTATCTGTCAGTACATGTGTTCAAATCTGACAATAAAAAGATTGATAAACAACCGGTTTCAGTCATCATCTGTGCAAGGAATGAAGCGGAAAACCTTAAAATGTTTTTGCCTTCTGTTCTAAAGCAGGACTACCCCGATTATGAAGTTATAGTTGTAAACGATTGTTCTGAAGACAACTCTTATGAAGTTCTTGGAAACCTGCAGGACCAATACCCTCATCTTAAAGTTTCCAATATAAATAAAGATCCTAAGTTCTCACACAGCAAAAAACTGGCCCAGGTTGTCGGAATAAAAGCTTCCCATAATGACATTTTACTATTTACCGATGCTGACTGTCAGCCCGATTCGGATAAATGGCTGGAGAACATGGCTTCTCATTTTGATAAAAAGACATCCTTTGTCCTTGGATACGGTGGCTACGCAAAAAAGACAGGAGCCCTTAACAAATATATCCGATACGATTGCATGTTTATAGCAATGCAATATCTTGGAATGGCTATCAGGGGCATTCCATACATGGGTGTCGGACGCAACATGGCTTATAGAAGGTCATTGTTTTTCTCAAAAAAAGGATTTGGCGCATTTAACCATCTTGCTTCAGGTGATGATGATTTGTTTGTAAATTTAAATGCCAATAAGGAAAATACATGCGTCGAATTCAGAAGCGGCACGCATACGCGCTCGGTTCCATGTTCAACATTAAGTGGATGGATGAGACAAAAGAAAAGACATCTGACAACTGCCCCATATTATAAATTCAGGGATAAATTCCTGTTAATAACAGAACCGTTATCAAGGGTTATATTTTATGCTTCATTTATTGTCCTTTTATGCTTCCTGTTTTTCTGGCCGTATGTTTTGGGTGTTTTTGGGCTAAGACTTATTATCCAGATTATTGTTTTCTCGCTTGTGCAGAAGAAATTGAATGAACCCGGTTTATTAGCATATTCATTATTTTTTGATATCTTTTCACCTGTAATTAATTGCATATTATATATTAGCAACTTCAGGAAGAGATCTGTTAACAGTACATGGAAATAATTCGCGAATTATCAGATAAGGCGAAAGGTGATCTTCTGCTTGTCGAAGAGGCAAGAAGAGGAAATGAAAAAGCTTTTGCAAATCTGATGAACAGATACCGTGATTCCATTTATTTTATGCTACTGAAAATGGTGAATAATCCATATGATGCTGAAGATCTTACCATTGAAGCATTCGGTAAAGCTTTCCGGAATCTTGACTCTTACACTCCAAAATTTGCATTCAGCACATGGCTTTTTAAGATAGCCACCAATAACTGTGTAGACTTCATAAGAAGAAAACAGGTTTCACCTACTCCTTTTGATCATATTCAGGACAGCCTTGAAAATGCTACTGTAAACATTCAGTCTGAGCTGCCTGATCCCGAAGAATCACTGATTAATCTTCAGGAGATAGCTGCTCTTAAAGATGTTGTAAACCAGCTGAAGCCCCGGTATAAGACTCTGATTGAACTTCGTTATTATAAAGAATATTCATACGAAGAGATCTCTTCTGAGCTCAATCTGCCTATCGGTACAGTAAAAGCACAGCTAAACCGGGCCAAAGCATTATTATATAACATATTAATCAAAACAGGTAACAGGTAGTGCCAGAAAACATTTTTAAATATTTCCCTTTGTTGTCGGATGTTCAGAAAGAGAATCTGCTGCAGCTAAAGCAGCTCTACAGCAAATGGAACAGCATGATAAATGTTATCTCCAGAAAGGATATGGACAATTTTTTCGACCATCATGTCCTTCATTCACTTGCAATAGCAAAGATTATTGACTTTTTACCTCAGACCAGGATCCTTGACGTAGGCACAGGTGGCGGATTTCCCGGGATACCACTTGCCATCCTTTTTCCTGATTCGGAATTTACACTTCTCGACTCTATTGAAAAAAAGATCAAAGTAGTAACTGCTGTCACCAACGAACTTGGCCTTAAGAACGTCATCCCTGTCCGTAAAAGAGTTGAAGAAGAAAAATGCAGATATGATTTTGTTATAAGCAGGGCTGTCACAGAGTTTCCCGGTTTTGTATCCCTTACTTTAAAAAATATTGACCGTTCGGGGAAAAACAATCTGAGGAATGGCATTATATATCTAAAAGGAGGTGATCTTTCCATTGAACTGGAACAGTTTAAAAGCCGTGTAAAAGTGTGGAATATTAAAGATTTTTTTACGGAACCTTTTTTTGAAACGAAAAAGATTGTATATCTGCCTGTTTGATTTTTTGAAAAAAAACAGTTTCCTGATTTTTATATTTCAAAAAAGTAGTACATTTGCATTCTCAAATCAGACAGTATAGTCAATAAAATAGCGAAAAGATGAAAAGGACATATCAGCCATCAAGAAGAAAAAGAGCAAACAAGCATGGTTTCAGAGAGAGGATGTCAACTCCTAACGGTAGAAGAGTTCTTGCTGCCCGTAGAGCAAAAGGAAGAAAAAAACTTACTGTTACCTCAGAACTTAAACTTAAAGGATAACACACATTATACAATTTCCATTTAAAAGGTGCTTTTAATAAAGGCACCTTTTTTTGTACAACACAAGGCTGTCTTAAAAGCCCTGCATTACCCCCAAACCCTCTCAAGGGGGCTTGATAAGAGACTGGTATTCAACAAGTCCCCTTTAGGCCAGCACTGACCGAAGTGTCAGTGGAATTTAGGGGCAAACAAGGATTAAGACCTTTTAAGACAGCCTCTTTGTATAATACAACCCGGATCTTTAAAGGCAGGTTCAGAAAAAGAGAATCAGACAATGACAAAAGAGAAAATTCACAGGTTGATCTGTCATGCTATATTCATTCCTGCTGTGAGAGATTCATTATACAATTTTATCAGTACCTTTGCGTTATAACTAATGTTCAATTTGCAGGTATGAGCTTCAAAAATTTTATCACCAGTAAAGTATTTTTTAAGAATCTGGGATTGGCTGTCATTATAGTGGTTGCTGTATTAATGATTCTGCTTATCTATATGAATATTTATACCAGACACGGCCAGTCACGGTCAGTCCCGAATTTTATAGGTCTTTCAGTTGAACAGACAACAAAGCTGGCAAAGAAGAGCAAACTAAGATATTCGATCATTGACTCTGTTTATACCTCATCAGTTCCTCTGGGATGCGTAGCAGAACAAAGCCCGAAGCCCGGGTTCAAGGTAAAAAAATGGAGAAACATTGTTCTGACCATAAATGCTTTCAGTCCTGAGATGGTTGCAGTGCCAAACCTTATAGATCTTCCGGTTCGGCAGGCTCTTGCACTTATTCAAAGTGCCGGCCTAAAGATGGGGGAACCCAGATATAAACCCGATCTCTCAGTTAATGTTGTAATTGAACAACTCTATAATGGAAGAACGATACAGGAAGGCGACTCTCTTCAGAAAGGTTCTGTAATTGACCTGGTGCTTGGAAAAGGGTTGAGCAATCAGCGGATAGCTGTCCCCGACCTGATAGGGATGAGACTGGAACCTGCCAAGGACAACATCCTTATATCGTCACTAAGTCTTGGAACCTATGTATGTGATAATACTATTGTCAGTAAACAGGATTCCCTCAGAGCGTTTGTATATAAACAGAATCCTGAGTATAAAGATAATTCCACCATCCAGCTGGGATCGTCAATTTATCTCTGGCTCACGGTCGATTCTTCCAAGCTTCCGGGCGGTTCTTCTCAAATAATAATTTCAGATACAATACCTGTTGTTGATGATTCAACAGATATTTCCAATTAGTCCAGATGATCAAACGGCTAACTCTATATATTGTTTTTATCTGCACCGGGCTGGCTGTCACCAATGCACAGGAGGTAGTAACCGGGCTGCAATCAAATTACTCTGTTAAGAAATACAGTGAGGGGAAGAGAGCAAAAAGCACTCAGGCGGCTCCCGATACTCTTGAATTACCGTTTTTTGATGATTTTTCAGGGCATGAGGTGTTTCCCGACAGCAAAAGATGGAGTGATGATTATGTTTTCATTAATAATACATATTCTGATAAACAGATAACAACCGGTGTCGCCACGTTTGACGCGATTGACAGTTTCGGTCAGTTATACGAATCGGCATCATCATCTTTATTTGAAGCCGACAAGCTGACTTCCCTGCCTGTAAATCTCAATTATTCAGCTTCTGACAATATCTGGCTTAGCTTTTTCTATCAGCCGGGCGGGCTCGCTGATGCACCTGAAATTAACGACAGCCTTACCCTTCAGTTTTATGCTCCCGATGAAAACCAGTGGTATTCAATATGGAAAGCCACTGATTACACAACAGTGGCCTTTAAGAATGTAATGATCAGGATAGATCAGGAGAGGTTTCTTAAAAAAGGATTCATGTTCCGTTTCACAAACTACGCAAGTCTCAATCCTGAACAGAGTGATCTTTCGATGGTTGGAAATTGCGATCAATGGAATCTTGATTATGTATTGCTCGACAAAAACAGAAGCAAAGATGATACAGTCTTTACTGATGTTGCATTCAGGCTCCCCATTCGGTCACTTCTGAAAAACCATGAAGCAATGCCATGGAAACAATTCAATGAGATAAAACTTCAGGAGATGGGATCTTCAATTCCTGTGCATTATCGCAATAACGACAGCATAGTAAGGAATGTGACAAGAAATTTTGAAATACATGATATATACAAAAACAAATCGTATAATTTCTCAGCCGGTGCTTCAAATATAGATCCTTCAACAAATGTAGATTATAATGCCAATCTAATCTACACATTCAATACTGACAATCAGGACTCTGCATTATTCAGGATTACATGTTCCCTTAAAACAGATGATTTTGATCCAAAGGAAAATGATACTCTGGTTTATTACCAGGCATTCAGTAATTACTTTGCTTTTGACGATGGCACTTCTGAGGCAGGATATGGAATTAACGGCCAGGGTTCAAGGAATGCCATGGTGGCCTGCAGGTTTAAATCCTTTGTTCAGGATACATTAAGGGCATTGCGCATATGTTTTAATGACAGTTATCTGAATACAAACAAGCGATCGTTTGATATAATGGTATGGGATGACAATGGAGGAATTCCGGGAGACGTGATCTATTCCAAAGAAGGTGTTATGGTTGAACAAGGCAGTTCTATCAATGGTTTCTACACCTATTATTTTACTGAAAATATAATGGTAAATGATGTCTTTTATGTAGGATGGAAACAAACCACTGAGACATTCCTGAATGCCGGCATAGATTTGAATACATCCCCAAAAGGACGACAGTTTTACTGGCTCAACGGATCATGGAACGAATCGCAGGTATCAGGAAGCCTGATGATAAGACCTGTCCTTGGCAGTCCAATTATAACATCAATCGGTGATGTATATTATAATAAAAAGGAGGCAGTCAATATATGGCCAAATCCGGCGACCGATTATATTAATATTGATGCCGGTGAACTTATTATATCAGGGTCCGCTACGGTTGCTGTAATAGATATTAACGGACACAAACTGATTGACCGGACATACGAACAAAAGATTGATATATCTTCCCTGCATGAAGGTTTATATATTGTAATATTAAGTATTGACGGAAAGCCTGTAAGCTATAACCGCATAATCAAGATAAAATAGATAGCCTCATAAATGGAAGAAGAATCAGTCGAACAGGAGCTTTTTGAACATTTCAGGATTACAACCGACCCTAAACAATCGCTTTTAAGGATTGACAAATATCTGTCGGACAGGCTTCAGAATGCATCCCGGACACGGATACAGAATGCTGCAAATGCGGGAAATATACTTGTAAATGAAAATCCGGTAAAACCAAACTACAAAGTTAAACCTGGTGATGTTATTCAGGTGGTCCTGCCAACTCCTCCCAGGGAGACTGAGATTGTTCCGGAAAATATTCCTCTGAATATAATATATGAAGATGACGATGTACTTGTTGTAAATAAAGAAGCGGGGATGGTTGTTCATCCGGCTCATGGTAATTTTACCGGTACTCTTGTTAATGCTTTAATGTGGCATTTCAAGGATCTGCCATTGTTTAACAGCGGAGAGACCAGGCCGGGACTTGTTCACAGGATAGATAAGAACACATCAGGAATACTGGTAATTGCAAAAAACGAATATGCACTTAACAGGTTATCCAGACAGTTTTTCTATCATACGACAGACCGAAGGTACCAGGCCCTGGTATGGGGAGTACCTGATCCGCCCGAAGGAACAATAACCGGGAACATAGGAAGAAGTATAAGGGACCGTAAGATAATGCAGGTCTTTGACGATGAAAATCTCGGAAAGTCTGCAATAACCCATTATAAAGTACTGGAGAATTTTGGATATATATCACTTGTTGAATGCAGGCTTGAAACAGGACGCACCCATCAGATCAGAGTACACTTTAGTCATATCAGGCATCCTCTCTTCAATGATGAGGAATACGGAGGCGATGAGATACTTAAAGGAACAACATTCACTAAATATCAGCAGTTTATTAAGAATTGCTTCAGGATACTTCCACGTCAGGCCCTTCATGCAAAGTCTCTTGCATTCGACCATCCGGTGACAGGCAAAAGACTATCCTTCGATTCCGATCTGCCTGATGATATGCAACAGGTTATAGGGAAATGGAGAAAATATATAGCAGGAAGGGACATTGATGAATAGCAGGTAACCAATAAAGCTACCAGCTTCCGCCTGCACCCCCGCCACCGAAGCTGCCGCCACCGAAGCCTCCGAAGCCGCCACCTCCGCCACCGGAGAATCCGCCCCAGCTTCCGCTATGCGAGCTTCTGCCTGAAGATCCCATCATGCTCATCAGCATCCATAATGGCAATCCACTTGTACTGATATTTCTTCTGTTTGAACCGCCTGACCTGCCGAAAATGGAGGCTATAATTATAACTATGAATATTATTGCGCCAAGCGGGAATCCCTTATCTGAACTCTTCTTTGCTTTCATACCATACTCAGCTGCAGAGAACTCCCCTCTTGCAAGCGACATAAGAGTATTTGCCGCATTGTTGAGCCCTGTGAAATAATCTCCTTTTCTGAAGGCAGGAAGAACCTCATAATCGACTATCTCACTGCATGTCAGATCAGGAATCGCTCCTTCCAGACCATACCCCTGTGCAATAAAAACCTGTCCGTTTGAATCGGATGTTTTTGGTTTTACCAGTATAAGTACTCCGTTATTCAGACCTTTAACGCCTATCCCCCATTTTTCAGCCAGACGTTGTGCATAATCCGATTTATCATAACCATTCAGGGAATTAACAATTACTATTGCAATCTGTGTGGATGTCGAATCGTTGAATGACACAAGTTTATTTTCAAGAATACTTACTTCCTGTCCGCTTAATATTCCTGCGAAATCGTTAACCAGCCTTGGCGGGACAGGCCGTTCCGGGAAATCCTGTGAAAAAGTCTTGCTGGCTGAAAAAATGCAGAACAAGACTGCAAGGGATAGTAACCTCAACCATTTTTCTCTCATCATCATTACTCCCCCTTTAATTTATCAAATGAAATTTCGTCAGGCAGCTCATTAACATCATTCTCACAGTATGGGAAATGTGCCTTAAGTTGTTGACCGGCCATAATGATTCCCCCTGCAAGTCCTTCAGTGAATCTGCCTTCTTTAAAATTCTTTTGTAAAAACTTACTTATCTCGTCCCAGAAACCAACCGGTACTTTTGCGTTAATGCCTGCATCTCCTATGATTGCGAATTTCTTATCCGCTACTGCAAGATAAAACAGAACGCCGTTGCGTTCAGCTGTCTTGAGCATTCCAAGCTTTTTAAAGATCCACGCGGCTCTGTCAAGAACATCTTCCCGGCAGTAGGTCTCAATATGAACCCTTATCTCGCCAGAGGTTTCCTTCTCAGCTTCCTTTACAGATGCAAGAATCTGAGCCTGTTGTTCTTTAGTAAAGAACGTTGAAGCTTTCATCTATTATTATATGTATTAAAATCAGAATTTAACTTCAGGAGCCTTCTCAGCACCTTCCTCAGCATCAAAATATGGTTTTGCCTGGAAGCCGAACATGCCTGCAATAAAGTTTTGCGGGAATCTCTTTATATAAGTATTATATCCACGAGCAACGTCGTTGAATTTTCTTCTTTCAACAGAAATCCTGTTTTCTGTACCTTCAAGTTCCACCTGAAGATCTCTGAAATTCTGGGTTGCTTTAAGTTCGGGATATTGTTCAACTACCACCATTAAACGTGACAATGCTGATGAAACCTGGCCTTGTGCAGCCTGAAACTGCTTCATATTTTCTGCAGTCATTTTTGTAGGATCAATTGTAACTGAAGTAGCTTTAGCCCTGGCTTCGATGACCTGTGTAAGAGTAGTCTGTTCAAAATTTGCCGCTCCCTTTACTGTATTTACAAAATTGGGAATCAGATCTGATCTGCGCTGATATTGGGTTTCCACATTTCCCCACTGACTTGTTACACCTTCACTCATTGTAACCATTCCATTATATGCTTTGGTACCCCAAAGAATAATGCCTAAAACGATAAGAGCTATAAAACCAACTATAATAATTGAGATCAAACAACCTTTTTTCATATTAACATTTTTTTAATTTCTCCAAAGTTAACATATCTATTGATTATTCTCTAACTGATGGTTACATTAATTTTTTGTTACAAAAATGGTTTGTAAAATTTCTCCCGTTTTGCCCCAACAAAAATTGAACTGAATAATAAAAACAGATTGGCCAGGGGAATAGCATCTAAAAACTTTGTTTTTACCTCTTTCCTTATACAAAAAGAGTATTTTTGATGTGAAAAAATTACACTGAAAAATGAGAACTATAGCAATCGTTGCAGGCGGGGATTCTTCCGAATTTGAGGTTTCGGTAAAAAGTGCCGATGAAGTAAGAAAAGTACTTTCATCGAGATATCTGGTTTACATTATTATGGTACGGGGTACCAACTGGTATTGGGAAGACTCCAGGGGACGTTATCATAATATTGACAAGAATGATTTCAGCCTTTTAACCGACGATAACAGAATACGGTTTGATGGGGTATTTATTGCAATACACGGTACCCCTGGAGAGAATGGTCTGCTTCAGGGCTATTTCGACATGATGGGAATTCCTTACACAAGTTGCGGAGCTTTTTCGTCAGCTCTCACCTTTAATAAACAGGCTTGCAAGCTTTTTCTTAAAGAGTCCCGGATCCCAATGGCTGACGCCCTTCTCTTCAGGAAAGGGGAAAAGACAGATGCAAAAAAAATTATAAAAAGGATAGGACTCCCCTGTTTTGTCAAACCAAACGACAGCGGATCAAGTTTTGGCGTCTCAAAGGTAAAAAACGAGGAAGAGTTGCTCCCTGCCATTGAGACAGCTTTTAAAGAAAGCCACGAGGTACTGATTGAAGCCTTCATGGATGGAAGAGAGGTTGCCTGCGGTGTCGTAAAAACAAAAAGCAAAGCAATAATTCTTCCTGTTACTGAAATCATCAGCAAGAATGAATTCTTTGATTACGAGGCAAAATATACTCCAGGAAAATCAGATGAAGTGACTCCGGCCGACATGCCGGAGGCTGTTACTGATGAGATACAAAGACTAAGCTCGCTTATTTACGATCTGCTTGGATGCAGGGGTATTGTAAGGGTCGATTTTATTGTTATTGGTCAGAAACCTTATTTTCTTGAGATTAATACGGTTCCCGGCATGACTGAAGAGAGCCTTGTCCCAAAACAGGCAAAAGCCGCTGGCATTTCACTGGAAGAGCTTTATTCAATGGTGGTTGAAGCCATGTTTGAATAATGGCTCAGATATCATAATAGAAAATTTCGAAGTACAGATCATACGAGGTTGTATCAAAAGCCCTGTATTACCCCCCCCCCTAAAGGGGGTTTTGTAAGAAACTGGTATTCAGCAAGTATCCTTTATGCCAGCACTGACCGAAGCGTCAGTGGAATTCAGGGGTAGGCAAGGATTAAAATCTTTCGAGACAGCCTCATATGTATATCAGAGTTCCGGGCAAGAATATTTTGCTGAGTTCTGATTTTCAGCATTTTTTTCCTTAGCCATCCTGAGTGCACTGGTGGTTGTGTAATATTTTGTAATCATCCCAGGGACTTCCCATTCCGGCAATTTGCCCTCTTTCAGATATTCAAGATATCTGGATGTAACCTGTCCGAAATGCTCTTCATGGCTGACTCTGTATTTTTTAGGAATATTTATTTTCAATGAGTTTTTGCCGGAGGCTTCAATACTAAGACTATCATAGGGCAGAGCTGCCAGCGCATTTTTCAGTTTTATACTGAATTCATCCATCGGCATCCCTTTCACATTTTCGACATATAGGGTTGGGATATATTTCTCCTCTGCTCCCTGTTTAATGACAACATCACAGTTGGTTCCCCTCATAACCGAATAATGGGTGTCGCCTGTTCCGGCCGGAGCCTGGTATCTCCATTCAACTGAGATTTTGGCATATACCCCTTTTAGCTGGTATATCATCTCTCCGTTTGAGAACACATTAAGTTTTCCACATTTTACATCTTTCTTAAGATAATCGGGAAATGTATCAAGCCCTGTAACTCCTTTAAACTCTTCATGAGATATAACTGTAGGCCATCTCTTTGCCTCAACCATATTAACATCTGACGGATTCAATATCTGTTCCGGGAAACATTCCCACTGAACCATATCAACAAGATGAGTTGTTACATCGACAATTCCATCACCCTGTTGCTCTACATCAAAAAACCATGCCGGACGGATCAGCTGACTTCCGGAAACCAGTTTGGTAAAATGGTGAACACTTACTTTTGTCACAGCCGGCTCTTCTTTGGTCCCTTTTATCAAGGTTCCGAAAACTTCGTTGTTTTGTGAAAGCAGTTTCTGAAGAATTGTTGTTATCTCAAATCTCTCTGTCATAATATCATAAAGCAAGACTCCTTTCTCTTTTGCTGCAGCAAAAGCTGCCTGAAGAACCGGAAAATCTTCAGGGAAGATAATCATTGGTTTATCGGCCAGAACATTGAGCCCGGCATTGACAGATCGTGTAATATACTCTGCTTTTTTTCTGTTATTCCCTGATAATACAACAACATTTCCCTTCTTCTCTTCCAGCATTTTGTCAAGATAATCGGTGCCGGTATATACTATCTCATTCCAGGAGGTAGGATCAACAGGCCGGTTGTTATAAGCCTGAATTTTCTTGAGATGCTCTTTATAATCCGATCCCTCTGGTGCATATACATGAACATCTGGAGAAACCTGTTTGTACATAGATTTCTGAACCAGTGCAGCATGAAAATGACCGGGATCGACTGTAATTAATTTTACCTGACTTTTATTTTCCATTGAATCATTCGATTTACCAGACTGTTGCTTTGAGTTACCTGAACCGCAGGATGTAAGAATCAGAGTAACGGGAAGAATCATCAGAAGAAAATTTTTCATATGTAAATATTTAATTATTTAAGGTTCCTCCATACGGAAGAATCACGCATGATCGACATTGCAAAATTCATCAATCATGTGATTTTCATAGCATTAATGTTATATATTCAATACAGACCAAATTCAGTCATCATGGATAATCGGTCATCAATATCCACAAAGTTAAATAAATGCCAATTACATACAAGTATTCAATTTAAAAGATAATAAAAGCCAAAAAAACAGATCACCCTCTATTCCGGATAGTTTTTTACTGCATTAATAAATGCGTTTATGTTATTATTCTGGACGTTCTGAGGCATTCCACCACCGGCGGACCAGATAATACGATGGTCGCGGCCTGAAATCTCACCGAAAGATTTCTTCACTGCAGCAGCCACCTGATCGGGTGTCCCTGCAGCAAGAACATCGCGGGGAGGAATATTACCGACAAGTACTACTCCTGGGCCGGTGAGTTCCCGCATGGTTGCCATTGAATGGTTAAATGAGAAATTGAACATATTCACACCCATTTCGTTAAGATACTTTGCAGTAATCAATCCTTCGGCATCATTATGTAGAAATCTTGCTTTACTGTCTATACTATTGAATATATTTTTAAAGTAGGGAAGTGCAAATTCATTAAACTCATCCTCACCCACAAAACCGATGATGTCATCGAGTATCATAACGCCTTCAACAGACGGGAAGCACTCTTTCTGCCACGAAAGCCAGTCGCAGATAAAACCTGTGATCTTTTTTAAAAGTCTGTGAGTCCTTTCGGGTTCCATAGCAATGGCAAGCATGAATTCGGTTGTTCCCAACAAAAAACTGGCAATGTTCATTGGACCTCTTGAAACTGCAAATCTGACCTGATGATCAGCTTCATTAATTGCTTTCTGATTGTGTTTCAGACGACTGATTATAAAAGGCAAAAGCCCGTCAGTCTTAACATTTGGCTGGGGAAGAGAGTCTGCTTCTTCAATGCTTTTGAATAACTTTTCAGCATGTGGCAGACCATTTTCACAAAAGATCATTCTTGTACCAAATGCAGAAGGTTCAGTACACATTCCAAATTCTGACCAGAACGAAGGCATGAACCAGACATCAGGGAATGATTGTGCAGCCTTAAGATTAGATTTAAACCAAAGCTCATCGGAGGAGTAGTAGTCTGTATTTGAGATACCATACCAACCCGGTATCCAGGGACTGTCGATTATGAAGCCCACCGGCCGATAACTTAGTTTCCTCCCTTCAATTAATGAAATAAGATCATTCCATGAAGAATTACGCATAATATTATTCCATGTGTTTTAATAATCTGCATCCGTCCCTTTTTACGCAAGGATAAACTTCAGGATAACGGTTATTAAGTAAAGAGCGCAAAGTATATATAACTTTGCGCTCTATTGATTTATTATCTTTTCTGTTATTTTATTTTCATCATTTCATCCCTTTTTGCATCAACAGGGTTGCATACACAAACCAGGTTACGGTCGCCAAAACCATCGTCAACACGACCTACTGAAGGCCAGAACTTATTTTCAATGACCCATCTACGCGGGAAGGCAGCTTTTTCACGATCGTAGATGTGTTTCCATTCATTTGCTGTTACAACCATTACTGTATGTGGTGCATTATGCAGAACGTTATCTTCTTTATCAGCTTTCCCGTCTTTTATTTCCTTAATCTCATTCCAGATTGATTTCAGAGCATCAATAAATTTATCCAGTTCCTGAAGTGACTCTGATTCAGTTGGTTCTACCATTAAGGTACCATGAACAGGGAATGAAAGAGTTGGAGCGTGAAATCCATAATCCATTAACCGTTTGGCTATGTCTGATTCGGAAATTCCTGTTTCTGTTTTGAAGTTCCTGCAATCGAGGATCATCTCATGTGCAACAAATCCGTTTGTTCCGGTATAAAGAGTTTTATACCATCCCTTCAGGGATGCAGCAATATAATTAGCGTTAAGTATTGCATATTTTGTTGCCTGTGTCAGGCCAAAGGATCCCATCATTAATATATATGCATGGGAAATAGTAAGTACAAGAGCACTGCCGAATGGTGCACCCGAAACAGCAGTGGTACCATGGCTTCCACCGGAAGTAATAACCGGATGGGTAGGAAGGAACTCGGCAAGCTTATCACTTACAAGTATTGGTCCTACTCCCGGGCCTCCCCCTCCATGAGGTATTGCAAATGTCTTATGCAGGTTCAGATGGCAGAGATCAGCTCCTATATGTCCGGGATTTGTAAGACCCACCTGTGCATTCATATTTGCTCCGTCCATGTAGACAAGTCCTCCGTTTGCATGGACAATATCTGACATTTCCTTCACGGCAGCTTCAAATACGCCATGCGTTGACGGATAGGTGATCATAAAACAGGCAAGATTTGATTTATGCTCTTCTGCCTTTTTCTTCAGATCTTCCACGCTGATATTGCCTTTCTCATCGCAATCCACAACAACCACCTGCATACCTGCCATGGCAGCGCTTGCAGGATTTGTCCCGTGGGCTGAAGATGGTATTAAAGTAACATTTCTGTGCTCTTCACCCCTGCTCAGATGATACTGACGGATAACCATTAATCCCGTATACTCACCTGCCGCACCTGAATTTGGCTGGAAAGTGACCCCTGAAAAACCTGTTATTTCTTTCAGAGCCTCTCCCAGTTCATTAATAAGCTGATAATATCCCTGTGCCTGATCTCTTGGGACAAAAGGATGAATATTCCCGAATTCAGGCCAGCTCATTGCGAACATTGAAGTTGCAGGATTCAGTTTCATTGTACAGGAGCCGAGAGATATCATGCTGTGAGTAAGGGAGAAATCCTTTCTTTCAAGCATCTTGATATATCTCATCATCTCAGTTTCGCTGTGGTATTTTGTAAAGGCTCCTTCTTTAAGGAAATCTGATTTTCTCATGAACTCCTTATCAATTGAATTGCACTTGCAATAAGATTCAATCTGAACCGGATCTTTCCCCATAGCTTTTGCAAAAATTCCGGCAATCGTGTTTATCTCTTTAATTGTTGTAACTTCATCAGTACTGATGATTACTGATTCTTTGTCAGGATAAAAGAAGTTCATTTCTGATTCAAGCGCCAGTTTCTCAATATCGCCGGCTGAAATGTTTTTTGGGAGATCTATCTTTATCGTGTCGAAGAACATGGAGTTCACCTGGTTATAACCAAGATCCTTAAGGGCACAACTCAAAGTACATGCCGACCTGTGGATATGTTCCGATATGTTTTTTAAACCTTCCGGTCCGTGGTACTGGGCATACATTCCCGACATTGTTGCAAGCAGAGCCTGTGCAGTGCAGATATTTGATGTTGCCCTCTCCCGCTTGATATGCTGCTCCCTTGTCTGCAGTGACAGTCGTAAAGCATTATTCCCCTGGGCATCGACTGAAACACCTATGATACGTCCGGGCATGCTTCTCTTAAGTTCATCTTTTGTAGCAAAATAACCTGCATGAGGTCCGCCGAATCCCATTGGCAATCCGAATCGCTGAGATGATCCCAGGACTATATCTGCTCCCCATTCCCCGGGAGGTGTAAGCAGTGCCAGACTCATCAGATCTGCAGCAACACCAACAAGCACTCCGGCGCCATGAGCCTTTTCAGTAAATTCTTTATACCCTCTTATCTGTCCGGAAGCAGAAGGATACTGAATTATTGATCCGAAAAACATATCATTGAAGACCACATCGTCATATTTCCCGATAACGAGTTCTATCCCCAGTGGTTTTGAGCGGGTCTGGATTACATCGAGTGTCTGAAGAAAGATATCTTCATCAACAAAGAATTTGTTTGCCCCTGCTTTTACTGAAGCTCTCGATCTGGCATTAAACATCATTATCATAGCCTCAGAAGCTGCAGTTGCCTCATCCAGTAATGAGGCGTTGGCTATTTCCATACCGGTAAGCTCAATCACCATAGTCTGAAAATTCAGCAGCGCTTCCAGCCTGCCCTGGGATATCTCTGCCTGGAAAAGGGTATAAGAGGTATACAACGCCGGGTTCTCAAAAACATTACGTATAATAACCGACAAGGTTGCTACTCCGTAATATCCCTGCCCGATGAATGAACGGAACATTTTGTTTTTATGACCCAGTGACCGGATATGATTAAGGTATTCAAATTCACTCATTGCTTCAGGCAACTTCAGGTGCTCCTTAAGCATTATGGACTTTGGAATTGTTTTCTCAATTAACTGATCAAGAGAATCGACACCGATAGTTTTCAGCATTTGTGGTATTTCATGATCACGCGGACCATTATGCCTTGAAACGAACTTATCTGATTGCATATATTATATGTTTAATGTGAAATTTTAACAGCTTGAATTAATGAATTTTAAAGTGCAATAATAAGAAATCATACTAATTAAAAACAGGATAATTATCAGGAGATATATGGATTTGACCTGATTTCATCACCTATCGTCGTTGCACTTCCATGGCCCGGATATACAACCGTCGATGGAGAGAGCACTAGCAGCTTTTGCTGAATGCTCTTTATCAGAATGTCATAATTGCCTCCGGGAAGGTCTGTTCTTCCTATGCATCCTGCAAAAAGAGCATCACCGGAAAAGAGACAATTGTTTTTTTCGCTGTAGAAAGCAAGACTCCCTGCAGAATGTCCAGGGACTTCAAGAGCAATAAGTTCTGTAGTACCAAAAATCATTATTTTGTTGTCAGAAATAAATCCGGCCGGTTCAGGCGGAGTATCCATAGACAATCCGAAAAGTTTGACATCCCTCTCTGCATTTCTTAAGTTGTATTCTTCAGATTTGTTGCAAAATGTCTTTAGGTTGTACTTTTCGAGTATAAACCTGTTACCAAAAACATGATCGGGGTGACAATGAGTGTTAAGAAGCAGGACTGGATTAAGATTTTCTGATTCAATAAGATCAGTCAGTTCAGCGAACTCAACCCTGTCATAACAGCCGCAATCTATTATTGCGCAATCACCTGATTTATCTTTAAGTATATATGTGTTTTCACGAAATGCCGAGAAAACCAGTTTAAATATTTCCATAGTAAATTATTTTCCGTTTACAGTTCCTTTAAGCATGGGGACAAAAACAAAGTCACCGTGCTCTGAATACTCAAAATCATCTTCTCCTTTCCTTTCCACAACCGTCATCACTTGTGAGTCAGAACTTCCAAGAGGAATCACCAGACGTCCCCCCACTTTAAGCTGTTGCAGAAGGGTTTGGGGAAGTTCCGGGGCAGCAGCTGTAATTATTATACCATCATAGGGGCCATAAAGGGGTTTTCCTTCATATCCGTCACCATAGAAAAAATCGATCTTGTATCCTAATGATCCCAATGTAGCCTGAGC